>Ga0136553_1000474_pt1 | contig 13874 bp, 13 predicted proteins | sample AntRauTorckE5430_FD_101384 | JGI IMG/M metagenome (GOLD analysis project Ga0136553, IMG submission 101384) | Saline lake microbial communities from Rauer Islands, Antarctica - Metagenome Torckler E5 #430 | ecosystem: Environmental > Aquatic > Non-marine Saline and Alkaline > Saline | place... | reverse complement strand
TGGAGGACCTCGGAGCGTGAATTTTCAGATTGATGCGAAGCGATCAATCTGAAAATTTACCTCCGAGTGTCCGGACGCTCTTGTCTCCCAGCCGTCAATCTGAAAATTTACCTCCGAGTGTCCGGACGCTCGTGTTCCCCAGCCGTCAAGCTGAAAATTCGCCTCCGAGCTAGGGTGATAAGAATGTTCGTTGCCTGGGCTTAATCCTTCCTTTTGTTCCCGATTCGCTAAAATTTTAACCAGCGATTGCGCGACCATCTTAAAACATAAAACGATTTTTGCTGCAAAAATTAGCAGTAGCCAAACATTCTTATCACCCTGCCTCCGAGCGTCCGTTTCTGGCTTCTTTAGCCGATGATTCGCATTAACAGTCTAACGAATTAACAGTCTACAACTCCTCCTTCACTGCGCCCGCCAGTTCCCGCGCCCGCGCGGCACTTCCCGCCTCGGCGTAGACCCGCACGATGGGTTCGGTGTTGGAGGCCCGCAGGTGAACCCAGCCGTCGGGGAAATCAAGCTTCAGCCCGTCAATGTCGTTGGCCTTCGCGTCCGGGAATTTGGCGCGTACCCGGGCGAAGGCTGCCGCTAAGTCATAGGCCTTATCGACGGCCTTCTTGTCCTTGATCATTTCGTAGTGGGCGTAGCCGTCGCGTAGCTCGTTGATCGTCTTTCCGGAAGTCGCCAGGTGGCTGAGTACGAGGGCCAGCCCGATCAGGGAATCGCGGCCATAGTGGAGGCGTGGGTCGATGATGCCGCCGTTACCTTCGCCGCCGATGGCCGCGTTGACTTCTTTCATTTTGGCGACTACGTTCACTTCGCCGACGGCACTGGCGTAGTATTGCTGCCCGTACTTGGCGGCCATGTCGGCGGCCGCGCGGCTGCTGCTCAGGTTGCTGACCACCGGGCCGGGTTCATGGGCCAGCACGTAGTCGGCCACGGTGACGAGGGTATATTCTTCGCCGATCCAGCGACCGCCGGGGCCGATGAGGGCGAGGCGGTCTACGTCCGGGTCAACGGCGATGCCGAGGTCGGCACCAGTGTCTTTTACCTTGGCGACGAGCTCGGTCAGGTGTTCCGGCAGCGGTTCGGGGTTGTGGGCGAACTGCCCGTTAACCTCCCCGTTGATCACCACGCATTCCACGCCCAGCGCCTCGCACAGCGGCGGGATGGAGATGGCACCTACGCTGTTTACCGCATCGAGGACTACCCGGAAACCGGCCCTGCGAATGGCTTCCGGTTTTACGAGCGGGTGGGCCAGTACGGCATCGATGTGGTACTGCAGGGCCTGGTTGTCGGGCGTGATCGTGCCGAGGTCATCGACGCCGCAGTAGGTGATGTCGCCGCCCTCCGCCATGGCCATCAGGTCGGCCCCGTCTTCGGCGGAGATGAATTCGCCCTTGCGGTTGAGGAGCTTCAGGGCATTGTCCGTCTTGGGGTTGTGGCTGGCTGATAGAATGATGCCGCCGCCAGCACCGTGGCGGGGGACGGCCATTTCTACCGTCGGCGTGGTGGCAAAGTCGCAGTCGATCACATCAATACCCAGGCTCTGCAAGGTCGCGGCGGTGAGGGCGCTGACCACCGGGCCAGAGGGGCGACCGTCACGACCGATCACTACTTTTTTCGGAGCACCGCTTTTGATCAGCCAGGCACCGTAACCGGCGACGTTGGCGACGATGTCTTCCGGGGTGAGGTTGTCGCCGGCCTTACCACCGATGGTGCCGCGAAAGCCGGAGATTGATTTTTTGAGGGCCATGGGGGAGTTTGTTAGTATTTTAGTTTGTCAGTCGTTTAGTTTGTCAGGGGACGGCTGTCGTTATGCTTTGCGGCGCAAAGGTAAAAAGGTTGGGCTGACCGTAAGCGAGGGCTTACGCGGATGGCTATCGCCATTATGCCTGACCCCTCGCTAAAACCAACGCCCCTTCGGGGCAGGGGGATAAAATCCTGACAATCTTAATCCCCCGTCTTTTTTGAAATTTTTATCACCCTACCTTCGGGGTTTTCAAAGCGGACCTTGCGATAGCCTTGAGTTGGCGTTACTAAAACGCCGAGCTGGAAGGTGGGTATTACTTTTGCGTTGGCCCCATGGCAATCGTAAGTACGTAATCCGGTAAAGTGGAGGCGGTCGTAATGATCATTTTGGGCGCGGTGAGTAAGCGAAACGAGACTGACCGCACCCGAAATGTCGGTTCGAACGCTCGGAACGGACTCGTTGTCGGCCACTAATTTACCCTTATGGCCATTGACTTCACCCTCTTCGATTTCCTCAACCAGTCGCTGGCTAACCCCTTCTTCGATGCCGCATTTCCCGTTTTTCGAGAAAAGACGACCTGGATTCCGCTGTACCTGGTGATGGTCTTCCTGCTGCTGAAAAACCATGGCTGGCGGCGGACGGTCTGGCTGCTGCTCTGCGTCGCGGCGGTGCTGACCGTCGCTGACCAGTTGGCCGCTACGGTGCTGAAACCCTGGGTGGGTAGGCTGCGCCCCTGCGCGGATCCGACGGTGGCCGATCACGCCCGTATCCTGGTCGGCTGCGGCGGCAAGTACAGCTTCCCCAGCAACCACGCCACCAATCATTTTGCGCTGGCCATGGTGCTTTCGCTGACGTGGCTGCGCGATCAGGCGGCTGGCTGGCGGATCGGGATTTTCGTTTGGGCGGCCTTGATTTCCGTGGCGCAGGTGTACGTCGGCAAGCATTATCCGGGAGATATTGTGGCGGGGGCTTTGCTGGGTGGTTTGATTGCCTGGGGTGGGGTGGTGGTGTACCGCAAGTTGGCGGGAGAGGAAGCGATTCCGGCGGGGTAGCGTGCTTTTTTTCAACTTTCTTTGCATCCGCATTTCGACTCCGCTCAGTAACCACGGCCGCGCCCCATGGTAGACTGTTGGTTGGTTGGTCTGTTAGTTTTTTAGCAGTAATTCCCCATATGCCTATTTGTACGGGCAACTTACACGGTCACCCATTTTTTTCATACGGAGAATTACGGCCGCGCCCTAAACGTCGTCGCGTAAGGCGCCTTCCTTCAACGAATACGCGCTCACGGTCACTTTTGTCACGCTGGTGAGCGCAAGCACTTTTTTGATCAGCAGCAAGGCCACGACGAGCATATCTGCCCGTTGTTCGGGAACCCAGGGCGTGGCGAGGCGTTCGGGGTGCGTCATGGCGGCCATGCGCTCGGTAAGCTCCGCAAAGCCGGTGAGATCAAGCAGCTGACTCGCCAATTTTTTGGGCGAGCGGGCGTCGGCAAATTGCTCAGCTAAAATCTCAAAGGTGCCGGCTGCCCCAACCAGGTGGCGGGTTTCGTACACCCGTAATTCGGCGAGTAGGGCTTGTAATTCGTCCGTTAACCAGGCGTTCATTTCCTGGATTTTTCTCGTCGGAATGGGATCTTCCGTATGCCAGCGGTCGAGCAGGCTGGAGATGCCAAATTCAAAAGAACGCCGCCACCGTACGCCGTCCGCATCGGCGATGATGAACTCGGTGGAGCCGCCGCCGATGTCCATGATGAGCACCCTTTCGGTGAGCGGGGGCAGGGAAGCCAGCACGCCGATGGTGATGAGCCGCGCCTCTTCGTCGCCCGAAATAAGTTCAACCGGGGTGCCGAGAATGGCGGCAGCCTGGGCGCGGAAATCATCGCCGTTTCGCGCCTTGCGCAGGGCTGCGGTACCGAGTGCCCGGAGGGGTGGGGCACCGAACGCATCCATTTTTTGGCGAAAATGGGCGAGCGTCGTCAGCCCGCGCGCAAAGGGTGCTACCCCGATGAATTCGATCCCGTCAGCCGCCAGTTTGACAAAGTGCCGCTCGCGGAAAACTTCGGTCATCTGCCCGTTTTCGTCGAAATCAGCGATCAGCAGGTGGAAGGTATTGGTGCCGAGGTCAAGCACGGCCCGGCGCTTGACTGCGGTCATGATATTGTCGTTTAGCTTAAGGCTTGCACCCCTGAATTTGTGACCGCCTGGAAAATAGTAAGGTCCTTGTGTAGTAGGGTAGTTTTGTAGTGCTGCCACACCTCGGAGGCGTCACATTGCCGTGTGGTAGCACTACAAAACTACAAAACTACACGATGACAAAACTACATTACTTCCCTACCCGCCCTGCGGTTGTAGTGAGTTGACGATGCTCTGGTAAAAATTGACGCCCTGCTCGGTCATTTGGTTAGAGTATGCGGGTTTTCCGTCTTCATACCAGACGTAAAAAGTGCAGCCGGGCTGGAAGTAAATATCGGCGTCTTCGATGTTTTTGCCGTCGATCTGGAACCAGATGTGACCAGCTGGCGCACAGCCGGCTTGCATCACGGCGGGGTCGGCAGCGATGCCGCCCAGGGTGGTCCGAATCTGGGGCAGGCTACTCTGGTTCATGCTGATGGGCAGGTTATAAAAGGTCGCGTCCAGATAGGTCGCGTTATCGAAAAGGTGCTCCAGGCGGGCTACGTCGATGGAAGGGTAGGCGGGCAGTTCGGTGGGCGCGGCCGCGGGTGCAGGGGAAGTTGGGGAAGCAGGCTGGTCGGCGGCGGACGAACCGCCATCACCGCAGCCAAGACAAAGGGAGAGTAGTACGGCGAGCGGGAGGTAAAAATGGAGACGGATCATTTATTCTTTTTCTTCGGGTGGTGCCGGGATGGTTTCTCCCTGGCCAAGGGTAAAGATAGCACGGACGCTGACGGATTTTCCCCTGAAGGAAGTGTTTAGCCGGTTATCCACGTCGATATTGTTCAGGTGCTGGCTGAACCGCATATTGATGGCCAGCCGGGGCGTCACGAAAAAGCTGGCGCCGAGCTTGAAGGCGTACAGGTTTTGCTGCAACTCCGTAGTGGCGGTGACGTCTTCCCCCGCCGAGCTGATCACCCGGTAATCGAAGAGGTTCTGATAGCTGACACCCGCCTCGGCCGTCACCCGCCAGTCCTGGTAGTAAACCATCAGGGGAATCTCCAGCGTCGTCAGGTCAAAGCGATCCCAAACACTGACGTTGATCGAGTTCTGGTTGCGCCGCGCGCCCTGCTGACTGTACAGGATCTCCGGCCCCACCCGCCAGCGATCGTTGAGCAGGGCTACCACCCGGATACCGGCGTTAATGCCGAGCTGGTGATAGCCAAACAGTTGATCTCCGTCAATCTGACTGAAGTTGCCTCCGGCAATCAATGAAGCCCGAAAAGTCTGTGCGGGTAATGCCGCACCAACAAACAATAACAAAAGAAAAAGGTACTTACGCATGGTGCGAAGATAGGGACGGCGGGAAGTTTTAGCAGGCAAGCACGGCGACCAGGCTAATTAAAAATGGGTGGTTTAACATTTGAAATTTAAAATGTGGCTGCCGTTATTAGGCTGCTTGCTTCCGTTAGCGACTAAATACGGCTGTAACGCATGGCAGACCAGCGGTTCTCAATGCACCCCAATTCCACAGAGCGCCACCCCGGCTACACGTGACTATTTCCTAATCAAAGGCCATCAGCGCAAAAAGAGAAGAACAAAATTTCGCCCTTCACGAAAATCCTATCGAAAAGTGACCCATCCCCAGCGGGGATACGTTTTTGGGGTGAAGGGGACCCAACATAAGTTAGGGTGGGGTGAAGGGGACCCAACATAAGTTAGGGTGGGGTGAAGGGGGGCCAAAATAAGTTAGGTTGGGGTACACGGCGGTACGTTGAAAACTGCTAGACGGGAATCGCTTTCGTACTCTGTGTTACCTCCGTGATCCTCTGTTGATCCCTTTAAATCGCGCAGCGATATTTCTCTCCAAAATCGCGTAGCGGCACCTTACCGCAGGTAAACCAGGACCCCAATCACAATCGCGGCAATCACGGCTACAAAGATCCACGGAAACTGATTGTTCCGGTACTTATCGATCATTCGTTCCAGGGCTTCGTTCCAGGTCAGGCGGGTGCCGATGGCTTCGCGGCAGTAGAAAAGGTACTTTTGCTTGATGTTGGCTTCGTTACCGTGGCGCTTGAAGATCATAAAGTCATCGTCCATAAAGGCGACCTCATACATGAAGGAGTCACGGTGAACGGACTGGCCGATGATGACGCGCTTTTTATTGAGCACCTTGAAGGCCATGGCGTCCATGGCTCCGTCATTAGCGATGCGGATTTCTCCGTTGGGCAGGAAGGTATGAAGACTGACGACGGTGTACCCCGGTTTATCACTCATCTTGACCCAGTCGACCTGGTACATCGGGATACTCTCGCTAGTCAGGTCAACGCCGCCGAAGCGTTTGACCGCCGGCAAAAACTCGTCGATGGCCTGCTCCATGGTTTCATGCTCGGGCAGGTTGAGGTTGAAGGGTTGGGCAATCTTGTCGAGTAAGCGATCTTCCATGGTGGTGGATTAACGGCGTTGACCAGCGAAGTTACGCTTTTACGGCCGTTTCCGGTTTCACGTCCCACTCCGACCGCTTTCCGTAGTACTGATCGCCGACGATGAGGAGGCCGAAACTCTGGGTGCCTTCCTTCTCCGTTATGGCATGGTGGTGGCCGTGGGCGCGCAGAATGGCCCGGCTGAATTTGTTATCCAGCTGGTTAAACCACTTGAACCGCCGGTGGATGTACACGTCGTGAATCAAAAAGTAAATCATACCATAAATGCTGATGCCAACACCAATAAACGTCAGCCAGAACCAGCCCGCTGCGTTCAGCCCGATGATGTAAGATGCCGCACTCGGAATGGCAAAAACGAGGAAGAACAAATCATTCTTCTCGAAAAAACCATCGTCGTGGTGGTGTGGCTTATGGTGGTCTTCGTGCCAGATCCAGAGGGGACCGTGCATGAGGTATTTATGGGCCGCCCAGGCGACGAATTCCATGGTGGCTACGGTAGCCAGTGTGATAGCGGTGTAGAGTAGAAGCGTCATATGTGAGGGGAAACAGCGATGGGGAAAGATGGTTTAATGGATGGAAGGTCGCTGCGTGATTTTGAGGGTTATCGCTGCGCGATTTGAGGGGAAGGGAAGATCGCTGCGCGATTTGAGGGGGAAGGGGGATCGCTGCGCGATTTGAGGGGAAGGGAAGATCGCTGCGCGATTTGAAGGGGCCCACAGAGGAGCACAGAGGTAACACAGAGTAGCACAGAGGAGTGTGATAGGTGTTTGGAGGGGGTGTCGCTGCGCGATTTGGCGTTCGCGAAGCGAACGCGGCCCTTCCAAAACGATGACAGTAGGGGCGATCCCTTGCGGTCGCCCGTACTGGCGTTCGATACCTTTGCGGTCGCCCGTACTGGCGTTCGATCCCTTCGCGGTCGCCCGTCCTGGCGTTCGATCCCTTGCGGTCGCCCGTACTGGCGTTCGATACCTTTGCGGTCGCCCGTCCTGGCGTTCGATCCCTTCGCGGTCGCCCGTACTGGCGTTCGATCCCTTGCGGTCGCCCGTCCTGTCATGCGATCCCTTGCGGTCGCCCGTACTGGCGTTCGATCCCTTCGCGGTCGCCCGTACTGGCGTTCGATACCTTTGCGGTCGCCCGTCCTGTCATGCGATCCCTTGCGGTCGCCCGTACTGGCGTTCGATCCCTTGCGGTCGCCCGTACGGTTTCACGTTTTAATGATGTTGCTCTCTGGTCGACCTCGTGTGTCTGATAGCAGTAGGGCTGGTCATTGTAAGCGCCAGTGAAAATGCGCAATAATTTAATCCAGCATATCCTCGGCCTCTAGGTGTTGGAAGTAGGCGTCTTCCACCCGTTCGTCGCGCACCAGTTTGACGGGCCAGTTGATGTAGCGTTTTAGGTTGAAGGTGCTCAAGCGGTTGTGGTAGTAATGGAGCATGGCGAAGTTGTCTGATACGATGCGGTTTTTCTTGTCGAAGCGCAGCGGCTTGTCGATGTGGAAGTTGCCCAGGCTTGCGATGCCGTGCAGGACGATGGCTTCGGGGCTTTCGTGCAGTTCGGGTGCCAGCTTGGCGCCGTCCTCCTGGCTGAGGGTCAGGAGGCGGTCACGTAATTGGCCAACAATATTTTGCAGGCTCTTCGGGTCGAAGTGAAAATCTTCCGCGGGCAGCCGCAGCAGGGCGTAAAGGTCGTTGGCCGGGAAGGTTTTTTCCAGCATCCCGAAGGCGGCGTAGCTCACCAGGTGGCTGGGTAGCACGATGCCGTCGGCGTGGTAGCGTTCCACGAGGTGATCGCCCAGCATCCGGGTATATTCGCTTTCCCGCTGGTAATCTTTATTGATCACGCCGTCCTGGTTGCGGAAGTAGTCGCGGGTACTCACCTGGCGGCCGCTGGTGCTGTAGCTCTTGCCGTTGGTTTCCACCCGGTTGCCGAGCACGTCCATCGGCCGGCCCAGGGCGATGGTGATTTTGTTGCCCTGGCTAAAGACGCCCCAGACGAACTTGAGGATGGAACGGAGGCTGTGAAAGCCGTCCTTCGCCTTAATGTAACGGTCCTGCCCTTCCTGCTGCAAATGCTGCTCGATCAAAAACTGAGCCTCCAGCACGAAGGGGTAGGAGAGAATGACCGGTACGATAAAAACCTTATCGTCCTTACCCTGCTCGTACTGATGGCGCTGGGCCTCGACGGCGGTGCCGAGCAGGCCGAGCTTGAGTTTTGTTTCCAGCTTGCCGGAGCGGGAGCGGGTACCACCGGGAAAAAACAGGCTGGGTACGCCGTGCTTAATGATCAGTTTTGACATCGACTTGAGCGTCGTCATGTACACCAGGTTGCGCTTGCGGCGGTCGACGCGGTAGGCCCCCAGTCGGTTCATGAAGTAGGCCGTGTAGCCGGTGTTGTAGAGGTTGAGCCCGGCCCCGAAACTGACGGCGGGCAGGCCCGCCACCTGGTCCATCGCATAGCCAATCAGGATGCTATCAAGGTTGGAAAAGTGGGTGGGGCAAAAAACAACGGTGCCGATCTTACTCAGTTCGCGGACCTCGTCCACGTAGCCACGGACGAGCAAGCGCTCTTCTAGCAAAATGCGCTTGCTAAACAAGCTTCTGAAGCTCCGCCCGTCGGCCGCATTGAGCAAGCGGCCGAAGAAAAAGGTCAGGAAGCGACGGGCAAAGCGGAAGGTCGGGATCTTGAAATGGCCGACAATCTCCTCGGCATAGCGGTGAACGACCTTATCCAGAATACCCTTGGCGGCTTCGTCAGCCGAAGTCGTTTCGTTCTCGTCCAGCGAACGGGTGGCCAGCATTTTGGCCAGTTTTTTGTAGTAGCTGCGTTCGTTGGGGGGGTCTACTTTCCAGGGTTCCTCCTTGGTGCGGCGCTGCTCGCTGAAGAGGGTTTTGCTCAGCAGGTCGTTGAGGTTGCCGCCGTGCTCTTCCAGAATCCGCTCGGTACTGACGTCCTCCAGTTCACGGACGAAGGCAGACCGCTCATCGTGCATTTTAAAGATGCCCCAGTCTTCGACCTTGGGGGCGATGTGTTCGTGGCGGGAGCTGTCGTGTTGGAAAGTGGGGGTAGCCATTTGGAGGTGGGTGATGATTGTTCGTCCGCATAATGTAGCCTGCTGGAAGCACTTTTTATGAGACGGGTAAAGGTAATGCGTAGGGTGACAAGGTGTAAATTAATGGAGCAGGAGGCGTTCAGGGGGGCCGTCGCTACGCGACTTGTGTTTTGAAGGGGCATGGTTAGCCCGGTACGCAGCCCGGCGGAGTACCGGGCTAACCACGCGTAGTCGCTATGCGATAGCCCACCTCGCAAACTTCATACCCTACCACAATCACTACGCCATCGCTAGAAATACCGGCGGCGGTCTTTACCGTAGGGGGATAGCAAAACAGGCCTTCTTCAACAGGCGGTAGCCCTAAAGTTTTAACAGCCTACTTCACCTGCATAAACGGCCACGGCACGTCCTGCAGCGCTTTTTCCATGAAGTCGATCAGTTCCTGGCGGCCGGTTTCCTTGATGGCGCTGGTGATGAAGATGTTGGGTAGCTCGGCCCAGGTTTCGAGCAGTTTGGTTTTGAAGTCTTCTACGCTGCCGCCGTCGCGTGATTTTTTGCGGTCGGTCTTGGTGAATACGATCACGAAGGGGACACCGTACTCGCCCAGCCAGTTGATGAATTCGAGGTCGATTTCCTGGGGCGGTACGTTGGAATCGACCAGCACCATGGCGCAGAGCATCTGGTGGCGGTTACGGAAATAGTCTTCGGTGCGGCGTTCCCACTTGGCACGGGTTTTCTTGCTTCGTTTGGCGTAGCCATAGCCGGGCAGGTCGGTCAGGTACCAACTGTCGTTGATCATGAAGAGGTTGATCAGTTGGGTTTTACCGGGGGTGCCGGAGGTGCGGGCCATTTCCTTGCGGCGGCACAGCATATTGATCAGGCTGGATTTTCCGACGTTGGAGCGGCCGATGAAGGCAAACTCCGGGCGGTCGCTTTTCGGCGCCTGCTTGATCTGGGCATGGGAACTTGAAAAGATGGAAGTTACGATGTCGGCCATGGGGGATATAGTCTTGAGTCTGGTAGTCTGAAGTCTTGAGTTCGGTCGTACTGAACACTTCAGACGTTCAGACGCAGGACCGTGATCAGGGCGCGGGCGCGGGATGCAAAGGAACGCCTTTTAAAAGCAAAGTGTTGACCGCCCCGTAGTACGGGAAAGTGCTGGTCTATCCTTACCCTGCTTTCGTCGACATTTTTTTTGCACCTGCGGCCCCGCCCCCTATCTTGCGGTCATCATTAAAATCAATACCATGTTCTGGGATAACTTCATGCTCGCCCTCCGCAAAACTTTCGACTTCAACGGTCGTAGCCGCCGCGCGGAATTCTGGGGGTTCATCTTCATTACCACCATGTTTTCTATTGGCGCGGCCTTCTGGGATAATCTGCTGGGGATGGACGAATATCTCCGCGACATGGTCCGCACCGCCTTTTTCGTCACCACCACCGCCGCCGCCGCCCGCCGCCTGCATGATACCGGCCGCAGCGGTTGGTGGCAACTCATCGGCCTGACCGGCATCGGTATGATTCCGCTGATCATCTGGCTGGCGCAAGACAGCGATTTTGAAGACAACGACTTCGGCGACAGCCCCAAATACGGCCTGGCCGACCTGGAACGGGAAAAGGTCTACGAAGAAGATTTACTGGTCTAAGTATATGACCCTCGCGCCTCCAACAAGCGGTAGCCATTAACGAAATAACCGTTTACCTCAGTCCCGCCAAACAAAGGGAAACAACACCAGCCCCACCGCCAGCCCCAAAAGGTCGATCGCTACGGCCAGCAATAAATACTGTGATTCCTGGCCCGAGGTCAGCCCCACCGCGTACCCTCCCGCGTTAACCAATAAATAAAGTAGTGGCACGATCAGCGGGAAACTGAGCACCGCCATCAGCGTCCCGCTGCCCCCCGCCCGGGCCGCCAGGGCGGCGACGAAGGTCAGGATCGCACTCAGGCCAACGCCCGCCAGGCCCAGGGTGGCGACGAAATAAGCAGGCTCCAGCACATAATTTTCGCCAGAGAAAAAGCCGAGCAGCGCCCACGTCAGCCCGCTCACCAACCAGATGACGAGGGTGTTGTACAGGAATTTGCTGACCAACAGGGCTTCCGGGCTCGCCAGGGTGTAGAAGTAGTAATGCCGCCGGCCGGCCTCCCGCAAAAAACTGCGCCCGCTGGCGACTGTAGCCCCGAAAAACAATACGACCCAGTACAGGGCGTTGAAGGTCATGGCACTGAAATTCTGGACGGCGAAATAGATCACCACCGTTGTCGCCACCACGTAAAGCAGCACCGAGCCAAGGGCGTAGCGGTCGCGCCATTCGGTTTTTAACTCCCAGGTGAGAAGGTGGCTTATTTGTTGGAGGCTTGTCATTAGCGGTAAAGGTATACAAGTGTCGGTTGACCCGGCGGCCGTTGTATCTTGCCCCGGGGCAATCGCCAGATTCAAATAGTTGCCGCTTAAAGCCGGTGCTGGGTTACGAAGTTCTGCGGACGGTGAGAGACACGCTGCTAGCTCGAAGTGCTTCGTAACCCAGCACCGACTTCAGTCGGGCATTCAGCGCCGATCAGCGTTTTCCTGCGATTGTTCTGATCTTACGCCCGCTTTTCTTCTTTGTCCATTCCTATATGCTTACTTCCCCCAAACCATTGTTTATTACGATCCTGCTCTTGCTGGCCACCGTGCTTCCCGCCGAACAACTGCGCATTGTCGCCCAGAAGGGAGACGGCATCTACGCCCTGTTGCGCCGTTACCAGCTGCTGGACTACGACTGTAACCTCAAAGAATTTTACCGCCTCAACAAGCTGCAACCGAACGCCCAGCTGTTCGTTGGCCGCAATTACGACTTGCCCGTGGAGGTAGTTCGCTACGACGGTAAGTCGATCCGCAGCAGCACGGGTAACGACGATTATACCCGCGCCCTCAGCATCCAGTATTACAATGAGGCACTGACCAAAGCCAGCGTTCGTTCCACCGATTTTCGGGAAGACAAGGTGCTGTACGTTCCCTTTCACGTCGATAACTGCTTCGATGAGATACTGAAGCCAGCCAGCAAGGAAATCACCGATCAGGGTGAGATCGCCAAGACGGGCGGCAAGCCAGACAGCATCGGCCGGGCACCCGAGCAGCAGACGACCAGCGCCTTTCGCACCTTCGATATCTTCGGCCCCGACTACGCTTACGTACCGAAAAAGGACGACAAACTGGCGGGCCGCATTTTCTACATCGTCTCCGGGCACGGTGGCCCCGACCCCGGCACCATCGGCAAACGCGCGGGCCACCACCTGCACGAAGACGAGTACGCCTACGACGTGGCCCTGCGCATGACCCGCAACATCCTGGCCCACGGCGGCACGCCCTACATGATCATTCGCGACGACGACGGCATCCGCGACGAACAGTACCTCAAAGGCGATAAAGACGAAACCGTCTGGGGCGGCCAGCCGATTCCCTTTCAGCAAAAGGCCCGCCTCTGGCAGCGCACCAACATCATCAACCAGCTCTACGACGAACACGCCGCCAAGGGCATCACCGACCAGACGATGATCTCCATCCACGTCGACAGCCGCGCCTCCAACAAAAAAATAGACCTCTTTTTTTACCACCACGATACCGACCTGATCGGCGCCCGCCAGGCGGAGCGGATGCAGGAGGTCGTCCGCAAAAAGTATGACCAGGTGCGCCAGGGCCGGGGCTACGCCGGTACGGTCGGGGCTCGGGACCTTCACGTGCTGCGGGAAACGAAATGTAGCGGCGTGTTCATCGAACTGGGCAACATCACCAACCCCTCCGACCAGGTGCGCATCGTGGAACCCCGCAACCGGCAGCTGATTGCGGACTGGCTGGTAGAGGGACTGGTCAGGTGAGTGCCGTATGGTTTCATAACTGTTTTTCAGGGGCGCTAAACGCAGGTGCAAAGGGAGGATTAGCGCAAACCGCCGACGCCCTGACCCCCGTAGACAAGCTAATCGTCGAAAACGGCGACACCTCCGTGCGGGTAGGGTGGAGCATTGCCGAAACGGAATACCTCTACTCCAGCTACGACGTGTACCGCGCGCTGGCCGGTACCACCAATTTTGTGAAGGCTACGGAGGCTCCTTTCGTCTACGGCACCGACGAAGAGAACGACCCTAAATATGCCTTCTGCACCGACAGCGTCGCTACTTACGGAGACTACGACTACTAGGTCGTGGGTAACACGCCCTTCGGCTTTACTGGTCCCCCGTCGGAAATCGTCACCGGGTCTTCGCGCCCTTCAGCCCTCAACTTCATCGTCCGCCTCGATAGCGTTGTCAGCACCGAAACCACCACCATCCTGCACTGGCCGAACTCTGGATCTGAATACCGTGCTCTTTCTGAAGCTCCCCTGCGGCACCGTTGAGCTGGCAAATCTCGGTAACACGCTCCTTAAAATCTCCCCAGTCATCAATGTTGGGGCACTCATAATACTCGCTCCGGTGAGGACTTATGGCGTGCTGATTTTAAAAAATCACCCACTCGGGTGCTGGACATTTTGGGTGCGATACC
>Ga0136553_1000471_pt1 | contig 13922 bp, 9 predicted proteins | sample AntRauTorckE5430_FD_101384 | JGI IMG/M metagenome (GOLD analysis project Ga0136553, IMG submission 101384) | Saline lake microbial communities from Rauer Islands, Antarctica - Metagenome Torckler E5 #430 | ecosystem: Environmental > Aquatic > Non-marine Saline and Alkaline > Saline | place... | reverse complement strand
TGATAACATGGGCTGGTTGTTTGATCTTTTGTCGTAGTAAACCAAAGATACGGGCGCCAGCCCATCTTGTTAAACCCCAAATAACGTGTTCAAACTTGTGGGTTCGTGCAACAACGCCCTTCGTAACACCCCTCTTCAAACGTTTTAGATAATTTTACATTTCTATTTTACGGATAGCGTCCCTGCGAAGTGATGTTTTTCCTACGACCTCCTAATCAAAGCCTGAATATGGCCTTCGTTCATCAGGTATTTTCTACTTAAACAATCATAATTATGCGTTTAACTCTACTTTTATTTTTTGCTTGCCTTACCATTGCGCTTACTGCGCAGACTTCCATTACGTTCGACGGCTTTGACGGCAGCGGCATTTCTGCACCCGTTAATAATGGAGAAGCCATCATACTGGGCCAACTTAACGGCGCGGTTTTCACTACGAGTGTAACGGGGGCAGACCTAGCACGCGGCACGTCCACCGGCGGAGAAACTACCGGTGGCATTTACGCTTTTACGGTAGCTACCGGAAACGTAGCCCTTGGCATCCAACCTGGCGGAGATGATTTCACTCCAGGCTTTTTCACCCTCGCCCTCTACAATCAGTCTGGAACGGCTATTGTCCCTTCAGACATGATAGCTGTAAGTTACACTATTTACACCTACAACGATCGAGACCGTAGTAACTCCTTCGACTTTTCCTATTCAACGGATAATGCAGCATTTACCAATGTGGCAGCCCTCGACTACGTCACGCCCCCCACGGCTGATGGCAGCCCCGCTTGGGTTGCGACGACTCGTAATACTACCATAACCGGGTTAAGCGTTGCGGTAGACGCACCGTTTTACATTCGTTTTGATACCGATGATGTCAGCGGAGGTGGCTCGCGCGATGAAATAGCTATTGACGACATCTCTGTTGACATCCTCAGCATTCTCCCCGTAACCCTCACCGCGCTGACCGCCGAGCGCCAGGGCAAAACAACCATGGTGAAATGGTCAACAGCCACCGAATCCGGCAACAGCCACTTCGTAGTAGAACGCAGCCAAGACGGACGCGCCTTCACCGAAGTGGGCCGCATCAACGGTGCAGGAGATAGCTACGGCATCATCAACTACGACTTCACGGATCAGGCTCCAGCCTCTGGCGACAACTACTACCGCCTGCGCCAAGTAGACCTTACCGGCGCATTCAGTCTCTACGGCCCAGCAATGGTGTCGTTCGAGCGCGAAGGCCTCACGGCTTACCCCAACCCGGTAGCGAACCGCCTCTTCCTGAGCGGTGCTTCCGAGACTTCCCGGACGACCATTCTTGACCTCAATGGCCGGGTACTGAGCAGCAAGCTCATCTCCGGAGACGGCATCGCGACCGACAACCTCGCACCCGGCACCTACCTTCTGCGGGTAGAAAATGCTACAGGTACGGAGACGCTGCGGTTTGTGAAGCAGTAAATAACCGTCCGGAAAACGGAAGCTTCTCAACCTAACTAAATGACAACGACCGGGTCTTCCTCAGAGGGGAAGATCCGGTCATTTTATTTCAGAACTCGACAGGCGAACTTTTTTGCACCTCTCTGATTTCAGTTTAGCTTAGGGACAGGATATTATTAGCAACGAAATTATGTCTTTTGAGCTACAGCAAAAAAGACTTCGACTGGCGAGTTCTCTGACGGCGTGAGCGTACCCTATACCTCCGCCGGATCAAACAGCAACGGAAAGTACTTCCCCTCCATCTTGTTCCCCTCGCCAACGGATGGCACGCCCTCCAGCAGTACTTCGTTGGTATTGGCCCGGGTACCATCGGCAAAAACGTTGAGCACGAAGGCACGGCGGGAACGATCAGAAGAATTGGCGTAAGAGCCATGCAGTAGTTTTGGATGGTGGAAGGAGCCATAACCTGCTGGCATTTCGATGGCCAATTTATTGGCAAATTGTTCCTTCTGTTCCTCGTTCAGAGCTTTTTCAATTCCGTACATATCACCCACCAGGCTGGTGGTTTCCAGCAGCGGCCAGCGGTGGCTACCCGGAACGTACTGCAGGCAGCCGTTGGCCTCCGAGGCATCATCAAGCGCGCACCAGCAGGTAAGGTGCTGGAGGGGTCCGGTTCTGGTCCAGTAGCTGTAGTCCTGGTGCCAGGCCACTACGCCACCGTGTTTAGCGGGCTTGCAGAACAGTTGGTCGTGCCAGAAGCGGACGGCGCGCTTGCCCAGCAACTGGCTCGCGGCAACCACGAAACGTGGATTCCAGAGTGCATCGTGGAAGCCCTTAGTGATGCGCCAGTGCCCAAGGGAATGGAAGAGAACGGTGTTGCTGTCTTCGGATTCGTTGGAGTGGAACTCGTAGAAGAGGTCGTGCTTTGGGTGGTCGGCTTCAGCAATTTCGGCGAGGTCTTTGCGTAGCTGCTCTACCTGTTCGGTTTCCAGTAGTTTTATGTTGTGGAGGTAGCCGTATTCTTCCCAGAAGGCCAGCTGCTCTTCCGAAAGTTTGTACTGATCCCACGCAGCACGGGCGGAGAGGTTGGGGAAGAGGTCGGAGATCATTTGGTGGTGATCGGCAAAATCGCGGCTGATGGGCATGATAGTATTGCTTAATGTTCTCCAAAGATAAGGGCCGCTTGAATAGCAGTAAATTTAGATTTTGGCGGCAGTGCGCAGGAGCAACGAAACGGTTTAAAGGAGCAATGATAACCGGCCGCCGTTAAAATCCTCTTATCTTTTGCCCTCCGGTCACTACCGGATTGAACCTCTACCCCCTGAATACCTTAATAGGAGGTATAACGATTTACGCTTCAGCCATGACCAGACTCCTACTTACATCCCTACTCTTTTTAACCTTCCTTTGCACCAGCGTCCGCGCCCAAACGGTACCCCGTACGCTGCCCGTGCGTGTACAAGACGCCGTACGCTTTGGCAGCACCGAGGTGTTTGGCAGCGCCCGCTTCTTCGGTACCGGCGGCAGCATGACCGCCATCGGAGTCGACGCCACGACGCTGCACACCAACCCCGCTGGCATCGGCTGGAACCGCTTCAACGCCGCCCAGATCACGCCCGGCTTCGCCCTCAACAACCTGACGGCAGGCCTGCGCAACGGCAGCGGTAATGAGGATAACAGCGTGACCGACGGCAGCTTCGTCGTACCCAGCGCCAGCCTTATTTGGGCCGGTGATACCCGCTCCGTCAACTGGTCTACCTTAAATTTTGGCATCAGCTACACACGCCTGGCGGATTTTAATGAAACCATTGCCTATGGTGGTCGTAGCGAAGGCGGCATCGTTGATGCCATTGTAGAAGACCTGAACGACGGTATTATCGACGGTTTCCGCTCCGAACTTGCACGACAAATCCCTGGCGCAATTCAGCAAGACGATCTAGGCTTCTTCTCCGACTTTGACCTCGAGAGCAGTGTCGGCGGGCAGGTTCGCCGCGAAGGTCGGGTGGAACGCAGCGGCAGCCTGAACGAGATCGCCCTTGGCTTCGGTGGTAATTACAAAGAAAAAGTGCTCTGGGGCCTAACCATCGGTATTCCGACCATCGACTTCACGGAGACGAAGGTCTATGATGAAGTGGATGACCTCGACGAAATCACCTTCTTCGATAATGCTGGCTTCGATGAATTACTGGAGCTGTCCGGCTCCGGCGTAAACTTCAAGTTCGGCCTCATTGGCCGGCCGGCGGACAACATCCGCCTCAGCGTCGCCATCCACTCTCCCACTTTCTGGACAGTCGACGAGGTGTACGAAACCACCTTCGAATACAACTTCACTGACGCTGGACAGGCCCAGGGCGGCACCGAACTGAGCCCCCGCAACGAAGCAGCTTACAACCTCAGCACCCCCTGGAAGTTCTACCTCGGCGCCGGCTACCTGTTCAGCAAGAAGGGCTTCCTCTCCGTCGATCTGGACTACAGCAACCTGAAGGGCACCTCCTTTAGTTCCGACGACTTTGCTACCGTAGATGAAGCCGCGAATGAAGATGTAGACCGGGAATTGAAAAGCTCGCTCGGCGTTCGGCTGGGCGGCGAACTCAACCTCAAACCCTTCCAGGTCCGCGCCGGTATAGGCTACCGCCAGAACCCGGTCGTTAATCTCCGCAACGATGAGGACGCCGCTAACCTGAGCCTCTCCGGAGGGGTGGGCTACAGCTCCGGTAAATTCTTCGTTGACGCCGCCGTAAGATTGGAAGACAACAGCGCCTACTACGCACCCTACAGCACCTTTGCTTTTGACGGGCAGGTGGTGGATACGAACCGTAGCCGGATTACAAGTGTGGTAACATTTGGTTTCCGTGGCTTCTGAGTTGCTCCCCGGATTCTTATTGCAGAAAATAGCCCCAACTCGCTTCTAACGAGTTGGGGCTATTTTCTGCAATAAGAATCCGGAGAGGTAGTTAAAACATAATGCCCAACATGATTACAATGGAGTTCAGCTTTCCACTGGAGTCGTCCTCCTGCGGGTTACGGCCTTCACGTTGTAGTGTAGTGCCCTTATCTGTAGTCAGGTCCGCGAAGCCAGATTGGAATGCGATACCACCAACAAGTGAGGTACCATTGGAGATACTGTACTCGATACCTCCGCCGAGGCTCCAGCCAAGGTTTACGCTGTTGACTTCCTTAGCGATGTCGAAACTTTCGTCTTCACTGATAAAACCGGCGTTCTGCACACGGCCACGCGACTGCGTGAGAAGGCCGAGGTGTATAGCGGGGCGGACAAAGTAGCGGATGTAGCCGAACTCCCGCGTACGCAGGGTAAGGCCGATAGGAATTTCAACGAACTGAAGGTCGTATTTGAAGCCGAGGCCTCCGGAGAGGGTATCGGGCAGTACGCCGGCAGCGAGGGTATTGTCCAGTGATTCGCGCCAGATGTCCGCACGGATATACTGATCTTCGTAAAAGAGGGTGCCACCAGCATTAAAATGGAAGCCAATTCCTGTGTGAAGGCTGTAGTTCTCCCGAAAGTAGTATTCCCCGATTACGCCCAACTTGAGGCCCAGGTTAGTGCCGTCGCGGTTGATCAGATTGTCGTTCGTCGTCATACCACTGAAGGTGGGGCTGACCTGAATGCCGAACTGAAGATCACCCGGCAACTGCGCAAAAGCGACAGTGGGAAGAAGAAAGAGAGCGACCAAAAAGGTGAAGGGACGGTAGGTGGTGAAATTTTTGAACATTGGAGTCGTTGGTTAATTGTCTTTTCTAAACGGACCGGCGCGGCCGGTGTTTGCCATTTCCATGAAAGAGAACGTAAAATTAAGCCTCCTTAGCCTTCTATTCGCATTAATCCTCTCGTCTTGCGGTGAAGAAGAGCTTCCGCCGCCGGATGTGAGCGGTCTGCAGTCTCCCGTGACCCTCGTCCGTTTCGACCGGGCGCTAATGGGGCTGGATACTGGAAACCTTACCCCCGAGCTTGCGGACCTGGAAGCGGAGTACCCCGACTTTACCGATACTTACCTGCGCTACATCCTGCCCATCCGCCGGGGTGATTTTAGCACGGAAGAGCAAGACCTGATGCTAAAGGCATTCCTGACCTTTCCCCTGATTACGGAAGTCGACTCCGTGATTAAGCAACGCTTCTCCGAAGCTCGGCTGGAAGAACAACGCGCGGACCTCGAGCAGGCCCTGCGCTACTACCGCTACTACTTACCAACGGCCTACCGGCCGGATACCCTACTGACGTTTTTCTCCCAGTTCGAAGTAGCCGCCGCCCTTTACGGAGATAACAACATTGCCGTAGGCCTCGAATTTTTCCTCGGGCCCGACTACGACTACCAGCGGGTGGACCCGCGCGAGACCATTTTCTCTGCCTACCTGGCCCGCACCTACACCCCGGCGCACATGACGGCCAAGCTTCTGCGCACCCTCATTCGGGAAGAAGTACCCCAGCCGCGCAGCGGACGCCTGATTGACCACCTTATTTACGAAGGCAAGAAACTGTACCTCCTAGAAAAGGTTTTGCCCTTTGCCCCAGACAGTATCCTCCAGGAAGTAAGCTCAGAGCAGATGAAATGGCTGGAGAACAACGAAATTCCGATCTACGCCCACCTTCAGAAGGAACGAATGCTTTACAGCACCGATGCTACGCTGATCAAGAAGATGACGCAGCCCGCCCCCTCTTCCCAGGGGATGCCGGTTGAATCTCCCGGCGGGGCCGTTAATTACCTCGGCAAACGGATTGTCGAAGCTTACGTTAAAGCAAATTCCCAGGTTACCATGCCGGAGTTGCTGAGGCTTGTTGATGGGCAGGTGATGTTAGCGGGAGCGCGGTACAAACCTAAATAGTGGTGCAATAATGCGCATCAAAATCTAAGGGACCAACGGACGGACGCTCGAAATATCCCTCGACCTTCGGGCGTCCGTACTCCTAGGTTTGGCTCTTAATTCGCGTTATTACGCCACCACATTACTACACCATTAGAGAAATGCGCAAGATCGACCACATAGTCTACACCGTACCCAACCTGGAAGAAGCCGTCGCCGAGCTTGAGGCCCGCCTCGGCGTAAAGCCCCTCATCGGCGGCAGGCACGACACCCAGGGAACGAGAAACGCCCTCATTAACCTCAATGACGGCGCCTACCTCGAAATCCTCGCCGCCGACGATGAGAACACCAACATCCCGCCGCCCCGCTGGATGGGTGTCGATGTGCTCTCCCGATCCCGCATTACCCGCTGGGCCCTGAAGTCCAACAACCTCACTACCGACGGCAAGGTTCTCCGCGAGCACGATCCCGCTCTCGGCCATACCAAAGCCGGCTCCCGTCAACGGCCCGACGGCAGCATGCTTCGCTGGGAGTTAATCCTTCCTACCTCCGTTCCCGAGGTAGACGTAATTCCCTTTATGGTAGACTGGAGCCAGTCGGAAATCCACCCACACGAAGCTCTGCCAGACATGGGGTGCAGCATTATTGAATTACTACTACAGCATCCGGAACCCGAACGTATTCAGCCCGTTCTACAGGAGCTTGGCGTGAAGGTGCCCGTAACAAAGGGTGAAGAGCCGGATATTATTTTGGTACTGCGGTGCCCCGCTGGAAATATTCCGATTTAGAACAGTGGGGTATTTTCTCCTCCGCAGCACCTTTTTCAACCACCAACGTTAAACCAAAAAACCACCCAAAATGCACTTAAAGATCGAAGACATCCTAGCCCAGGAATCCATGTACCGCCGCCATTTCATGAACACATTACCTGGCCCACGGGGCGTTCACTTGGTAGGAACTAAAGGTCATCGGGGTGCGGAGAATATCGGCGTCTTTAGTTCCTTTGTACACATCAGCGCCAGCTCACCGCCCCTACTTGGCTTCATCATGCGCCCCCTCACCGTACCGCGGGATACGTACCACAATATCAAGGCCAATAAGTGGTTCACCATCAATACGCTTCATCCCGACTTTTTGGACCAAGCACACCAGACGAGTGCGAACTACCCGAACGGTGAGTCCGAGTTCGTCGCTACCGGCCTTACACCAGAATACAGTGAAGATTGTAAAGCGCCCTACGTCGCAGAAAGTAGAATCCGGATTGGCCTTACCTTCGAGGAGGAGCACAAAATCAGCGGCATCGAGACCTTTTTCATCGTTGGTCGGGTGCGGGAAATCTTTCTCCCGGACGAGGCGGTGGCCGCTACGGGCCACGTCGATCATGAGTTACTCCAAACGATGAGTGTGGCTGGTTTAGACAACTATCATGAGGTTGGCAAGGGAAAACGGCTGCCTTACGCACGGCCGTAACCTGGTTCATCCCTAATTTTCAGCATATCAAGTGCTGTTCTCCGTCGGTTGTCCAATAATCCGGCCCCTGGCGTAAAAAAATGGAACAATACGCGTTTAAACAATTAAAATATATTCCAACAATACCCTCTTCCGGACACCAATATTCCCTAGCTTACCATTGTGAGCCAACCTAAAAAATATGCCCCCGCCGCATGGGGAACCGTTCCGGTAGTTCCACTTGTACTGGCGCTCATCTACGGTATTCTTACGGCTGATTGGCTTGGCTTTACGTCTCCTGTTTTTTGGCTCACAATTACCGTCTTAGCCGCGCTCGGTGCCTTACTGACCGTTGTTCGGCGCGCACCCGCCCGCTGGTGGTCAGTGCTTGGTAGTGGGCTTATCCTGCTATCCGTATTCAGCTTTGGAGCCTGGCGGTTTAACGACGCCTACCTGCCCGCAAAAGAGAATTTCTTCACCAAGCATTTAGAGCAGAACGACCTCTTGGCCGGAAGGGTAGAAAGCCTTAAACCCGGCCGCAGTCGGATGCGGGCAGAAGTGCAGCTCAGCCATATTTTCAGAGACTCAAGTGACCACCTTCCGGTAAAGGGCAAGCTGCTGGTTTACCTGCCGCCAGACGAGCAGACCGGGCAGCTAAAAGCCGGAGACCAGATCGTATTCAAGTCCGAGCCAAACGCTATCCCACCACCGCTCAACCCGGGAGTTTTCGACTTCCGGGCCTACTCCGCCCGCCGGGGAATTCACCACCAGGTTTTTCTACGAACGGCTGCTGAGTGGCGCATAGCGGAAAGTTCCCGTAATGGCCTTTACGCGCGCGCCCAGGGCTGGCGGCAGGCCTGGTTTAAAACTTTTCAGGACCATCTTACTGGCGACGAACTGGCCGTCGCAGCAGCCTTGGTCATTGGCCAGCGCGACCTGATCACCGAGGAGGTAAAGTCGGCTTACACCGACACCGGAGCCGTACACGTGCTCGCGGTATCGGGCCTCCACGTGGGCATCATTTTCATGATCCTAACTTTCTTTCTGGAACGGGTGCTGCGGCTTGACCAGACAAAAGCTGGGCGGATAGCCGTCATCCTCATCAGCGTAATTTGTATCTGGGCCTTTGCCCTAATTTCGGGGCTGAGCGCCTCCGTGCAACGGGCGGCGATCATGTTCTCGTTGTTAGCAGTGGGGCGCATTTCTTTTCGGAAGATCCATGTGTTCAACACCCTGTCCGTAGCGGCGCTGGGGATGCTCATTTACCAACCAAGCCAGTTGTTTCATGTCGGGTTTCAGCTATCGTTTATGGCCATCATTGGCATCGTAGCCTTCACGAATTACCTGAACCGCTTGGTCTACCTTCCCGGGCTGGTGACGCGCAAGGCGTGGTCGGCCGTCGCGGCGTCTACCGGCGCGCAGCTAGGCACTTTGCCTTTATCGCTGCTCTACTTCAAGCAGTTTCCGGCGTATTTTATGATCAGCGGTACCCTGGTGATCGTTTTCGCCTTCGCGACCATGTTTCTGGGTTTGCTGCATGGTTTCACGGCGGGAGTACTCAAGGTTTCCGTACTAGCCGATGGCACCGGCTGGCTACTCTCGTTCGTCGTGGAGCTTCAAAACGCACTCATATTTTTCTTCCGTAAGCTGCCCGGTGCGCTGATCGAATTACGGTCATTTGACGGCCCTTCAAGTCTGATGCTGGCCCTGAGCATCGGAGGACTGGGGGCTTTCTTCCGTTGGCGCAAGCGCAGTTTCCTGCTTGCCGCCGGCGCATTGCTAGTTATTATGTTTATTTGGGCGCAGGCGCAGGTGCAAGGAACGGGCGAGGGCAACGGACTGACCGTATTCCACGTCTCCCGGGGAACCCTGATTGACCTTACTTCCGAAGGCCACGCCTGGTCGTTGGGCAAACAACCCCAAATCAAAGACCTTGATTTCAGCGCAGGGCCGCTGCGCAAAAGCCTTGGTTACGCTCCCGAGGCCACCTTCCCGCTGAGCCCCGGCGTGGATACCTCGCTTACCGCTGGCATCAACCTTCGTTTCCCTTACTTCAACTTCGGCGATAGCCAGTGGGCGGTGCTTGATGGCAATTTGAAAATGCTCCCTGAACTTGATTTCGACAGACTTACCCATTTACTGATTATGAATGATTTCCGGCCGAAACAGATGCCCGCCCTGCCTGCGGACCAAAAATTACTAATTATTCTGGACGGTAGCATCCCGTTTTACCGTTGGGAAGACTGGCGCGGGCAGGCGGACGAATTAGGCTGGCGGCTACACATTACCGGAGAGGATGGAGCTTATCAGCTTTTGGGTGAATAATTTTGTCCCGGTCGGGCCTTTCTAAGGTACCCTACAGTTTCACCAAGTCCTCCAACTCCCGATTACTCATCTTACCGATAAAAGTCTCCCCCGTACCAACACTCAGATCTGCCAAGTTTTTCTTGCTCTGGATCAACTGATCGATCTTATCCTCAAAGGTGTTTTCGGTAACTAGGCGGTGGACGAACACCGTCCGCTCCTGTCCGATGCGGTAGGCTCGGTCCGTAGCTTGGGCTTCCACGGCCGGATTCCACCAGAGATCGTAGTGAATCACGTGATTGGCGGCAGTAAGGTTAAGACCCGTACCGCCGGCTTTGATGGAAAGCAGGAAGACGGAGCAGGAGGGGTCGTTCTGAAAGCGATCCACCATGGCTTCGCGCTGATCCGTGGAGCAGCCGCCGTGAAGGAAGGGCGGCTCGAAGCCAAATTCTTCTCGGATCATTTTCACCATCAGCTCTCCCATACTGCGGTACTGGGTGAAGATCAGGGTTTTGTCACCGTTTTCCAGGATCCCCGCCAGGCGTTCCTTCAGCATTCCTGCTTTACCGCTGTCGCCAAAGTCGGGTTTGCCTTTTTTAAGAAACTGAACGGGGTGGTTACAGCACTGCTTGAGGGCGGTGATCAGCTTGAGGATGAGCCCCTGCCGACCAATGCCATTTTTGGCTTCCTCGACCATCCGCATGTTCTCATCCAAAATACTCTGGTAAAGCGCCGCCTGGTCCGGGGTGAGGCTGCAGTACTCAGTCTGCATCACTTTATCGGGAAGGTCGGAGATGATAGATTTATCCGTTTTGAGGCGGCGGAGGACGAAGGGGGCGGTAAGCTTTCGGAAGCGGGCGGCGGTCGCAGCGTCCCGCTCGCCCTGGATCGGCCGGGCGTAAGTTCCGTTGAAGTACGTTTTGGAGCCAAGGAATTTCGGCAGGGTAAAATCGAGGAGGCTCCAGTAGTCAAGCAGCTTGTTTTCGACCGGAGTTCCACTCATAGCAATGCGGATGGGTGCTTTTATTTTTTTGATGGTCTTCGTCTGCTTCGCTGTAGGGTTTTTAATGGCCTGGGCCTCGTCGATGATGAGTATCCGGTAGCCACCTTTGGCGAAAGTTCCCTCTTCGGAGCGAACAACGCCGTAGGTGGTCAATAGCACGTCGTAATCGTTGTTATCAGGCAATTTACGCCCCGGTCCGTGGTAAACATGAGGGCGAAGCGCAGGTGCGAAACGGTTGATCTCCCGCCGCCAGTTGCCCAGCAGGCTGGTGGGCATCACCACGAGCGCTTTGTCCTTGTCTAGTCCGCCGCCCTGCCGGTACTGTTCGAGTAAGGTAATGACCTGGAGGGTTTTTCCGAGGCCCATATCGTCGGCAATAACGGAGCCAAACCCCAAGCTGCTGTTGGCATAAAGCCAGTCGAAACCATCTTTTTGGTAAGGACGTAGTGTGGCATTAATGCCCTTCGGGACGGGAGTTGACGGACCATTCCGCCACTGTTGAATTTGGGCGCGGAGCGCAGGTGCAATGCGAACCGGTCCGCCTTCGTATTCCTCGGTGAAGATGACCTGGAGGCGTTCGTGCTGCTTCAAGTCCGGCGGACCTGCATCTAGCTGGGCAATGAGTTTGGCCACTTCGGCGGGGTCGACGTAAGCATACCCTTCCTGCAGTTTAACGAGGCCGTTGGAAGAAGTGAGCAGCTCGCGAAATTCGGCATCGGTAAGGTCTTTGTTTCCAAGTGCCGCCTGCCAACTGAAGCGCAAAATGTTATCGAGTGAAATAATGCCTGAAAGCTCAAACGCTTCGCCGGAGGTACTACTTTCGGCCCGCAGCCCGAGCCTAGGTCGCAGCAATTTTTTCAGGGCTTTCGGGAGCATAACCGCCAGGCCGAGGGCTTCCATTGTCGGCAATACCTTCAGCAATACCGGGGTGAATTCGGAGACGGGGTAGCGGAGCGGTTCTTTTCCACCATCCGCCAGGTAGGTTTCCAGATCGGGAAAGTGACGGGCGAGTCCTCCGAGAAGCTGAATGACGGCCAGCCGATCCGAAGGAGCGAGCCCCCCCTCACCCTGCCATTCAAAGAACGTTTTTGGCACCTGCGTTCGCGCCGCCACTTTATCATTAATGAGCAGGTCAACGAGCAATTCATCGTCTTCTTCTGTCACCCGAAAAATGGGCTGTAGGCGCTGGTCCGCCAGGTGAAGGTCCGCCAGCCAGCGGTGCATCACTAACGGAAACCCCTCGGTGCCCGTGAGGCCAAACGTCTGCTGGCCACGCAGTAAAAATAGTTTCCGTGCCGGAATCTCCGCCCGCTCAGCGTGGGTAGATTCGCGAATTATGAGGCCCAGAAGTGCCGATAGTAATTGCCGGGGAGCCTCTTCCTTCGTAAACTCCTGGACATCGGCGTTCTCCGGCGAGAAGTACAACACCGTCGATGAGGCCAGGGCATAGCTGCGCCGGAGCAGGTCGCGCGCGGCTTCCCCCACCGCGGAGGGAATGTAGCGCAGCACGAAACGGTCATCGCCGGCATCAAGTAACTGGGGCACGTAAGCCTTCACCTCCGCCACCTTGCGGGCCAGCTGAAAGAAAAGGAGCAACGTGCGCGCTTCCGCGTCGAGGCGGTGTCGTTCCACCGCTTCAAGCTTGGTGAGCCAGTCGATGAGGGCTTCTTCGCGGCTGATTTCAAAGAGGGTTTCATCCTCGTCATCGAAGGAGAAAAGGTGGCCCAGGCTGAGGTTTTCATCGAGGTGAAGCTCAAGTCTTCCGCCTTCGGGAAGCAGAGACTCCGAGTTCACATCGTTTGCGGCCAGCCACATTTTTTTAGCATAGCGGCTGGTTTTCTTGCACAGCCCGTCGAGGAAGCGGGGCAGGTCTCCGTTGCCGTCGAAGGCGGGAGTTTCGCCCAATTTTTCCATAGCCCGCCAGCCACTATCATCGAGAACGCCAAAATCGAGCTGCTGGTAAACCTCTTCTTCCCAGCGGTAGGCGTGCGGTTCGCCGATGTCCTGCAGCAAGTCGTTGAGTAGAGGAATACTATTTTGAGCGAGGCCGTCGCCGCTTAGTTCGTCGATGGCCGCTTTGAGGTCGAGCCCCCTGAGTTTGAAGAGTTGAAAGGGATCGCCGTCAATGTCAGCGGCGATGACGTAAAGCAGAGCGGCTTGGTGCTTGCAGGGCCTTGACGAGTCGGGGCAGTCACAATTGACACCCAGCTCGGAAAATCCTTTGGGGAAGATGCTGAGGTTGCGGTCGGCCAGCAGTTCCACCAAACTTCCCGGCAACTGACCGGCGAGCAGCGGGCCAAGGATAGCAGCATTACTCGTTATTTCCTTTAAGATAGCTTTGGCCTGGGCCTCCGTCCACGGCTTCCAGTCAAGGCTGATTCGATACGGGCGGGGCATACTTCCCTGAACGGTTGCGCTTATTTGACCAGGTCCATCGGTACTAATGTTTAGAACGAGGCCCTTGTTGGCGTAAGTTTTGCCGCGGCCCAGTCGGCCGCTATTATCCGCCCGTTGCAAGGCTTCGAGAAATTCTTTACCCCACCAGGTGGTACCGTATTTACGTCGGTAGCTACCGGCGCGGGCGGCGGGGGCGGGGCGGTATTCGTAGTTCCAGAAGTTGGACAAGGCTGGTGAGGTTATTTGTGGTCGGAAGTTACGGTGAACGTAAGGAGCAGAAGGCTCACAAGTCAAACTATGATGCGATTAACCCTAGTTTAACCCTCCTATTATACTATCTCTTGAAAGTACCTTAGTCTAACCATAAATCGTTAGTCCGTAACTTGTACCATCTAAGCGTTTTACATACCCAATGGTCCGTTGCAAAATTAAGCCCTTCGCAGCCCATGATTCCTGATGTCTGGCCATAGTTCTTGGATTAAAGGTTGATGTATGTCGATTCGACACATCGTTAATATTCTAACCGCTT
>Ga0136553_1000470_pt1 | contig 13922 bp, 7 predicted proteins | sample AntRauTorckE5430_FD_101384 | JGI IMG/M metagenome (GOLD analysis project Ga0136553, IMG submission 101384) | Saline lake microbial communities from Rauer Islands, Antarctica - Metagenome Torckler E5 #430 | ecosystem: Environmental > Aquatic > Non-marine Saline and Alkaline > Saline | place... | reverse complement strand
GGATATCGAATGACAAAATCAGCATCGTCTTCCTGTCCTTGTTCCAGCCAACTTCTTCAGCGCCAAGACGAATACATTTTTTAGCATTACATGAGGATGTAAGATTGACAATGATTTTTTGGTGATGCGAGACATAATAGTCTTCACTTGTTTTGCATCTTGTCTGTCATAAACTTCAACGACCAGCAGCAATACGAATGCTGGTGCCGTCTTTCTGCTATCAGCACCATTCTTGCCTCTCTGAAACACCAGGAATCCAATGGTGATATGTTCTTGCGAGTGCTGGTGTTTGAGGAAAGAAGTGTGAACTCGTATTGTAAATCTAGCAAGGCCAAAATTTTATTTAGACGCTAGCCGGTGGTGATTGATACGAGAATAATGAAGGGTAAATAATACGATACCTAGAATCATCATCATCATCATCATCATCATCATCATCGCCTCCTCTTCTTAAAATTTAAAATTATGCGGAAACCTGTAGTTTTATACTAAATTATTCAGATAATATCCGTTGTGATTTGGCGAATCATACATCAAAACTCTGAGGGCACGATAGAACTAGAATACTCGATTAGGCTATAACTGTCCATTATTAATTAGTCCTTAAATGAATGGTGGACTGTCAACAAAAAAGGGGTATGATGAAATTATGCTGACTCACAGTAATTCACTATAACTGTTGTTGTCCTGTGTTTATCCTCGCGCGCTTGTCGCTTGCGATTGAACCGGGACGAAGAGGAGCAAGCGACAAGGAGTTTCGTATGAGCTATCAGCTATCATACATCATACAAGGTTACAAGTCGCAAGGCAAGAAAGAAGACGATGAGGAATGAGGAGGTGCGGATTGCGGATTCTTCATTACTCCACAACAGCAAAAATTAGAGTGCCATGAGCTATCAGGCTTATCAAGTAATTGCGAAGGCCACAAAGGACCTGCGCGATGCTTCGAAAATACTTGATAGGAGAAATGCTGCAGCCGAACTGAAGAAACTCCTTTCTGAAAGAAACCTCCGATCAAGGCTTTCGGAAGAAGCAATCATTGCTGCTCGTGAACAAGAAAAGTCGTCACCAGAATACATACTACGCAAAATTTACGGGAACGCGATCAAGGCTGCGCTCTATGCGGCCAATCAGACACTTCGCTCCAAAACTAGCAAGAAGAATGAAGATATTACGCTTCCTTTCAAGATCTTTTCAATTGTTGACAAAGATTCAGAAGCAGCAATTGCTTTGATGAAGAAAGATCGCGAACAAAGTTTTGATGAGTGCGAGCCTTTCACATTCGAAAGTTTTGATCGTTATAGAGGGACAAATGCTCATTTGACTTTAGTGTCAAAGAAAGAGTTAGGAGAACTTCTCAAGTATTGCTTGGATAATTTGGAGAATGATGAGGCGTGTGAACATGCAGAAGCAGATTTACTGAATATGTTACAAAAACTTTGTTCGAGACCAGATTACGTGGCTCATTTTCATCCTAACCATGATGTTATCAATATTCTAACCATGGTTGAGAGCATTTTGAGCAGAGATAAAGTTGGTGGAACTTGTTCGGTCAATGCAGCAAAGGCTTTCTTTAATTTGTTTCATCAGCTCATAACATCACTGAGTATTGATATCAGCAACCATATACAACCATGCATTGCTCTGATTGTTGATTGGGTGCGAAGATGTATATCTCGTAAAGGTACAAGCTCGAGCGCTGACTCGTCTCAGATTGCCAAATTCATGTATGGTGTCGCTGCTGATGTTCTCGCGGGATATCCAGAACAGTGCATCGTCGTTTTGGGAGCAGACAATTTTGGTAGAGATTTATTTAGGCATGCAAGAAAAAGGTGGTCGACATCAAGAGGCGGGGAACGACATGTCCTGGTCTCTTATTTGTCCTCGTACATGTAAGTGTTGCGTCTTTCTAACGAAGGTCTCTCGTCTGCATTTCTAATTGATATCGTCGATCCAATTGTCTTGTAGATTTGTTTGTGAAATAGCAGGAAATTTACAAGGGCTTTTTCCAGGAGATTTGGGAAACCTCGGAAGTTCAACGGTGGATCGTGAGAAGCTGGAACAACTCAAGGAGATGCTGTTATCTGAGAATAATTTGGAAGCGTTTTCAAGCATGGCAATACGTCGGGATAGTACATCAATTCAACGACGCCCCTTTGATAGGCATAGGATTGACCTGAAACGTCGCAAAACAGGTGCTGGAGTCGTGCAAGAGCAGTTTACTCCACTTTCTAGGCCTGCAAGAAAATATTTGGAACTTTGTGCGAGAGTTTTACGGTGTCTGCAACGATTGCATGTAGCTGACACAGAGAAATCGTCTGCGTCAAATCTTACTACCTATCTAGTTGAGCAGTGTATTAACGGATCTTCTCGAGGACTAAGGCAGTGTGAAAAGTGGGTGGATGAAAAAAGGTGTAACGAACTGCCACTCTCGCCATTCATTGAAATAATCGCAAAGGCATGTTTTGGGACAATCATCTCAACTGAAATTCGAGAAAGTGCGTCGATTGAAATGTCTGCATCCCCAATAGAAATAGAATGTGAACGTTCGTCTCAAGTAGACTCTGAGTCCAATCTTCAATCTGAAAAGTGTGATTTGCTATTACAGCTGCCAATGCTCATGTTATTTCGTGACGATAACTCTAAGGACCCTGACGATTCTACGTTGATAGTGTACTTACAGCTCCTTGCAGCTTTTGCAGAAATGTTTCCAAGAGGTGATTGTTGGGCGTCGACGAATGCATGCTATCAAACAGATGTATCACCTCTTGATTGGAATGGGGAAGAATATTTGGGTGGAGGGGTGTCCTATTGTAATGCATGTAGCACAACGGACATGGCAGCAATTGTTTACTCTCTGTCCCTAGTTTTGGCTCGATATGGAGGCACAAGTGGGAGTCCCTGTGTTCAAATGAGTGCATTGATTTGTCTCTTGAAAATGACTGATGCGTCTCATATCTCTAGTAAGTATTCAAGAAAGAGCAATGATGATGTTGATGTTCTTTCATTAGCTTGGCGTTGTGTTTGGGACCGCATCCTTCAGAGCGAGCTGCGATATCATTCAAGCACTGCACAGGTAGATTCATCTTTTATTGGCGTTGGGGAACTTGTCATTATGCTCTTGACAGAGATTGTGAAAGGCAGTCTTACTGACTCTATATGCTGTAATGGTGTCCAGGCATATGCACGTATAGAGCAAGACAACATTTGGAGTTTACCAATATTTTCAACAGCGCTGGATTTGCGAAGTAGTGTCCCTTTTGAGTTAGCGTCAGTTGTGATTAACTGTGTTGGTCTGGTCGAAGGAAGCGCAGAATCCATTTGTACAAGAGGTATAGATTCTACTCTGCAGACTATGTTTAAAGTAGAATCTGAGGGAGGTAGAGAGAGGCATTTTCGTTTAGCGCACTTTTGTGTCCAGTTCATTTCCCAAGCTGTGAAGAATGGAGATCAAGAATCTATGAGACGAATATGTCCATTTATGAGTACAATGTTCTGTGCTCTTTTGGGTACAGAATGTGTCAAATTAACTACTTATGCATTCAAAGCTTACCGAGAGCTCAAATTTACAGATGTGATTTTTGACCCAAGGCACCGATGCCTTTTCGACACTGGCGAAATCGAGGATGTCGTGAAGCTTGATGTCTTATGGGAAGATACTGTTTATCCATTTCAGCATCAGTACAGGACTGAGATGAATCAATCTCTATGGAGCAAATTAGATAATCGAGTGAACATCAATTGCCCCTATTTTTCACTTTCAGATCGTATCTGGTTGTCAAAGAATTATCTTGGCAAGAAACGAAGTTCTACACGTTGCAATATGCAAACAGCAGCAGACCTGAAGGAGTATGGTATCAAGAATATGTTACTGCTTCTTGGTCAAAGTGCTCATGACGATGACTCCAAATCGATATTGATCAATCTTCCACTGCTCTCAAAAATGAATGCTGTCAAAGTTGTTCTTTCTATAGCTGTGGCAAGAAGTGGCGACGATGTCAAAAAGCTAAAAAACTCCTGGAATTCTCTTGAACATCATATCCACTTGATAATGAATGATGCTGTTCAAGAGATCAGCAAGTCATCCCGCAGGGCTGATCTTCCTCAACTTTTAGCGGAGATCACAGGTATAATCCGCTTAGTTCGTTCAGCATTATGCATTAATGAACATTTAAACTTCGTCGGCGGACTTCTTTCGATCAAACTGTCTGAGAAGTTATATAAATCATGTGAGAAAATGGTGCAGTCGGGTAAAAACTTCTCTCCCTCGGGACATGGCAGTACCAAACCCAAGAAAGCACGAATGGATCAATATTCTTCTGACGATAACTTGCGTACAGACTGGCGAAAGAAGATTGAGACTGAGGCAAAAAGCATTTCAGCTTTCTCCCGATCTTCTGAATCAGAGCTAGATGACTTCGATAGTAATGACTCCTTGCCAAGATCAAAAAAGAGAAAAACCCGAGAGAAGGCCAGAAATATCAGTCAAGAGCATGCACTGTCGAATGATCTTCAATCACATGCATCTCTCAAGTCAGAAATTGACTATAAGAATGCTTGGATGTGTTCGTTCATAATGATACTCTTAGATCCTTCATTGGCATCCGCAAATGTCATAGCTGATTCTCTTCTGTGGCCACAATCGTCACAAAGCAAACAGTCGTTTGATCCCAACGAACCACATGATTACCTTCTTTTTATTGGGCTTGTCTTTGGATTTTCCCTCAATTTTCCAGTTGAGACATGCAACGAGAGAAGTGACGGCGGCAGATCTCTGTTAAGTTTGGTATTTGATGTGCTATCGAATTGTCGTGAGGTGGCTACAATTGCGTCGCCGATGCATTTGTGGGGATTTGGAACTTGTGAGACTCTTGTCAAAACGGGCCTGTCTGCCGAGGCTGATGTTACAAATGTGCTCTCAATATTGGACCCTAAAGGTTCAAGCGACTTAAGAGCCTTGAAGAATCGTCCTATTCTTAGATATTTGCAGGCGCGAGCAGCAACGAAATGCTTTGTTGCAGGATCTGATAAATTTCACCATTATTTTGATGATTTATTTGCGAAGGTCTTCGTAAAGAAATCGTTGAGAGATCAGAATTCGATGGTTCGAAGAGCTGGCATCCAAGCGCTTGGTGCAGCTTTGCGTTTGTTGCCAACAAAATATCACATGAAGATAGCAGCGGATGCGCTAGCGGCATTTTCACCAAAGCCGATGCTAGACAAGGATTTGTTTTCAACTAGACAATCGACAGATCAAGATGATCGTAAATCATTCAATGAATGGGTCGATGAGAAAGTTAAAGGTGCAGACTTTCAGGATGCGAGGAAAGCGAGTTGGAACGAGAGTAGACTCGCAATCGAAGCTGATAAAATGCGTTGTATTGGTGCAATTGGTATCAACACTCGAGATGACGTAGTTTTCCAGGATACAATATGTGCAATATTAGTTTTATCAGGTCTTGCCAAAAGAAAGTTCCTCGCGTTTGTTGTGCTCGAAAGCATTGCAATTGGTCGTCAATACGAGGATTTAGAAACGATGCTCCGTGAAAAAGAGATACACTTCATCGACTACTGGATGAATATGGAGCGATCGCTAATGTCGTTGCCAGTAGCTTTGACTTTGCCTAGCCTTGTTAGGAGTATGTCAAGATTGAATGTGCACATACGCATTGATACATTCTATGAGGATTCGCTTTTGCATCCAGCTGCAGAAGAATACGTCTACAGGAACGCGTCAATTATCGTTCCCCAGATATTTATAACACACATGGATCTCTCGAATGATATCAAGGAGATCATGGTGCAATCCAACAAGGAAACTTTTAACATTCCTAAGGAAAGTAGCTTCGTTTGGAATCTTGTGGAGGAGATCGCAAAATTGTGCGCCAAGGGGGCAGTAAAAGAAATGATAAAGTCTCATTTTCATCAGATTTATGCACGCATCGTTCCGATATTGATCATGAGGATCGAAGGCATAAAGGAATGCGACCAAGAAGTATGCGACCACTACAACGATGCAATGAATTTGCTGGAATCGTTTAGCATCATATTCAAAGACGTGCAAAAACAAGTCTCAAAGCGTTCACAATTGATTGTGATGGAATTGCTTAATGTTGATATCAAACGAAATCTATTGCCAAATTCCATCACTTATTTGGACGATAGTCTACTGAGAAGTATGACATACATTACGAAAGTAGTCTCAGATGGCACCGATGAAACTTTCAAAGCGCTCTCTACTAGCGCCACTGAGTGCATTCTTTATGCAAGAACTCCTCTACAAAACAATGGTCACCCCAGATCCTTAATGAATGCCTGGAGAACAATTGACGTTATTGTTGGTATAGTCCAATCCAGCAAAGGTAATGGGCAGGAATTAGAGTTTGCAATATGCTCGCTGCTTGGTATTTGTTCTAGTACCGAAAACGAAGAGTTGTGTCTATCCGTCCTCTCAAGACTAAAAATGATTGTCAATAATATTGGTCCAGTGATCGCAAAGGACACACATGACTTAGACGTGGCTTCATTTTTAAACAAAACTGTTTCCTGTCTCATTCAGATGCATGAACAATATCAGCTGCGTCTAATTGAAACAATCCAAAGGTCTAGAAGGGGCATGGACAGGCGCGAAAGATCCTTTCTACCATTTTTCACTGACAATAATGGGTGCGCTCTGCAAGATGGCATGTTTAATGAGGACGGCCGTGAAGACTGGACGAGTTGTAGATCTACTGATCAAGATGCACCAGGGGCGATCGTTGACTGTATCACGCTGATATATGATATCCTTGCTGATCTATTAAATCCTGGTGCATCCTTTTCAGAAATTGCCCATCGGGCCGTTGATCCGTTCCCAGAATCTGAAATAGATTCGAATGCCTTGAAAGCGTTGAGCGGCATAAATAGAAAGTTTAGCTTGTGTAACATGATGAAAGAATTTGATGATCCAAGAAATAAAAAAGACTGCACAAATCTTAAGCAGAAATTGAAAGTCTTCTTGGCAGTTGCCTCAAAATTCCGCAAGAATATAAGTTCAAAGCGAGTTCAAGAGATCGCAGAAAATGACAACAACGGCTTACCCTTACCCCACGAAGTTCGCTCGTTCTTATCCACATTGAATCGCCTGAATGGTGACTTACAAACGAATGTTCAAGTTATGGATTCTGCAGATAGTGAGGTAATTGTCCAATTGATTCAAACAAGAAGAGAGCTCTTATCTCTTTGTTCCAAAAAATTTCATACCAAGGTTCAAGTTGCTGCGACAAAATGTATCGGTGAATGTGGCTCACTGTGTGAGAACCTTGACATGCTAGAAATGGAATCGCTAGAAAGAACAAATCCATTCACTTCGGATCCACTTCCCGCGGTTTACTCCTCTGCCCTTTCCCTATTATCAACTATGCTACAGAGTGACAATATCGATACTGCGAAACACGCCAAAGATACAATCAAATCAGTACTGGCTACGCCAGCTGGACACAATTGTTGGGAGAATTACCCGATCTCTGCCGAATGCAAGAGGATGTTGACTCCATTAAGCAATAGGCTGGATAAGCTAACCATTGAACTTCCAGCATCGTTCTTGAAAACCCTGCTTTCGATCGCAAACAAAAGTGAAGAAGAATTGAAAGTAGATAGATCTTGGTGCTGGCAAGACGCTTTTTGGACCTTACCTGATGAAAATAACTCATTCGAGGACTGGATTAAAAATCTTGTTTGCGCAATAATCATATGTTGCTACGATACTGAAGTTGGTGGGCAAACTTCAAAGAGTTCATCCCCAACGAAGGGGAAGTGCCTATTTTTTCCTGCGTGTCTCTCGATGAGCGCTAGTAAGTGCATGCATTGAATTATAACATCCTCATTAGTATGTATTTGAACAGGAAGTGAATCTCATGTCCACAAAATCATTGTCCTCGTTTCTCCTCTCTAGGGAATCATGAGTTTGCCGCCACTATCTTTCCTGGAATTATATATGATATTCTTGACTCTGATGAAAATTATGAAATATCACGTGATCTCGAGAACCCTCATGTAATGAATAACATGGTTGGAGGGTCCTTCAGTCTCGCTAATCAGACTCTCTCTCGTTGTTTCGACTCCATCCTGAGGACATTTATTACAAAATATGAACCAGATCAAATTATTGATAGGCAATCTTACGCTCTCCAATCAATTGATATTATTCTTGGCACGCTTGATACTCTTCGGGTGATTACCGAGCATAGATTTATTTGGGAGAAACGCTCTAAAGGATTATCAGTATCTTCAATAAAGGGTAGAAACTTTACAAAAGCGGGGTGCTCTGCTCCTGATAACAAGTATAACAATGTCGGTCCTTCTCCACTGTGGAGAGGCAGACCGTATGGCGTCGTCTTACATTTGGCTGGCACTGAACTCGCAAAAGCGTATGCGGTATCAAAAGACTATTTACATGCCTTGTATTACGCGGAACTCTTTGCTGATAATCAGATTGGGTCCTCTGGAAATACCTTTGACCGCCTGGACGAATTGAAGGTAATCACAACTAGTCTTAGCGGTTTTGGTCTTTCGTTAGGAACAAATGCACAGCATGGCGGCATACCCGGAGATGTTCCTTTAACCTCAGATCTTGCCTTGTCTCTTCATAGCATTTTTCAAAAGTGCCTTTCGGAGCTCCACGAAGATGAAGCGCTGGCTGGTCTCGACGAACAGACATCTAGCATCCGTTTTGATGACCCGATGATTAATATAGAGACTCATCATTTCAACAGTACCACGGGGCCCTCTGAAGCCATGACAGAATTGATGATCTTGGATGTAATCGCCCAATCCCGAAGATCTGCGAATCCTATTCATGACCGTTTGGCCATCAGTTCCGGCCTAAATCAACTAGGAATGAGAGATGTTTCCCGTTATTATCTTGGCGGTGCAAGCGCAGCTGGCTTGATTCGCTCTGACGTAGACTATAAGAAGCTTGAGGAGGAATGGGCTGAACAATCGTGGAGGCTGTCTCAGTGGGATCAAAATATCCTCATTCCAGCAGAGAAGAATATGCTATCTACTCGGCAGAGTGACGCATTCAGTTTGCCTGTATTGAACAGTATCCGCGACAGCAAATTTTATATACCTGGTTATCATACATCTTTCCAGAAAACAATTGCATCTATAATGGACGATGATTGTTCATCTTTCGCGATAAATTTAGAAGCCAGCCGTTTATCGCTACTTAATGACTTCCAGGAGAACGTCGGAATGAATGCTGCCGACATAGAAATCAACGCTTTTGCCTTGAAGGCCTGCACGTTGAATCAACTTGAGGACTTGGGTAAAGTCTGCTCTGGTAAAATGTCAACACCTGTATGGATACAGAAGTATCGTACAGACTCGAATGTCTATAAAAATTCGCTAACAAGCACTGCGCGATTTACTGATATGGAGTCCTCAATGATTGCGCATGAAATTTTCTTGAAAGTGCTATATCATAGATACGGCGTTAGTGCTGTAGATGAAATCGGAAGACACATTTCTGATCACATGCTTTCGATGTGTTCAATCGCCAGGGAAAAACAAAGGCCAAATGTTGCATCATCGGCTTTGAACAGATTGAGACAGTTTAGCCAAGCAAATCACCTTCATCACGAAGACGCTGAAAGTTCCTCTCTGCAATTTCGATACAGATTCGAGGATGCAAAAGTTATGCAGTGCTTCGGAAATACAACGTCTGCTGTCCGTAGTTGTAAGGAGATTATCAAGCGTTTAAATTTGATCAGCGAAAAAACAGATGACATCAATATACTTTTGACAGAGGCGCAACTGCAGTGTGCAGAGTGGCTAATTCGCCATCCCATAGAGTCCAACGCGACTATCCTGATCGAACTCCTCAAACCAGCAGCTGAACATGGCTGGCAACTGCATAAAAGGAACCAAGAGAAATCTGAATTAGTAGCTTCGAGCAACTTCTCACTTGGTGATTTTGCTGCTAATTTATATGATAGCGTTCAAAAACGTGTGAAGAGCCACGAATGGAAATTGCTAGGAGATGCAGCGCGAGGTCGGCAGTCTCAATCGCAAGAATTAGTAAATTTCATGGACATGAAACAAAAAAATGACCCCGAATACAATGCAGCGAAACAAGAATACTCAACTCTCCAACGAGAAATTTGTATTGATACAAAAGAAAGGGAAGCCGTCGAACAGTCTGTGATCGCATATCTTCATCTAGCCCTTGATGCATATGGAAGAGCCTTGTCAACTGTTTCTTCTACCTCTGACTGTTCAAGGCATGTCTTTCGTTTGATTTCCCTCTGGTTTAGAAATTGCAACAACGAAAGAGACGACATCCATTACAAAGTGTGTTCCTGGCTTCCTTCGATTCCAAGGTACGCTTTGCTCGATTTCATTTTATAATTCCATTCAATTCCCTGACTTTCTAAACTCATGTTGTGTGTTTTATGCTCAGCTACCATTTCGTACCGCTGGTGTACCAAATATTTTCGCGGATAGACACAACCTCTGATCCCGATTCTCAATTCCAGAGCGTTCTACAAAACTTGGTTTGCAAGATATGTATGGAGCATCCCTTTCACGGCCTTGTTCAAATAATTGCCCTCGCAAATGGAAATAATGTGGCGAATTCTGCAAAAGAGTCAATATTTACGCAAAATATTGGCAAAGTAACAGCCGTGAATGATCTTATACAAAGGATCAAAACGAGTGCTTCGGTCTTCGTTGCAGAACTGCTTGACTCTTATCAGATTCTCGCAGAGGCGTATATTGCCCTTGCGATGATGCCTACGAAAAAGCTTGTAGAAAATAGAAAAACAAAGAACATACCTTTGTCGAGCATGAAAAATATTCCCAAGAATCTACAACTAACAAGGTGTTTGAAGTTACGGGGGCGTTATATGCCTTGTATTCTTACAAAACCACCTAAGATTTGTCCGGACGCAGATTACGGTAATGGCGATATCGACCCAATAGGTAGTGAACGGATACACTCATTTGAGACCACATTTTCTATAACAGATTCTGGTCTACACAGACCAAAGATTGTGATATGTAAAGGGTCTCGAGGTGGACTATATAAACAGCTAGTGAAAGGCGATGGTGAGTATTCAAAGACAAAAAGAGCTCAATCTCTCACCAACAATGACTAACCACAACGCAACTCATCCCACCAAACAGATGACATCCGACAAGATGCAGTCATGCAGCAAGTCTTTTCGTCCATGAATGTCTTTCTGAGAAACCAAAAGCAAGAAACACCAAGCGACAGGAAACTCCGTTTGGTGACTTACAGTTGTATCCCATTATCACCTGCCGCAGGCGTATTACAGTGGGTGGACGAGACAATCGCTATTGGCCAATTCCTCACAACATCTCGAATTGGGGCCCACGAACGATATTATCCGGGCGAGTGGAGCAATTCTCTTTGTCGTCGACACATGGCTCACTCTCCTCAATCTTCAAAAAGAGCTGCTTTCGATGAAGTGTGCAAGCACTTTTCCCCAGCATTTCGATTTTTCTTTCTTGAAAGATTTTCGCACTCGCCTCAACTATGGTACAATGCTAGAATGGCGTACACAAGATCATGCGCTGTGAACAGCCTTGTGGGTCATATCTTAGGTACGAGTAAAAGGCTTCAGAAATACTTAGTTCTTCTGTTCGCCAATCTTAATTTGTTCTCTTTCTAATGCTCCCTCTTCTTCTGTTCATAGGAATCGGAGATCGCCACACCCAAAACATCCTCATCAAAGAGAACACAGGTGAATTAGTTCACATTGACTTTGGTATCGTTTTTGAGCAAGGTAAGGTATTACCCACTCCAGAAAAAATTCCTTTTAGGCTAACGAGAGATATCATCGATGGAATGGTAAGTGTTTATCCATATATTAGACATATTTATCATCTTTGCTAGTTACTCAAACTTTCGGTCATACATAGGGCCCGATGGGGACGGCAGGAACTTTTACGTCAGCTGCAAGATCAACGACAAAGGTCCTGCGAGAAAACTCTAGTGCTTTATTGACAGTACTATCTGCAGTGGTGTCAGATCCTCTGTATAAGTGGAACGTGAGTACAGCAAAAGGTAGACAAATCCAACGAGACGATAGTTCCAACGAAGAAAACGAAGATGGCTCACGTGATCCTTACAATAGAAAATCATCTGAAAAAATTGCATCCCTTTCAATTGCAGAAAGCGACAACGATGCCGCAACTAGAGCAGTAGCGAGAATAAACGAAAAGCTGAAGGGTTACGAAGAAGGAACACTTGGTGAACAACAAACAATTGAAGGCCAAGTACGTTTCTTGATCAACGAAGCACGCAATGCAGATCACTTGTGCGCAATATTTCCCGGCTGGGGCGCGTGGATCTAACTCTAATATAGGTTTTAAAAACCAATCTGATATCAATTTAGTTGCGCGACAATCCGCCAAGCTCGAAGTTACATAACTTATTGCTCGAACTCAAACCGAGTTGCACTACAAGTAGTTCATCATAGAATTGCCTCAAGCACTACTACATCAGATCTAGGTATAACATCAACCCGTTCAAATTTACCTATGAATACACATGGGCAACCACTAATGCACCGGAAAAGTTAGCCGACGATAGCAACATTTGACTTAGCACAGTATTATACTATCTATTATAAGTATCAAATCATTTTGAAATTTTACGTGTAGATCTGTTGAGGCAGAATGTCTTGTGAGAGGAAGATGATCTTCTCTCTCCTTCTTTGCTGGTGGTGGAACCATTTTTATCTCATTGAAATGTTTTTGCTCTATCTGTTTGCTCGCTTTTCACGGTTCCGTGCCGCGAGTGCCTTACCTGCCGCGGCTCTACGTTTGCGTGCACCTGCTTGGTCAAGGGCCGCCTGGGCTGCAATCTTGTACATTTCATGGAATGTCACGGCTGAATAAAGACTGTTGGTCAAGTCTACAATGGTTCGCCTAGCCTTAACCAGCTCCATACCATAATGAATCAATTCGCAGGCGTCCTCGCCGACAATGTGAACTCCCAAGATCCGACCTGCTGGTTTTTCATAAACTAGCTTAAGCAGGCCGTTGGGGGAGAAAACTCTGCCACGCAAGCACTCGGCGTAAAGAGCAATGGCTTCATTGGCATCAAGACCCATTTCTTTAGCCTGCTGAGTGGACAATCCGTAGTAGGAAGCTTCAGGAGAAGTCCAAACTCCCGTTGGAAAGGCGAATGGGTTCGTAGCCAAGGAACCAGGATCAAATGAGACTCCAGCTGCGCTTATATCACCATCAATGCAGAGGGTATCGCTAGGATCGCATGTCGACATAGTCCTTGGGTCTGTCCCAGGTTTTCCAAAGATGGCAGCAATGGCAGCGACGCCCTGAGCTACTCCAGTTGATGCGAGAAATGGTCGACCCAAAACATCACCAGCAGCATACACATTTCCTGCCTTGGCCGTGGCACGGAGATTCGAGTCCACCAAGATACCACCATATTCATCAATATCAATCCCGGCACCCGCCAAGTTCAAGTTGGCAGTGTTGGGAATTCTACCGACGGCTGCGAGGTATGCATCACACCTGACTTCTGCATTGGCACCAGCCGCGAGTTTTTCTCCATTTCGCCCCTCCAACTCCAATCGAATGGGCGCCCTCGTATTCGCAGTTGGCATATGAAATTCCTTTACTTGGGCACCTCGTTCAATACGAATGCCAGATCGGGCCAAGTCCGAAACGAGTGTCGCTGCCACATCTATGTCCAGCCCAATCTTCATGAGCGCATTTCGTGGACTTTTGTCTCGGATGATGAGCGTCACCTCGGCCCCCAGGTTGCGAAAGATTTTGGCAAATTCAATGGCAATAATTCCAGAGCCAGTGATCGCCATTGATTTTGGGAGGTAATCGATTTGATTAATACTGTCGGAATCAAAGATGCGACTGCCGTCGAATGGAATTCC
>Ga0136553_1000464_pt1 | contig 13980 bp, 12 predicted proteins | sample AntRauTorckE5430_FD_101384 | JGI IMG/M metagenome (GOLD analysis project Ga0136553, IMG submission 101384) | Saline lake microbial communities from Rauer Islands, Antarctica - Metagenome Torckler E5 #430 | ecosystem: Environmental > Aquatic > Non-marine Saline and Alkaline > Saline | place... | reverse complement strand
TTGTGTTTTCTTGTATCTTGATAGGCCCTTTTTGTAGGCGTTTTACTACTGTTTTCTACATTTGAATTTGAATAAAAAGCCTCCACAAAGAGCCCACAAAAATAATTAAAAATGGCTGATGCAACAGGAAACAGGATGCAAAAATAATTCCCTTCTTCTTTTACTTCTCGCCTCGTAACAACATTAGCTATTAGTAACTCTACAGTAGTACTTGTGTAATATCCTGATTCAATTCAATCCAATTCAATCCAGATCCCTAACTTGGGCGGTGTTACAATTACTGACCACCATCTGCGCTATTGAATTTGATAAATAGTCGGCATCATGGAAACATCATCTAAAGTGGTATGCCGTAGTAACAACATAGAACTTGGCACAGTAACGGATCATCTCTTTGAACAGGAACCTCCCCTCCCTAATGGATTAAATTCTAATACATCATCATCATCAGTATCATCATCAGTATCCTACTCCTACTCCTCTGCTCAGCAACCAGAAATCATCAACTATTCATCCTACCTGTCACAAGAAGCCTTGGAGTCACTCCGATTAATGACTGATGCTAAGCTAAATATATTATTCCTGTGCGGTCCCTTCGCATTCATCGGAAGCGCCATGGGAATCTTCGGCGAAGCTCTCTGTTTTTGTCTGGCGGGTCTAGCATTGATTCCGTGCGCGGAAAGACTCTCATTCGTCACGGAACAAGTGGCGGAACATACGAATGGAACCATTGGAGCGCTATTGAATGCTACCTTTGGCAATGCACCAGAATTCTTGATATCATCAGCTGCACTACGCTCGGGACTCTATCGTGTTGTACAGCTGACACTCTTAGGTAGTATGCTCACAAATCTATTATTCGTCTTTGGATTATCATGTCTCATTGGTGGAATGCAGTGGCAAGTACAAGAAATTAGAATTACCAGTGGTAACGTATCCATTGCCATGTTACTCATTGCAACCATGGGTCTGGTCTTACCTGCTGCTTTGAAGCTAGGACATGATGAAAGTCTCACTTCCGAAACCATGCACGAAAATGAGGATCAATTGACTGAAAGTGATATACACTTCTCAAGAATAAATGCTCTCGTCATGGTCTTGGGATATATCTGTTATCTGGTGTTTCAACTTGGATCGCATAAAGATGAGTTCGATTATGATGGAAATGAATATAGTCCATTTGGAGGTGGGCATAATATTGTCAGAACAATGCACTCGTCCCATCCAGTGGCCAAGAAACCTCCTGCAAGAAAAAATCTTTTCTGTCACAAGTACTGTTTCCTAATGAAATACTGTCCAATTGTTGAAACCAATGCTCGGCTTGAGGAGGAGGAGGAGGATGTTGAAACATATTATGATTATTCAACCGAAATGGTGACCTTGAACGACAGCGCAAACCTTCCGGATCCACAATGTACAATCAAGAGAATTGGTCACAATAAGATATCAAGGAATCGGCAACGAAGTCCTGACCAGAAGGAAATGAATGGCTTGATGAAGATATCTGAAAATAGTACACATGACTATGATGTCGATGAAATAGCTGCTTTGCATCCTAATTCTACTATGAAAAGTCACTGTTCTGATGCAGCCGAAGATGAGGAGCAAGGTAAGTTTCGCCACCCGTACGCTTCGATAATTTGGATCCCTCTCTTGGTTCCTCTCTTGGTTGTTTTGAAGTGGTTTCTTTCCCTCTTTGTCTCTCCGTCTTGGATATACTATATGCATTATTTGTTGTTTGTTGTTATTTTTTGGTGTTTGTTGTTATTGTTTTGACAAACACTAAAGGTAGAGCTCAAATCATTCATCCCACCCACTTGTACAGGCCTTGGTCAGGAGACAGGAAACATAATGTCGATGCGAATGGGTCTGGTGTGGCTCGGAATCATCACTGTGGCAATATCCATTCTTAGCGGTATTCTAGTTGAGACTATTGATGGTTTTGCAGCTCGGTCGCCGATGAGTGAGGTATTCGTATCAGTCATTATTATACCATTCTTCTCTAATATTGCAGAACAAGTCAGTGCTGTGATCTTTGCATACAAGAATAAGATGGATCTATGCATAGGTGTGACAGTCGGTAGTGCTATTCAGATTGGACAATTCGTCATGCCAGGTTGTGTACTTGTAGGATGGATCATGGATAAGAACATGACACTTTACTTTAGGGGGTACGAGACGATCTGTCTATTGCTTGGAGTTTTGTGCGTTGCTGCTGTCCTACAGGGGGGAACTACAAATTGGTTGACGGGTATCTTTTTCGTCAGTGTGTATTGCATGATATCTGCTGGGTTTGCCTTTCACGAGAATGAGAACCTACTAATCTGAGGAATAACTTTGCCGGTATAAATATTGCTACGTAGAAGCAGTGAATGAATACGCATTCATGATAGCACAACAATGAGTAAAGGATACTTAGAGGAATTGGATCATTTAATATTGGTATAGAACATAATTAGTTTACAGTTGCTTAGTATGACAGCCAGATGCGAAGGTACACCCACCGCACACTATATGCAGTCATGGGATATGAGTTGATGATGAATTCATGGAACCTTGATTTAAGTGAACAAGTCTCCATCCCATTGCCAGTCATGAAAATCAACTCTGGTATCAAAGATGCATTCGAACCATCCTTTGTCTTCACATTCTTCACTGAGTAGCATATAGTCCAAGATGAAGGCACTCGCTTGGAATAGCAGAGCGCATATAAGCCAGGTGAATCCAACGCATCGTGGGAAACAACATGGACATCCATTATAGTCTTCGTATAGTGCATACGCATCGCTACCTGGGCTTGCCCTCGCAACAGTATGCTCCCATATGTCAGTAACAGAAATGAAGCTCATGAATACTCCAAAGTATAGCATGACATAGTGAATGAGCGGCGTATACAAATACCACTCAATCAAAATAACTGTTGATGTGGCAAGAGAGTAGAAAATCACGAGAATTATCATGGTCTTGTTTGGAGAGTAACACAAAGATACGAGAAGGCATAGAACCAAAACTACCGCAGCAGCAGTGGCAGTTTTCCTCCCACCGCTCATGACGACAAAGAACATCCCCCATAGCGATTCCCCTAGAAAACCTGCAGAACTAATGATGCAACGACAACCTCCACGATATCTTGTCACGCCTCCAGCATTGGAGTAAACCTCTATTTGGTGTACAGAACCTCCAGTTAGCCAACATGATGCTGCATGACTGAATTCATGAGCAAATGTTGTTAGGAGACGGAGAGGGCGGGCAATGCACGTCTTAAATGTGATTATAGCAAATGCGAGGTAAACAAAGTACAGGAGAACGAACGCAGATTGCTCTTCGTTCATAATCTACTTTGTAGTACTTCGCTGTTCGTTATTTTTTGGGTGTTTGGTTTTGTGTGCTCTACTTTGCATTTTGTCAGTTGAAGTTGTCAGTTGTTGTTGAGAAGGAAGGAGAAGGAAGGAATGAGAATGGGAAGGGGGTAATTTCAAAAAAATGAAATTCGTGGTAAATAGTTTTAAAAAGGCCTCATACTTGTCTGTGTGTGATTGTTGTTGATGATTGATTTTCTATTAGATTAATGATTGATGTTCGATTATAGAGACGAGTACGAGTATGTGATTGACGAAAGATTCAAGGAACTGAAGCGTATTGAATTACAGTAGTGTAACTTCCTCTAAATTGATCAATTGGAGATCTGCATCACAGACCTTTTTAGTTTTTGGATGCCAGGGAAAAAAGAGTATTTGCCAGCAGCCAGCAGGCCTCATTTATAATACCTAGAGAACTTCCTCTCTCTTCAATTTCTTGATCCAATCAGCCCCCAAAAACTGAGCTGGGCCATAAATGGGTTTACTGAATGCTGCTGCAGATTTTATAATGCATTTTCAAGAGGATGGACGTGACTGTGGATCGCAAGAAATGTTTGAATTTGAATGCCAAAAGCGATAGCTTTCTTGACACGATCTATCAAACAGACTCTGGACGCAATTGCGGATCTAGTCGAGTAGGAGTTGTCCTGAGCATTCGCGAAACAAGCGGGTGAATGTCCGGAATAAAGAAGATTTGGTTTTACACAGAAAGGTGACGGTGACAGTGAAGGTACTACAGCGATGATTCAATAATCTTGCCATGGCACTCATTCACATCTACAACAAGGAGGGGCAAACATCATGCATTATGCACTCACTAAAGGGGGCTGATCATTTTCTATCAAGGAATTACGATCCCCAAATGCGACAACTTCTATTAGTCGAGGTTGACAGGTATAGCGACAGAAAAAATGTTTAGGATCAATTGGTGATGTCAGACCTCCTTTTCCTTGATATCCGTGGTGCTTACGTAATACAAATATGGCCATCTCAATTTAATTCAGTTCAGAGCATGGCAGAACGAGCTTCTTACCTTGACAACCTTGTCTTTTTCTGTCATGAAGATCATGGTCAGATATTGGTCCTGTGCAGAACGGGCAGGAACGGGATCTCATGGTGAAGAATTCTTGTCTTGCTATCTAGATTAGTTCACATGTATTGCCAACAGCCTAACCTTGACCTACAGAAATCATTTGCACACGATGGAATTCATCACAAATAGAATTACAGATTACAGGACGTTTACATAAACCAAGCGCATGAACTGAACTGAACCCAACCCAACCCAACCTATCTTCCGGTCAATATGTTGGTATTTCTTTTTGTACAGAGCGCCCAGAGTAGAAATATGATGATAGTTCATGGTTTAATTCATTTATTTGTATTCACAGATGTGTCGACCAAACATCTACATAAGGTAAATTGAAGTCCTCATTTTTGGCTAATACTTTCACTTGATCTCATTATTATTTTGCGCAACATTAATCTGACATTATTAGCCATAAGTAGTAACTCCTGCCATCTTAAAGATAAAGATACAACCGAGGAACGTACATGTGTATTGAAGAAAGCATGATTCTCGTTGCCACATCCAACAGTCCTCCACATGCCAAGAGCTGGACTGAGATTTCTTTCCTCGTGAGAAAGAGGCTTTCTCATCTCGAAGACCTATCAGAAACCAACGATCACTACAGTAGAATGTCATTTTCAAGAACAAAGCTAGAAAAGAAGCATTGATCGATTTGGTTGAATTGGCTTGGGACCTTGTATCTTACTTCGGTCCCTCTTTGCACCATTTCTCCTCTTCATAAATTGAGACAAAAGTCCGTTATTAGTCCCTAGGATTGTCGGCGAGCAAAGCATGGTTCCAGTCCACCCGCCCAAGCCAATAGTCACTGCAATAGTTACAAGGTTGGCGAGCAAACCTGAATCGAGAACATTGGTGACTGGGCCTCCTGCCGATGTGAATAACCCTTCTGCAAGGTAAGATCCAGGCAAGAGAACATAAAGTCCAGTAATAGTGTCGCCAAGTGCCTGACGGCCAGTAAAACGAGATAGAAAACCAGCCGAAGCGGTTACAGACATTGACGCAGTGAAGGTTGCCAGTCCACTGTTATCAGTTTGGGTACTGACAACCCAGTACACAACATAAGATAGAATCCCATGCATGGTCATTAATGGAAGATCGCGATAATTGGGCTTGAATAATACAGCCCAGGATAAGGAAGTAAGTGGTACCAACAGAAAGTACCACGATTTGTCAATTGGTGCGAGACATTGATTAAAAGGATCATTGATAGTGGACGTAGAGGCCCCCAGGATAGATCTTGAGGCGTGGAGTCCAAATCTGAGAAAATAGGCAATGAGACCGGTAAACAGAAGAGCTTCTAGAAGGTCTGCACCTCCAGAAACTGTATGTTTGCTCATAATCTGTAGATTGAAGAGGATAAATTGAGCAACAAATATGAGATGATTCAGAGCATAATATGTTGCGCATAAGATACACACCTCCATGATTGCGTAGACGACACGGAAACCCTGAAGAATGTCAATGACCGCTGCTACGGCCATTGCCCCAAAGCACGTTTTCTCAGGCCAAGAATGTGCGACCAAACCAGCAAGAAGACCGACCACAAAGCTCACAATAACTTCAAAGATGATACGCTCTTGCTTCCATAGTTTTGATCCCTCAACTAACGTGACTATAATTGCAAGTAATCCTGCAAAAATCATATCCTCCCACGATGCTTTGAACCACAATCCAGATGCTCCAATTGCGCTGATTGCCCTGAAAAGCATGATGCAAAATTTTGGGTACATGTCACTGGAGGATGGCAAATTATCCAACGCATCTAATGCAGCTACAGCCTCAATAGTTGCCAATCTTGCAAAGACCTCACGAATAGATGGCTCTACAGTCCAGAAGTTCTCGATGTCCATTATGTCTTGGGGGGTGCTGTCGTTAATGTTGCTGCTTACTATCCCGCCGTATTTCTTCGATGCCTCATTGATGAGAAAGAAAAGTCCAGTACCGTCCGACGCTAGATCGAGAATTTCTTTTGCTAGGTCCATACGTCGAGTAGATGCGTGCGAACTCAAGGCAGACTGAACTCTCGCTGCCCTTATAAATTCTTCAACTTTCGGTGATCTTGCTTGGACACTATGGACAGCCCTGGTATTGGAAGTAAAACTTGAAAGTCTCACCAAAATGCGCTCCATCAAGGATACTGTACGAATATTGAAGCCCCGATCCATCGGAAATGTTGCCGTCGAGAGGCTAGCTGGTAAATATACAGTAGCACTTCTAGGGAAGAGCACGAAGTCTGCCCCTCTACTACCTGTCAAGCCTTCAGCTACCTTCGACATGGCGGGCTTTAGAACCCACAGTGGTGTTCCCGAGCCATAGAGCCTTGTACATAGCTCGGTCAGTACCCACAATTGTTCCTTTGGACCTCCTCTCTCGGGGATGCCATGTATTTCTTCGTATTCCCTCAGCAACGAGAGCACGTGTGCTAATTTCATTGTATTCTGTTCTACCTCTCCGTCCGATAGCTTGGATTTCTCGGAGAATCCAGTAACGAGCCATTTGAAGATCTCCTTAGGATTCTTCAACGAAGGAACAAATGTCTTCCATTGATAAGCTGCATTGCGTCGGTCTACTCCAATTATATTGAGTCTACTCGAGTCTTCCATATAGTTAGTAGTAGTTTCCGACATCATTTCCGACATCAGAGAATCATCATCGTTGTAAGAAATGTCGTCGTCGTCATCAAGCACATGAATATTTTGATACTGGTACATCTAAATATATAGTATGGTGATATTGGAAGTAATAACAAGTGTTTCAAATGGAAATTATTATTGTATTAAATATATTTACCGCCGCAGCAGCCCCGTATCCTAATCGTTTCTGTTGATCTGATGAATACGGAATCTGAACCGGAAGTTTCAAATTTTAAATTCGGCATCTGCATCATGCATCCTGGTTGGACTGCATTACCTGTTGTAGACAGTACTGGTACTTACCGGACATATTCAATAGGCTAGAATCTAATAGTCGTTCTTCCAAAACAAAAATAATATATAATGATTTTCGTTTGTGATTAAAGATGATGATGTGTTATTATTTATTGCGCATGATGCTACTGTTCTGTACTTTAGCATACATAATAGCTAGTAGAGTAGGTAGCATGCATGCTCGCATCTATCAAATTATGTCGAAGCGTTTTTTTTCAAATGTGTATTCTGTATCTTAAATAAGACATTTTTAGTTTTTAGAATACACATCAAAAGTTCATCATAAAATACGAAAACAATGCATTAGAATCCAAAAATGTAAAGCACCCACAGACGTGTATCAGACCTCTTGAGTGCTACTTCAGTCTAACTATAAACCAAACATAGGCTTTTCAATGGTGTCCTTAGCGTGTTTAATTTTTGTATATATCATCGTTTGTTGTCCATAATTTGATTCCTATCAACAAGGAAGAAAAGTATTTTTTCGAATTTCCTTACGTTTTCCGGTCCATGTTTGTTTTTATCACCCAGGTTGAGAAATGTGGGATTGCCCTGTTTTCCTCCTTCAATGGATAAGTATGCCAAGCTTGGTAGCTCTTGATTGCTCCGCATGATACATAAAAGACATTCCCATCAATCGGAAAAGGGTATCCCAGTCCTCACGAATTAGTGGCAAATATAAAGACAGGTGGAGCTGTTTATTTGATATCTTGTACTTATGATACTAACCTTCGACAATAAGCACTAAAATTGGAATTATTGTTAGTAATGACGAGTTTAGTAACACCAACAATGCGGTAGATGTAGATACCATTACTACTGTTGTGATAATACATAATGTCAGCTTAAAATAGTAGATGAAAATTTTGGCGTACGGTGTTGCTGTATGAACACAACAATATCTGGCTAGTTGTGAATGAAGCAAAAATGCTAACACTGGCGGTGGTCTATTGCTAAAATTGCACCTCGCATGTTGGACTCTAGTTTAGCACGAGAAATTAAATTTGCTATTCGTTGAGACTGAAAGAGTGTTGGTCAGTCTTCAATCTTCAACTTTTTATCAGAATCACAAACAAAAATTCAAATCAGCACACATTTCATCCTCAGGAGCAGAGCTAGAAAAAAAGCATTGCACGACCAGGATCCGTTGGCTTCGAGACATACGTTGTGTGCCGATCTCTCTTTGCGTCGTTCCCCCTCTTTATAAATTGTGATAATAGTCCCTTATTAGTCCCTAGGATTGTCGGCGAGCAAAGCATGGTTCCGGTCCACCCGCCCAAGCCAATAGTCACTGCAATGATAACAAGGTTGGAAAGCAACCCTGTATCAAGTACACTACCTGCTGATGTGAATAACCCCTTTGCAAGGTAAGATCCTGGCAAGAGAACATAAAGCCCAGTAATAGTGTCGCCAAGTGCTTGTCGACCAGTAAAGCGAGATAGAAACCCAGCCGAAGCGGTTACAGACATTGCTGCAACAAAGGTTGCCAGTCCACTGTTATCAGTATTGGTGCTAATAGCCCAGTACACAACATAAGATAGGATCCCGTGCATGGTCATTAATGGAAGGTCGCGGTAATTGGGCTTGAATAATACAGCCCAGGATAAGGAACTGAGTGGTACCAATAGAAAGAACCATCTTTCATCGATAGGTGCGAGACATTGATTAAAAGGATCATCAATAACAGAAGTAGAAGCGGTCCCAAGAATAGATTTTGACGCAGTGAGCCCAAATCTGAGAAAATAGGCAATGAGACCGGTAAACAGTAGAGCTTCGAGAAAGTCTGCTCCTCCGGACATTGTATGTTTGCTCATAATCTGTAGATTGAAGAAGCAAAATAGAAGAATAAGTATGAGATGTGAGATGAACAAATTGTCAGGTCCGAATTCAAAGCACAATATGTTGCACATAACATACACACCTCCATGATTGCATAGACGACACGGAAACCCTGAAGAATGTCAACGACAGCTGCTACAGCCATTGCCCCAAAGCACGTTTTCTCAGGCCAAGAGAATGCAACCAAACCAGCAAGAAGACCCACCACAAAGCTCACAATCACTTCAAAGATGATGCGCTCTTGCTTCCATAGTTTTGATCCCTCAACTAACGTAACAATGATGGCCAATAATCCCGCAACTATCATATCTTGCCATGACGCTTTGAACCACAATCCAGATGCTCCAATTGCGCTGAGTGCCCTAAAGAAAATGATGCAAAATTTTGGATACATGTCACTGGAGGATGGCAAATGATCCAACGCGTCTAATGATGCTACAGCCTCAATAGTTGCCAATCTTGTAAAGACCTCACGAATAGATGGTTCTACAGTCCAGAAGTTTTCGATCTCCATGATACCTTGATTCGAAATGTCCTTGTTGTTACTATCAGTGATATCTTTGCTTACTATCCCACCGTATTTCTTTGATGCCTCATTGATGAGAAAGAAAAGTCCAGTACCGTCCGATGCTAGATCGAGAATTTCTTTTGCAAGATCTTCACGTCGATCAGATGCCTGTGGATTGAAATAGGTAGACTGACCTCTCGCTGCCTTAATTAGCTCTCCAACTTGTGGTGATCTTGCTTGGACACTATGGACAGCCCTGGTATTGGAAGTAAAACTTGAAAGTCTCACCAAAATGCGCTCCACTAATGTTACCGTGCGAATATTGAAGCCCCGATCCATCTGAAATGTTGCTGTGGTAAGGCTAGCTGGTAGATAGATAATGGCGCTTCTAGGGAAGAGCACGAAGTCTGCCCCTCTACTACCTGTCAATCCTTCAGCTACCTTCGACATGGCGGGCTTTAGAACCCACAGTGGTGTTCCCGATCCATAGAGCCTTGTACATAGCTCGGTCAGTACCCACAATTGTTCCTTTGGACCTCCACTGCCAGGGATGCCGTGTATTTCTTCGTATTCCCTTAGCAAAGAGAGCATGCGAGCTAATTTGATGGTATTCTGTTCAACAACTCTGTCCGACAGCTTGGATTCTTCTGAGAATCCAGTAATGAGCCATTTGAAGATCTCCTTAGGATTCTTCAACGAAGGAACAAATGTCTTCCATTGATAAGCGGCATTGTGTCGGTCTACTTCGTTATCTATATAGTTGGTAGCAGTTTCGGAAGGCACAGAATCATCGCCGTCGCTGTTAGAAACCCCAGCGTCAATCATGTCGATACTTTGATACATTTTGTGGTCTTGGTTGGTATGATCTGTTAAAGGGCCAAATTGAAAATTAACTGTTGCGTAATTTCAGTGGTCATGGTGAGAAACACTATCAAATAATAGGAAGCAGTCACCCTATCTCTAGAGCTAGTACTGTAGCCACGGGTTGATATGCTCAAGATCCTTTACGCACGACTGACGAGAATCATAGATTCGCTTCTTTCTTTTCCCTGGACTGGACTGCAATGCAGACCGATATCGCAAATACAGTTGGCAGTATGAAGGACCTTGAAGGACCACTGCTGCTGCTTGTTGGTGTTGAAGATTGCATATTATGATGTTTTTATGCAATTGCAAAAATGAGCAAGGCTATTCAAATGTCTTATAAAATTAATACTCTACTCTTCTATTAGAGAGCGCTACTACTACTACTGTGACTCTCCCAACTCATTAGCAAGAACGCTGGTATCTTCCTAATACTTACACAGTACTCATAACAACTCTGATGGTGTACTGTAGATGGATTAGGAAGAATATCGATAGATATTGCATGCGAAACATTGAAAATGTCCTTTCTGATGATTGACAATTATTTTTCTTGAGATTGATTTTTTTGCAGGCGAGAAAGTTTCGAATAGTAAACTGATCTTGACACAAGCAAAGATCAGGAATCATCCCAAATTGGGACAAATTGAACATGGGTCGAGGGAAGTGTTACAAATATCCAAAGAATTCGAGGAAGGATCGTTGACGAAGGGTTGTTCAATGCCACCCAAGTTCGATGGAAAGAATACCGCGAGGATGCTATCAACAAGGTTGGCAATGGAATGTCCCGTTTTTATTTCTGTGCGCCAGTGAATTTTTGTTTCTAGGTCATTAAGCACCCGGATCGTGGATGAAGTTTTCAGTTGTGTTACTGCTCTAGGTACTATTCTACACTGTAGCTATTCTCTAGCTCTGTAGACAGTAGAGTAGAGAGAGCGAACTAGCTAAAGTTGTAGAGGTCACCTCACCTTGTCATCTTCACCAAGTTGGGAATCTTAGACACGAAATATTTTATCGGAAAGGTAAAGAACATTGCAGATTTGGCTACATTGTGTGCAGAGCATACAATGTGCTAATTGGAGCGCTGCGAATGAAACTCTGAATGATAAAAGACTTCAAATCCTTCAGCCAATCTATTGATTAATAGTTGACACAGAAATAAGTTTTGTGAGTGCTTATGCTTTTAAAAAGATGCACCAAGAAGTCTAATCTGTCGAGCTATCAAAGGGTTATAATGTGGAAGGACTGTCTGCTGGCTCTGAAACCATCGAGAAGCTGCTCCGCTCTGTGTAACTTACGAATAGGAATTGCTCACGGTAGTCCTGACGTGGCACTTGGGCTAGGATGAATCCATGGATGCTAAAATGATCACGGTGTGGTGAATACGGAATGCGTGCACAAGGAATCATGCCATGGGTATTCAATGGACTCATATGTTCCAGCGTGTTCACAGTCCCATTCCGTCCATGAGAGATCAGCCATTGAATACAATATGGGGAGGAATTAATGGAATTTCAACAGCATCTTGACATCTCATGAAGAATCATGATATCTACCTTCTTAGATGCTGATATTGCACTCCCAATTGATAAATCCTTTTTTATGCATCGGCTGTGCATAGGTAGATCCGTCTTCTTTAGAAAAATTGGAATGGACAGGAGTTTTATGGTCTAGCAAGGTAGCTGCGTAAGCCACTGGCTGCCACTGGACGGATCTCTTGCGAAAGCAAGTCGCAAGGTACAAGCACCGTAGGATTGTGATAACTTGGGAGGATCTATGTTACAATGCAGCCTTTTCGACATATGGAGCTATTCTATCAATATCAATATCAATAGCAATATAACACAGTCAACAATCTCAATCTAATAGATGAAGATTCTAACAGAATCATGTTCCTTAGACTGCATTAGTGTAAATGTAAGACTTTTGTTCTGGCTGGTGGTTGTAACTCTGACCTCCTTTTCCTTGCTGCATTCAAAGTTATTGCAATGCTTATCTTCCTCCCTAGTTACTTGCCCCGAGTCGCTACTATCCTGTATCATGAGTAGTAATATCATACTTTCTGGATATCAATACCAATACCAATACCAATACCAATATTGACCTGTATCTAACACATAACGAATAGCAATGTCATTCCTCACATCATTCCATGTCGACGACTTGCACATTACAATGCCTTGGAAGCTGGCAGAACTTCAAGATTGAGGTATCCAAGAATAGACAAAAGCAAAACTTCAGTCTTTTCCACTTCAAGCTTTGTGCTTTCCAAATATTCATCAATCACTGTATATTGTATATTGTACATTGCATGATAACATGATAACATGAGCACATGATGCAGGTGCATATTCAATATTCAACATGAGCACATGATGCAGGTGTATATTCAATATTCAACATGAGCACATGATGCAGGTGTATGCTCATCACTTCTCAATACAATAATCAAGCAAAACTACTACAGTACTCACCTTCCTTCCCTCCACCTGGATTAGCTTCTCCCCAGGAAGATGTGTATGCCATCATGGACCCTTGATCCGCTTTTTCCCTATACTGCTCAACGATATCCAAATAATCTTCAAACAGGGCAGGTTCGACAAGGACAGCAGCCTTGAGCATCAATTTATCCGCCTTAAACAAGGGATCAACAGTAGATTTATATCCGAGATAATTTTGAACTTGGAGAGGTGTCTTTTCACAAAAACCTCCTCCACCTCCTTCGGTTCGAATGACTTGTTTCCGTTCTAGGTCTGACATGATACCTTTACCGCATATTTGTGTGATATCGTCCCAGTTCTGGAGCAAGTATTTAACTCTTGCATGTCCCTTTTGGAGTTTAAGTAGATCTTTGGTGGAAGGTACGATATCGGCAGCATATGCCAATGATGGTGTTGTGAGTATAGCCGATGCGGCTGTTGCACCAGTGAATAGTGCAGCGGTTGTCTGGAATGCTTTTCTCCTCGATTGGGACGATGATTCAGAAGAAGAAGCAGTCCATGCTGCTGATGATGTGACTGTCAGTGATGTCAACGTCAAAGTCAAAGTCAACGATAATGACAATGCAGTTGCAGTGAGAGTTGATGTAAGCTTCATTGCTTCAGTTTGACTGTTATAGGATTGATTAGGATCGATTCAGTGACTGTAATATCAAAGAAGGATAGACGCAAAGGCAGGCAACAATGGAGGGAGGATCTACAATAATTAACAATATTGCTATTATTGTAAGTGAAAGTAAATGCGTCGCTGCTTTCTGCTTTCGCTTGCTGCTCTTTCGTATGAGTTGGTTTCTTTTTGTTGATGAAAAAAGATGTGTTTGCACAACATTGAAATTGCGCGAAGGAGACATACGTGTTGTCATTTTTAAGATTTTTTCTCATTCTGAAATTTGAA
>Ga0136553_1000456_pt1 | contig 14105 bp, 12 predicted proteins | sample AntRauTorckE5430_FD_101384 | JGI IMG/M metagenome (GOLD analysis project Ga0136553, IMG submission 101384) | Saline lake microbial communities from Rauer Islands, Antarctica - Metagenome Torckler E5 #430 | ecosystem: Environmental > Aquatic > Non-marine Saline and Alkaline > Saline | place... | reverse complement strand
GCCCCGATGATCACGACACCCAGGGTGATCCACGCCTTGCGCCGCTCGCCGGGGCCCAGAAGCGCCCAGACCTTTTTCCAGTTTCCGAGATCAATCATGCGCCCGCGCTCTCGATGACGTCATTTCCAGACCCTTCTTTTCCGCCGCTTCTTGGGAATGCCTGTACCACATCGTGTCTCAAGAAGACACGCAAGGGTTGCGCAGAGGGGTCGTGCCAATGCAACTCTGCAGACCTCCGAACAAGACCTCGTGGACCCGAAAATGACGTGGACGCGGCGATCACGATACCACCCTTATACGGATCATTCGTCAACAGATCCTTACCATCCATGGCATGTGCCATCATTCGGCTGCATCAGCAATGAGATCCGACGCGGGCATGAACCCGAGCGCGCTGCAAAGCCGCGTTCGCCCGTACCGTGCTGACGGCCATCATGGTCGCCCGGGCGTGCCGCTATCCGGCATATCGCGTTTTGCGGGCCGGCGATATGTGGATTATCGGCAACACACCCGGTCGGCGGGCCATTGGGTCAGCGCCGGCCGTGGAAATGCAGCCCGACCGTGTGTATATGTATTTGCCGCCTTCGATGGCGGATCATGTCTTGCCCGGAAAGGTTTCTGGAATGCCCTGGTTTCGTTCCGCCATTGTTGTGATGGCCTGTATAGCGGCCCTGACAGGCCAGCCGGCCGTGGCGCAGGACCGGGTCGTCGCGTTTTCCCTGACCGGCGGGGCCACCGCCCAGCCCGACTATTTCGGGGCCGACTCCCATTATTTTGCGCCGACGGGGCGCGTCGGCTTCACCGGCTTGCGCGTGGGCGATCTGCAACTGCTCGACCCCGAGGGCCCGCGGGAGTTCGTACCGGGCACCTTCTATCGCGGTGCCCTCGACTTTATCCCCGAGCGCGACGGCCGGGACGAGCTTGCCGGTCTCGACGATGTGGATGCCTCGGTGGAGCTGGGTCTCGGCCTTCAGCACACGCGCGAGAGATGGCAGGTCTACGGCGAGATGCGCTATGGTTTCATCGGACACGAATCGGTTGCAGCCGAGCTTGGCGCGAACGCGATCTTTCGCGGCGCGGGGGGGGCCGTGCTGCATGCGGGGCCTCGGCTTGAGTTGGGCAATTCGCGGTTCATGCGGACCTATTTCGGGGTGACCGAGCCCGAATCGGCGCGATCGGGTCTGGACGCGTTCACGCCGAGCAGGGCCATATACTCCGCCGGTTTCGAGATCGCGGCCTATCAACCGGTGCAGGCGAACTGGGGGATCACCGCGTCGGTGCGCTATGACCGGTTGCGTGGGGAGGCCGCCGATTCGCCGATCGTGCGGCAAGGCAGCCGCGATCAGTGGTCGGCGATGCTGGGGCTGACCCGATATTTCAACCTGCGATTCTGATGCGTCCGCTCTCCGGGTAGGGTGCCGCACGGATACGCCGACATCAGGCGGTGCGATCCGGCGGGCGGATGCCGAAGAAAAGCGCGTAGAGCACTGGCACGACGATCAGCGTCAGCATCGAGGCGACGGCAAGCCCGCCCATGATCGTGACGCTCATCGAGGCAAAGAACGCATCCGGCAAAAGCGGTGTCATACCGAGGATCGTGGTCCCCGCCGCGAGGATCACCGGTCGCAGGCGGCTGATCGCGCCCTGAACGACGGCGCTGTGATCGTCGAGACCGTCGGCGCGCAGGCGGTCGGCTTCGCCCACCAGCACGATGGCGTTCTTGATCAGCATTCCCGACAGGGACAGCAGCCCCAGAAGGGCGGTGAAGGTGAACGGCAGCCCCGTCGCCAGAAGCCCCAGCACCATGCCGGTGACCGCCATCGGCACCACCATCCACACGATCGCCGGTTGACGCAGCCTGTTGAACATCAGGACCGAGATGATCAGCATCACCAGAAAGCTGAGCGGCAATTGCCGCCCCAGCGAGGCCTGCGCGGTCGAGGCGCTCTCGAATTCGCCGCCCCATTCCATCGCGTAACCGACCGGCAATTCGATCGCCTCGATCTCGGCGCGCACCGACCGGAAGGCCTGATCGGCGGTCAGATCGCCGCGTGCATAGCCCTCAGCGGTGATCGTGCGCTGACGGTCGCGGCGCTGGATCCGGGCCTCCGCCAGATGAGGCTCGAACCGCTCGACGATGCCCGACATCGGCACATATTGCTCGGCGGCCTGCGACCAGACCTCGAGGTCGCGCAGCCGCTCGACGCCGTCGCGTTCGTTCGCCGCAAGCCGCAACAGCAGCGGAATCTGCGTGTCGCGTTCCTGCAAGGTGGCGACCTGCAGGCCCGAGGTGCCGAACTGGACCGTGTTGGCGATCGCCTGACGGCTGACCCCCGCAAGCCGCATCCGGGCCTCGTCGATCACCGGTGTCACGGTGAGCACGCGCTGGCGCCAGTCGGTGCGCGGATTGGTGATCGTGCCCACGGCGCGGTAGATCTCCAGCGCCTCGTCGGCGAGGCCGCGCAGCAGCTCCGGATCGGGACCCGAAAACCGCGCGGCGACATCCGAGCCGGTCGGTGGCCCGAACGCGAGCAGTTCCACCCGCAGCAGCGCGTCGGGAAAGCGCTGTGGCAGGGCCTCGCGGATCTCGCCTGCGAGCGTGGGGATCGCCTCGGCGTCGTCCACCCGGACGATCAGCTGCCCATAGGACGGGTTCGCCTGTTCGGGCGTGTAGATCAGCATGAAGCGGCTCGCCCCGCGCCCGGTCAGCGTGGTGACATCGGTGACCCCGTCAAGGCCCAGCACGGCATCCTGCAGCCGGATCATGTCGGCCCCGGTCGCGCGGATGTCGGCCCCCTCGGGAAGCAGATATTCGACGTAGAAAAGCGGCGCGTTGGATTTCGGGAAAAACGCCTGTTTCACCTGACCGAAGGCCAGCACCGAGGCGACCGTCATCGCGATCGCCGCCAGAACCACCAGCCAGCGGGCGCGCAGCCCCAGCCGCAGGATCCGGCCATAGCCGCGATAGACCCAGCCGTCATACGGATCGGCCGAGGTGTCGGCCGGCGCGCGCAACAGCTTTGCCCCCAGATAGGGCAGCACCGTCACCGCCAGAACCCAGCTCAGCAACAGAGAGATGCCGATCACCGCAAACAGCGAAAACAGGAACTCGCCGGACTGGTCCGGCGACAGGCCGATGCCGGCAAAGGCCATGATCCCGATCACCGTCGCCCCCAGAAGCGGGATCGAGGTGTCGCGCTCGGTCTCGGCTGCGGCCGTGCGCGCAGGTTTGCCGCGGGCCATGCCAACGACCATGCCCTCGGTGATGACGATGGCATTGTCGACCAGCATGCCCATGGCGATGATCAGCGCGCCAAGGCTGATGCGCTGCATCTGGATATCCAGCACCGCCATGAAAAAGAACGTGGCAAGGATCGTCAGGATCAGTGTCGTGCCGACCAGCACCCCGGCGCGCCAGCCCATGGCGATCATCAACGCCGCGATCACGATGGCCACCGACAGCGCCAGCGAGACCAGAAAATCGCTGATCGCCTCGTCGACGACCTTGTGCTGCTCATAAATCGGGCTGACGCTGACCCCTTCGGGCTGTTCGTCGATCAGCCGGGCGAGGCGCTCCTCGACCCGCGCGCCGACCTCGACGACATTGGCCGTGCCAAGGGCCGATACGCCCATGGTGAACACGCGCGCGCCGTTATGGCGGATGATCTGCTCTGGCTGTGCGGCCTCGCCACGCGACACGGCTGCGATGTCGAACAGCGCGATCTGGCCGACATCGCCCGGCACCCCCAGCCGCAGCGCGCCGATTCCCTGCGTGTCGATATAGCCCTGCGGCACGGAAATGCGCAGCCGCCGCGTGCCCTCGGATATCTCGCCATCGGCAAAGACCTCGTTTTCGTCGTCGATCACGCTGAGCAGCTGCGTCGGCGGCAGGCCGAGGCTGGTGAGGCGCGCGGACGGGATCTCGACCGTGATCTCCTCGTCGATCAGGCCCTGAATCTCGACCCGCGCCACACCCTCGACCGGCAGCAGCCCGCGCCGCAGCGACCGCGCGATCTCGCGCTGTTCGGCGGGGCTGCGTCCTTGGGTCTCGACGGCGTAGAACAGCCCGTAGACATCGCCGAAATCGTCATTGATGGTCGGGTCGCGCGCCCCGGACGGCAGATCCGCGCGCAGATCGCGCAGCCGCAGCCGCATCTCGTCCCAGACCTGCGGCAATTCGCCGCCATCATAGGTGGTCTTGATCTCGACGGTGACCTGCGACAGGCCCGGCGTCGATTTCGAGGTGACATAATCGAGCTGCTGCATCTGTTGCAGCGCGCTTTCGATGACCTCCGAGACCTCCGTCTCGACATCCTGCGCGGTGGCGCCGGGATAGGGCGTGAAGATCAGCGCGGTCTTGACGGTGAAGGTCGGGTCTTCCAGCCGCCCGACGGTGCCCAGCCCCCAGAGCCCGCCGAAGAGACACGCGAGCACGATCATCCAGACGGTCACGGGCCGATCCATGGACCGCGCGGCAAGACCGAGTTTCATCGCATCGCCCCCATTGCCCCGGCCCGCGCCATGTCAGTCTTGCGACGCGCGGATCCGCGCCCCGTCGGTCAGCCCCGTCCAGCCGGACGAGACCACCTCTTCGCCCGGTGCCAGACCCTTCAGGACCACGATCGCGCCATCGCGCGGCAGGCCCAGTGTCACCTTGCGCGGGCTGGCGGTGGAGGTGTCGGGATCGACCACCCAGACCCGCGGTTCGGTGTCGCTGGTGGTGTCGATCGCCCCCACCGGGATCACCACCGGCGGCTCTTCGGCCCCGGTGGCCGGCACGCCGGTCACCTTCGCGGTCATGCCCGGCAACAGGCGCGGGTCGACCTCGCCGGTGATCGCGAACTCCACCCGATAGGTCTGGGCCACCGGATCGGCCTCGGTGACGAACTCGCGCAAGCCGAGCGTCGCCCCGTAGCCCGAGGCGGCCGGGAATGTCGCGGTGAACACGAAACTTTCGCCATCGGCACGAGCAAGCGCCGCGATCTCTTCGGGCAGCGAGACGATGACGCGCATCTCGCTCACGTCCTGAAGCCGCACGACGGGCTGGCTCGGCGTGGTGTTGATGAACGGCTCGGCGATGACGCGGGCGACCAGCGCGTCGAAGGGGGCCGTGATCGTCGCCTGTTCCAGCCGCCGCTCCGCCTCGCGCAATGCGATGTCGGCCTGCGTGCGGTCCGCCCGCGCCTGATCGAGCCGCGACTGTGCCGCCGCCTCGCGCTCGGCGAGTTGCGAGGCGCGGTTGAATTCGATCTCGGCGAGGTCGTAGGCGGTGCGCGCCTGCTCCACCGCCAGTTCGAAATCGACGGTGTCGAGGCGGGCGATAAGCGCCCCCTGCTTGCGTTTCTGGCCGTCTGAGACCGGCAATTCAAGGATCTGTCCGGACACCTGAAACGCCAGATCGACAACCTTCAGCGGCACCACCCGCCCGACGAAAACCCGCATCCGGGCGGTCTCGACACGCGCGGCGCGTGCCAGATCGACGGTCACGGCCTCGGTCGCCGCTGACGGTGCGCCGCCCTCGGTCTGGGCAAACACCGCCGTCGCGCCATGCCCCGGGGCCAGCGCGAAAACGCTCACGCCAAGGCAGATCGCGGCCTGCACGGCCGAACGCCATTTGCAGGCTGTCATCGGTGTGGCTTCCATGCCGCGCGTCTCCGCCTGAACCGTCCGGACCTAGGCCGGATTTCAAAAGCCTGTCAAGGTCAGGAAATACGGTGGAAAGCCTCTCAATACGCCAGCACCAGCATCTGGAACGCCAGCATCGCCGTCATCGCAAGCGTGGCCGCCGTCGCCGCCGAGCCGCTCTTGACGTTGGCCAGCGCGTCGGGGAACAGTTCGGCAAACACCATCCAGATCATCGCCCCGGCCGCCAGCCCCAGCCCGACCGGCAGGAACGGGCGGAAGGTCTCGACGAACAGAAAGGACGGCGCGGCCATGATCGGCTGCGGCAGGCTGGTGAAGACGGCCCACAAGGCGGCCTTCCACACGGGCGTGCCGCGCGGCACCAGCACCAGCGCGATCGCCAGCCCCTCGGGGACGTTGTGAAACGCGATCGCGGTGGTGATGTAGATGCCAAGCCCCTCTTCGCCGGCAAAGGACACGCCGACGCCGACCCCTTCGGCAAAGGAATGCGCGGTCATGATGCCAAGGATCAGCAGCGCCTTGGTGGCATTCGCGCCTTGCAGGTCGGCGACATCGACCTCCCCGGATCCGGACAGCATCCGGTCCGCCACGACGATCGCGCCAAGCCCTGCCAGCACCCCGGTCAGCGTCAGGACGATGTCGATCGAAACCCCTTCGACGATCAGGCTGTGACTGGCCGCCATCATCAGCCCGGCGGCGGCGGCGTTCGACCAGCCGATGGTGCGCTGGCCGAGGGTCCTGACGAACAGGAAGGGCAGGGCCCCGACGCCCGTCATGATCGCGGTGATCAACGCCGCGACGACGACACTCCAGAGAGATGTGTCCAAACGGGGGCTCCTTTCATGGCTGTGTCGGACGTTGGCTCTGAAAGGTCACGGGGCTTGCCCCCGACGCCGGCCCGGCTGATGGGGGACCTGCAGCGACGGCCTAGCAAGAAAATCCATCATGTCACGCCATCCCGTGTGCACCGGCCATGCCATGTGACCGACCGGAACGGCGCGGCGTAAAAGGATTGATCGGGGGAACGATTCCGGGCAGCCTGTCGCACGACGTGACGTCATCAGACTGCAAGAGCGAGGGACCGCAATGATCAGGGCAGGAATACGGGTGACAGGTCTTGCGATCTGTGCGCTTTGGATGGCGCAGCAGGCACAGGGCGGAACGCTGACGTTGAAACGGGTCGACTCCACTCCAACCCCCATCACCGTGCGCGCCGCGCCCGATGGCGACTCGGCCTCGGGCTATGTGCTCGGACTTCTGGACGGCAAACTGCGCGTCATAGACGACGTTGGCGACGTGGCGGCCGTGGATCTAACCGAGATTGATGATTTTGACAGGGCGTGGGACATCGCCTTCGCCCCGGACTACGCCGAAAGCGGCAAGGTGTATCTCAGCTTCAATGTGTCCACCGGCGATGATCAGCCGCAATTCAACCATGTCGTTGCGGAAATTACGCGCGACTCGGAGGATTTGTCGAGTTTTGATCCAAGCACCCTGAACCGCCTTCTGACGGTGCCGCACCCCGGCGCGTCGTCCGGCGGACATTTCGGTGGTGCCATCGACTTCGGCCCGGATAGAATGCTTTACATCACCACCGGCGACAGCAACCTGTCAGGCTTTGGCGGCGACACAACCGGCTACAAGAACGTGTCGCAGGATACCGGCGACCTGCGCGGCGCGGTGCTGCGGATCGACCCGAGCCGCGACGGCTTTCCCGACGATGAGACGCGCAATTACGCCCTCCCCGAGGCTAACCCCGACTTTGGCGATGGTGCCGCCCCGGAACTGTGGGCGATCGGCCTGCGCAACCCGTTCAAGGCGCGATGGGATCTGGAATCCGAGCGGATGTTCATCGCCGATGTGGGCGAGGAAGCCTGGGAGGAGGTCAATCTGGGTGCCTCTGGCGCCAATTACGGCTGGCCCGAGCTGGAAGGGCCAGACACTCTGTTCCCCGGCGAGTTGTCGGACGTGGGCGACCTGACCGGACCCCTTTATGCCTATGCTCACGACCTCGAAAGCGTCTTTGGCGGGAGGTCCATCACCGGGGGCGAGGTCTATCGCGGAGCTCTGGAGGCGCTGGATGGGCAGTACGTGTTCGCCGACTACAAACGCAACGATACCGAGTTCTGGCTGTGGTCCTTCGACGCGGAGTCCGAGCCCGGCGACATCCGGAACCTGACGGCCTGGTCGCTTGATGTGCCGAACGGGGACGCGCCGAAACGCATCATAGGCTTTGGCAGCGACGCGGACGGTCGGTTCTATATCGCCGACCAGTATGATGGCCTGTTCGTGGTCACGAATGCGGTCACTGCGATCCCGCTGCCGGGCGGTCTGGCGCTGGCCCTCGGTGGGATGATGGTGCTGGGCGGCGTCGCCGGGCTGAAGCGGCGACCACGCCGATGCGCGTGCGACGCATGACCCGGGCCGCGACCACGCGGGATCGCGTCAGTCGACGCGGCGCACCAGAAGCTGATTGCCGGGGCCCGATTTCGTCTCGAACACCTTGAGTTCCTTGATCAGGTCGCTCAGCTTCTTCTTGCCATAGCTGCGCGTGTCGAAATCGGGCTTGTCGGCCTGTATCTGCTGGCCGATGCGGCCCAGCGGATACCATTCGTCATCGCTGTCGATCTTTTCCATCGCGTCGAAGATCAGCCGCCGCGCATCCGCGATGCGTTCGCTGTCAAGCTTGGGTTTGGGCGCGCTGCGGGGCGCGTCGGGGCCGTCTTCATAGATGTTCTCGATCGCCACGAACCGGTTGCAGGCGTTCTTCAGCGCGTCCGGCGCCTTGGCCTCGCCGATGCCGATCACCGTCAGGCCCTGTTCGCGGATGCGGCTGGCCAGACGGGTGAAATCGCTGTCCGACGAGACCAGCACGAAGCCGTGGAAATGGCCGGCATGCAGGATGTCCATCGCGTCGATCACCAGCCCGATATCGCTGGCATTCTTGCCCTTGGTGTTTGCGGTCTGCTGATGCTGGACCAGCCCCAGATTCTGCGCAGTGCGGGTCCAGCCGGCAAGCTGGGGGCTCGACCAGTCGCCGTAAACCCGGCGCAACCCCGGCTCGCCATAGCTTGTCACCTCGCGCAGGATCGCGTCCGCGTATTTCGCAGGGACATTGTCGGCATCGATCAGGACGGCAAGCAGTTGGGTATCGCTGACGGGCATGAGCAGGCTCCTTTTGCTCCCTCATGCCCGATCAGCGCGCAAGACGAAAGCGGATAGACACCGCTCAGGCGGTCTCGCCGATCTTGTCTTGCGTCCGCGTGTCGAAATCCTCGGCCGAGTGACGCTCGTGCAACTGCATGTGCGGCTCGCCGAAGCTGCGATTGACCATGCGACCGCGCTGGACGGGGGCGCGCGCGTCGATCTTTCTGGCCCAGTCCATCAGATGGGTGTAGCTCGCCACGTCGAGGAAGGTCGCCGCATCGTAAAGCCGCCCGAGGCAGAGCTGCCCGTACCACGGCCAGATCGCCATGTCGGCGATGGTGTAGTCGTCGCCGGCGATAAAGGGACGCTCGGCCAGTTGCCGGTCGAGCACGTCGAGCTGGCGCTTGGCCTCCATCGCGAAACGGTCGATCGGGTATTGCATCTTTTCGGGCGCATAGGCGTAGAAATGGCCGAAGCCGCCGCCGATATAGGGCGCGCTGCCCATCTGCCACATCAGCCAGTTGAGGACCTCGGTGCGCGCGGGGCCGTGCCCGGGCAGGAACGCTCCGTGCCTTTCGGCCAGATGCATCAGGATCGACCCGCTTTCGAACACCCGCAGGGGCGTGTCGCCCGTGCGGTCCACGAGCGCGGGGATCTTGGAATTGGGGTTCACCGCGACAAACCCGCTGCCGAACTGGTCGCCCTCGCCGATATCGATCAGCCAGGCGTCATAGTCGGCTTTATGCCCGGCAGCGAGCAATTCCTCGAACATCACCGTGACCTTGACGCCATTGGGCGTCGCCAGCGAGTAAAGCTGGTAGGGGTGCGTGCCGACCGGCAGCTCCTTGTCATGCGTGGGCCCGGCAATGGGGCGGTTGATCGAGGCGAACTTGCCGCCTGAGGCACTGTCCCATGTCCAGACCTCGGGCGGGGTGTAACTGTTGTCGCTCATGATGTGATGTCCTCGTTGGTTGGGATTTCCACGCAAGATAGCCCCCCGCGCGCATGACACAACCGGTGCCGCCGCACAGGGGGCTGTGCGGCAGCGCGGCAGTGTCAGCCCAGTTGATAGCCCGGTGTCGAGGCCGAGATCGCCTGCTCCTCGGCGTTCATGTCCTCGCCGATCCCCTCGAAAAGCGGCGTGGTCAGGTAGCGCTCGCCGGTATCGGGCAGCATGCACAGGATCACCGTGCCGGGCGCGGCGGTCTCGGCGATCTGCAGCGATACGGCAAAGGTCGACCCGCCGGAGACGCCGGTGAAGATCCCCTCCTTGGCGGCAAGATCGCGGGCGCATCTGATGCCGTCGGCCCCGGCCACGGGGATCAGGTCGTCGTAATAGTGCTTGTCCACCGCTTCCTGCAGCACCAGCGGGATGAAATCCGGGGTCCAGCCCTGGATCGGGTGCGGCTCGAAGGCCGGGTGGCTGGAGGCGGGGTTGCCCTCGGGCGTGCGCTCCTGCGCGTGGCCGCTGCCCAGAAGGGCGGCATTGGCCGGCTCGGACAGGACGATCTTCGTGTCGGGGCGCTTGTCGCGCAGCACCCGGCCAAGCGCCGTTACCGTGCCGCCGGTGCCGTAGCCCGTCACAACGTAATCCAGCCTGTCGCCCTCGAAATCCCCGAGGATTTCCTGCGCGGTGGTGGCCTCGTGGATCGCGGCATTGTCCTCGGTCTCGAACTGATGGGCAAGGAACCAGCCGTTCTTCTCGGCCAGCTCCTCGGCCTTCTTGTACATGCCGAAGCCCTTTTCGGCCTTGGGTGTCAGAACGACCTTCGCCCCCAGCATGCGCATCAGGCGGCGGCGTTCGATCGAAAAGCTTTCGGCCATGGTGATCACCAGCGGATAGCCCTTCTGCGCGCAGACCATGGCAAGGCCGATGCCGGTATTGCCGCTGGTGGCCTCGACCACCGTCTGCCCGGGCTTGAGCCGCCGGTCGCGTTCCGCCGCCTCGATGATGTTGACCGCCAGCCGGTCCTTGACCGACGCGGCGGGGTTGAACGCCTCGGCCTTGACATAGATCGTGACGTGCTCGGGGCCGAGATTGTTGATCCGGATGACCGGCGTGTCGCCGATCGTGTCCAGAATGCTGTCATACCGTCTGCCGCGCCCCTTGGTGCGGCGAATGTCGTCATGCGTCATGTGAACTCTCCCTTGCCGGTTCGCGCCCAATCTATGATCCGCGCGGCCGGGGGGAAAGGGTTGTTCCGGTGTGAAGAGAATTCAGAGGAGAAGTCGGGAAAGTGTTCGGGTTTGCACCGCGATCAGCGAACGAAAGACCGCCCGGCCGGGCACCCGTTCGAGGATGCTCTGCCCGGGGTCTGGCCGGAACTGGCCCGGAGCGGAAGTTGGAAATGTCGTGACGAGCCGCGCATCGCCGTGCCGCGGTGCGGCGAGCCAACGTAACTTTGGCAGCGCTTTATCCCAGCCAAATCAGGAAAAGATCAAAGCAAGGCGCAGGTTGCAGCCAAATCGCCGTGCCGGGGGGCGGCCCGGCGATGCGCGGCGCCCTTTGGGCTTGACTCCGCGCGGGGCTGTAGCCTCCAAGGACTGCTCAAGCCCAAAACCGAACATCGCGGCCCCGCCCGGTCAAAGCGCCATGCGCGCCGCGAGCCGTGTCTCGATGAGGCCGAGCACGCGCGCGATCCCGGCCTCGGCCGCGTGACCGTCCAGCCCCGCCGTGGCCTCGGCCAGCACGTCATCGCCCGCCGCCCGCGCCACGCCGCCCAGAAACTGCGCGAGATAGCGCAGCGTGCCCGGCTCGGGCCGGTCCGACAGCAGCGTCTGCGCGTGTTCCAGATCGTCGCGATAGGCCAGCGGGTCGGGCACGATCACCTCTTCGTTGAGCGCGTAGGGCCCGCGCGGGCCGCGCTCGGGCGGCAGATGGCGCAGCATTTCCTGCTGGAAGATCCCGAGGCTTTCGATCGGTTTGGCGAGAAACCCGTTCGCGCCCGCCGCAAGCGCGGCCCCCCGCGTCGCCCCGTCGCCGCTACAGGCGAGGATCACCCCGACTCGCGGCACCGCCTGATCGAGCTCCGCGATCAGGTCGAGACCCGACCCGTCCGGCAGCCCCGGATCGACGATCACCACCGACGGGCGATAGACCTTGAGATGCCGGGAGGCGGAGCCGAGGCAATCGGCCCGCCGCATGCGCGCGCCGCTGCGCAAACACATCAGGCGCAGCGCCTCGGAGGCGTAGCGGCTGTCTTCGACCACCAGAACGGTCATGCCCAGAAGCGGACGTTGCTGGCTGCGGCCATGGTGCGGGGCGAGGCTGTCCAGATCGGTCATCATGAGGATCCCTTGTTGCGTGATACGACTCAGAATGACGGGTTTTGGTGAACGCAACGTTAATATGGGGCCTGCGCCCCGCCCTTGCCGCTTGTCAGCATTGCCCGACCGCCCCATAACAAGGGGCGAGACAGCGAAAGGAGTGCCCTCATGATCGGACGCCTCAATCACGTGGCCATCGCCGTGCCGGATCTCGCCGCCGCCGCCGCGCAATATCGCGGCACGCTCGGCGCGACGGTCGGCGAGGCGCAGGACGAGCCCGATCACGGCGTCACCGTGGTGTTCATCGAACTGCCCAACACCAAGATCGAACTGCTTTATCCGCTTGGCGAGAATAGCCCGATCAACGGCTTTCTGGAAAAGAACCCGGCGGGCGGCATCCACCACATCTGCTACGAGGTCGACGATATCCACGCCGCACGCGACCGGCTTGTGGAAAACGGCGCGCGGGTGCTCGGCGATGGTGCGCCGAAGACCGGCGCGCATGGCAAGCCGGTGCTGTTCCTGCATCCCAAGGATTTCAACGGCTGCCTCGTCGAGCTGGAGCAGGTCTGATGGGGGTCACAACCGGCATCGTCCTGTTTGCCGTGATCTGGTTCATGACGTTCTTCGTGGTGCTGCCCATCCGCGTGCGCACCCAAGGTGATGTCGGCCGCGTCGTGCCCGGCACGCCTGCCGGATCGCCCGAAAATCACAACCTGAAGAAAAAGGCGTGGATCACGACCGGCATCGCCTGTCTGCTCTGGATCGTCGTCGCGAGCACGCTGATCTCGGGGGCGGTCACACTAAGCGATAACAACATGTTCAACCGGATGGGCCCCGAGACGACCACCCAGACTACGCCTGAGACCGCGCCTGAATGACGTGGTAGATATGCGTGAAGGTGGCCGCCCCGAGGATCGGGATCAGCAGGTTCACAACCGGCACCGATAGCGGCAGCGCCATCAGGATCCCGGCTGTCCAGATCGTCATCCGGTGCTTGCGGCGCAATTGCTTGGCGGCGGCGCGCCCCACCCGGCGCATCGCGGCGAGCTGGAAATACTCCATCCCCAGAAGATAGCCGTTCAGCGCCACGAAGATCAGCGGCGCGAAGGGCGTGAAGATCGCATAGAGGATCAGCGCCAGCGTGTTGGCCCCGATGATCACCCCCAGAAAGTTGATCGTGTCGCGCAGCGCCTCGCCTAAGGGCACGGAATGGGCGGGCGGCAGATCGGGATAGTGCTTGTCCTCGACCGCGTGCGCCACCTCGTCGAGAAACATCGACGTGATGGCCGACGCCACCGGCACCATCAGAAAGACCGACAACACGATCATCAGAACCAGCGACGCGCCGCTCAGCAGATCGCCCAGCCAGGTCACCTCGCCCAGGAATGGCAGGGTGGTGCTGTCGCCGACGGCCCTCTGCACCACCCAGAGGATACCTGCATAAAGCCCCACCAGCAGCGCCAGCGTCAGCCCGACCCCCAGCACCAGCACTTTGCGAAAGCGCGGATCGCCGATCTGGCTCACGGATTTCAGGAAACAGGCGAAGATCATTGCGACATCCATGTGACGGTCATCCCCGGATCGGGGCGCGGACGGTCCGGCGGGGCGCTGCTTTCGGTGCCGAGATGGATGAAACCCGCGATGCGCTCCGGCGCGGTCAGCCCGAGCGCGGCGATGCCGAAGCCCGCGTCGTGGCTCGCCCAGCCGGTCAGCCAGTTGGCCCCCCAGCCCGCCGCCAGTGCTGCGTTGAGCAGGCCAAGGCAGACGCAGCCCGCCGAATAGCTCTGTTCGATGGCGGGGATCTTGTCCGAGGGTTTCGGGCTTTCGATCACCGCCACGGCCAGATGCGCGTTGGCGAACTGGGTCTGTTGCTTGGCGATGTCCTCTTCGGTCCGGTCAAGCCGCGCGCCCGCGTCCGGCAGCAGCCCGGCCAGCCGCACCAGCGCGTCACGCTCCAGCACGATCAGGCGCCACGGCTCCAGCTTGCCGTGATCGGGCACGCGCAACGCGGCCTCCAGCAGCGGCTGCAGCGCGGCGCGGTCGGG
>Ga0136553_1000455_pt1 | contig 14109 bp, 9 predicted proteins | sample AntRauTorckE5430_FD_101384 | JGI IMG/M metagenome (GOLD analysis project Ga0136553, IMG submission 101384) | Saline lake microbial communities from Rauer Islands, Antarctica - Metagenome Torckler E5 #430 | ecosystem: Environmental > Aquatic > Non-marine Saline and Alkaline > Saline | place... | reverse complement strand
GGCCGTAGTTATGGATTACAAGTGCATGATAGTTATAAATGGGTCATAAGGCTGTAAGCTTCTACCTTCTGTAATTTTATGTCTCTTAGAACTCCTGCAGCCTCTAAATATTTTTACGCCAGGTATTTCGCTGGTTCAATAAAGTTCGTATCTTTGCGGGCCGAAAGCGACCAAGCGCGCAAATAACAAAGTTATGCAGTCTGTACAAGTCAGCGGTGAACTCCGCGAAAACCTGGGTAAGAAATCAAGCAAGGCCACCCGCCGTGAGGGCCTAGTTCCCGCCGTTCTTTACGGCGCCGGAGACCCGGTCCATTTCACCATCAAAGCCCTTGATGTTCGTTCTCTCGTGTACACCCCCGAATTTAAGCTCGCTGAGCTTACCGTTGGTGGTAAAACGTTCAGGGCCATCGTGAAGGATTACCAGTTCCATCCGGTTACTGATGCCCTTCGTCACATCGACTTTCTCGCTCTGCAGGACGGTCACCCGGTCAAAGTGCAGGTTCCCGTCATCTTCGAAGGTGTTAGCCCCGGTGTCCTTGGAGGTGGTAAGCTTCAGATCTCCGTGCGCCGGATTAAAATCAAGACCATTCCCGAGAATCTCGTAGATAAGCTGGTGCTGGACATCAGTGAACTCGAGCTTGGCTCCGCCATCCGGGTACGTGATATTAAAGCCAACGAAGGCGTTGAGATCATGAACCCCGGTGGCCAGCCCGTAGCCTCCGTCGAAGTGCCACGTGCCCTTCGTTCTGCTGCAACGGCCGAGCTTAAAGCTACTGAAGCTGGAGGAGAAGCTCTAGCCGGGGAGAACGCTGAATAGTATTCAGCCTTACTCTCTAATTGGAAAGCGGTACTGGGATTCTATCCTGGTACCGCTTTTCCTGTTGGCTTCAAGGATAAAATCATGATCGTTTCCCATTTGATGCACCTCCCAAGAAGAAGCATATACTTGTACTAGCTGCTAGGTTAGACTCGATCAGGCAGTATTTTCCGCTGAGTAAGTACCATTATGGTATTACCCACGAAGCCTAGCCAAAAGCCGAAAACTACTGGGGCCGCGTGAGTAGTACTATGGCGTACGGCCAACCCGACAGGCGAGCTTTTCGTCCATCAAAGAAAGCGATCATTAGTAGGCACAAAGACCTGTTGCTATCACTAAGCAATTCTGTAGTGGCTTAAACGAAAAAGAACTCGACTGGCGAGTTGAACTTAACCCACCAAAAGGGTTAAGAACTCGCCAATCGAATTCTTTTTTGCCAGGGAAACCAAGACAGAAATTTGTCAAGCCGAAAAGGTTTAACCTCTAGAAAAGAGAACCGTCACTCGACAGGCAAAAAAGTTTACCTGTCGAGCTTGGTCTTACTTCCCTTTTTTCATCAGGGATTCAATTCCCTGGAGCGCCACGTCAATCTTCTGGTTAAGCTCCAGCTTATGACCCTGAACGAGGTCCTGATCGCTAAGTATGGCTTTGAAAGGATTACTCGTCAGTATCTCCTTGGTTATACCGAGAGCGATGTTGGTTAGTGTAGCACGAGCGGCGGCTTTTACGTCGTTGGCGACGTTGTCGTTATCAAGCAGCCCCGCTAGGCCATCCACATAGTTGGCCTGAAGCGTCCGGCCGAAGGTGGAGGTGGTGTTGGCATCGGTGAAAACGCCAGCGCGGGTCTGGTTCATCAGGTCCATGAGGCCGTAGGCTTTGGCGTCCATCCCCTTTTGCTCGGCTAGGCGGTTGAGGCGTTTGGTGTTCATCAGGGTGCGAAGGGCGGAAGCCTGCAAACCTTCGATTTTGTCCGCCACGCCACTGGCAGAGATGCGGTTCAGGATTTCCTCGTCGAGTAGCCACTCTGGAGTGGTGAAAATTTGTTCGTTGATAAAGTTAACGGCCGCCCGCTGTTTGGCGGCGGGGATTACTTTGTACACCGCTTTATTTTCATCCGCAGTTCGTTGCCACTCGTGTACGCCACCGACGTTGCTGGCCACGTGGCCGGTATAGCGGCGGAGTTGCCCGATCACGTTGTTGTAGACCTCCTCCTGATTGTCAAAGTACATTCCGTCTTCAGCCATCCATTCGTTGATTTTTGGAACGATGCGCTTGAGGTTTTTGATGCCTAGTTCTGAAGCCAGTACGGCGTCGTCGCTCAGGTCTTCTGTTTGGGCGCTGGCGTCGTGTCCGCTGCGGCTCTGGGCTCCGAAGCGGTATGTCGGATCGTCGGCCTTGGCTTTTACCATGGCGTTCAGGGCGGGCTTTTCGGCCTGCCAGGTGCTTACTTCGGGCATCGGCTTATAACCGTATTCGATGGAGTGAAAGTCGTAGGGACCGATCTTTGGGTGAAGGCCAACGCCTTTATCTTCAGGCTGTGCCACGTAGTTGAAGCGTGCGTAGTCCATAATACTAGGCGCTGTTCCGTTTTCCTGTACGAAGCCGGGGGTCCGTAGTTGTTTTACGGTATACGCTGCGGAACTGCCCATGTTGTGGGGTAGGCCGAGGGTATGACCAACTTCGTGGGCTGCAACGAAACGAATCAGTTCACCCATTACTTCTTTTTTGAATTTTGGGGTGCGTGCCTCGGGGTTCACGGCGGCGGTCTGGATTAGGTACCAGTTGCGCAGTAGGTTCATCACGTTGTGGTACCAGATGATGTCGGATTCTAGGATTTCGCCAGTACGGGGGTCGTGTACATGCGGGCCCATTGCGTTCTGGATATCGGTTGTTACGTAGCGGATTACGGAGTAGCGGACGTCTTCCGGACTCCAATCGGGGTCTTCAGCCTTGGTGGGTGCTCGCTTGCTCATGATAGCGTTCTTCAGGCCGATGCCTTCGAAAACCTTGGCCCAGTCGTCAACGCCCTGGGCGATATAGGGTGCCCAATCTTCCGGGGTGGCGGGGTCTATGTAGTAAACGATGGGCTTCTTCACGTCCACCAGTTCACCACGTTTCCAGGCTTCCATATCTACGGGTTCGAGGCGCCAACGAGTAATGAACCGTTGGGCTTCGGCGCGTTGGGCGTCGGAGCTGTAGTCTGTCTGTCGAATGCTGAAGTAGCTCACGCGGGGGTCGAAAACGCGGGGGCGCATGGGGTCGGCGGGTAGGAGGATGAAGCTTTGGTTCATCTCAACGGACATCGTCCCGGTGACTTGATTATCAGGAAGTTTGCTGCCGGTGTAAGTTAGTACGTGACGCACTTCTACGTTGCTAGGGAAGGCCTTGGTGGACATTATGAGGCTCCGGCTTTTGTCCAGGGCCTTGATGCCAAATTTTTTGCGCTGGCCGTCGCTCATGGCGCCGATCATCGTCACGTCGGTGGTAAAGAAGCTGGTAACGTCGATTACGACGGAGGCACTGTCTTTACCGTAGGCCTTGATGTCGAAGGCGTCGACGATGGGCTCGAAGTTGTTGTTGCGTACGGATTCGTAGACCGGATCGTCCGGGCTGGCGACGGAGTTGTAGCTGACGCTACGCAGGAGGATTTTTTTACCGTGTTTTTGCCAGCGGACGACCTGTTGAGGCCGGCTTTTCGTTCCTGCTCCACCAAAATTGAGGCCCTTCACGAAGCCTTTAATGCGGCTCACGATCAGTATCTCGTCTTCGAGTAGGGAAAGTGGAAGCTCGAAGTAGAGCTTGCCCTCTTTGTTAATGACGCCGAAGAGGCCTTCCTCCATATCGGTGTCCTCCATCAGCTCTTTGTACGGATCTTTCTTTTCTTTTTTGTCTTCGTCCTTATCCTTTTCAGTATTCTCTTGGGCAAAGGCGAAAGGGGACGCGGTGATGAAGGCCAGTAATAACAGAATTCTCAACATGTCTTTATGGTTAGTTTGGTGAACGGAGCGAGGCCGGTTTCTTCCGACTTCACAATGTATTACAATTGTAATAAGACGTAGATGTTCACGAGCAGAAGTTTCTGGACGCGGACGCGGGTGTAGGGTGAAGATTCATAAACTGGGTGGTTTTACGCAGTGTTTGTACGGAAGCGCAGGTCTGCCGTTGCTCAACTTTGCTTCTCTAAACCATTCTTCGCATCCTGCGGTCGCGCCTCAAAAGAGTACTTGTGACGTGTAAAGCGGTGGGTACGTTCAAAATCGTTAAATGTTTACGCATTTGCTCACCAATTTGTACCTTTGTTAGCATTGTTACCAGCCCCAAAACCTACGCAAAAGAAGTTTTAGCGGACCCCATGCCGCCTCATTTATAGCTGGGTAACTGTTTTAGTCTTTGTAATCTCAAGAATTGTGATCTTATGAAATTAGTTCTACGCGCTTTTTTGCTCGTGCTAGCTTCCCTTGTATCCCTTGCCTCCTGGGCACAAATGGATACAGTGAACGTTGCTACCACAGCAAGCATCAACATTACCCTTGATAACAACTGTCAGGCGGTGGTTGCCACCGAACAAGTACTAGTAGGAGATTTTGATGCCGACGGAGATGGCATTTCTGCTCCACTTAGTGCCTTCAAAGTTATTGTTGAAGACGGCAATGAGGCCAACCTAGATACCATTGACGGTTGTGGCTCCTACCTTTTTCGCGTTGAAGCGGACATCATGCTCGTTTCTGGCTTCACCGTCGGTTGGGGCATCGTCGTTGCTGAAGATAAAACTGCTCCTTTCTTCACAAGTACTCCCGTTGCACCGGATGGCCCGCTTTACTGTGAAGCTATTGACGGCGTTGACCTTGGTAACCTCTCACATACCGTGAGCCGCTGCTACACAATCAATACTTTTTCTAATACCGTTGTGGCTGGTACCCTGGACAACGCTCTGCGTGCTCGTCTGCTGGCCGGTGGCGGCATGCCCGGCGCTACGGACAACTGCTCCGAGCTGGTTGAAATTTGCGTTAACGACATCGTTACCCGCGATGCCAACGCTCCCCAGTGCAACGACATTTTGCTTACCCGCACCTTTACCGCCACGGACGGAAGCTGTGTAAGCGCTGGAGGAGAAATGAACGCCGCAGCTATAACCAGCTACGACATCATTTTTACCCGGCCAACTCTTGATGATCTTAATACAGGCAACGTGCCGGAAGTCGTTGTGATCGAATGCAGCGACCTGGATGCGCTCGGCGTCACTTTTGGTGATGTCCCCGCTCCCCGGCCACAGGACCTTCCGTTCTTCAACGGACCAAACGGTACCACCATCCCGCTGCGGATTGGAGACAACGGCAGCTTCTGCAGCATCGGCGTAACGTTTTTTGACTCGCCGCAAGTCACTACCTGTGATCTTGTCTACAAGGTTGTTCGTACTTACACGATCATTGACTGGTGTAATACTTCCGACGTCCGAACTTTAAGCCAGGTCGTTAAAATTGGTGACTTTACCGCACCCGTCTTTACCGCACCCACTGAAACTTTGGAGTACCTGACCAACGTCGGTAATATTTGTGGTGCTTATGTACGTCTTGATATTGGTGGACTAAGCCTTACCGATGCCTGTGGTTCAGGCGTGAGTCTTAGTGCTGTTATTTACCTCGATGGTGACCTTGCTTCTGCTCCAATGGGTAGTTACGCCATTAACCTTGATAACGCCACCGCCGAAATCTCCGAATTACTACCCGCTGGTAACCACCTTATACGCTACCGTTACATTGATGATTGTGGTAACTTTGGTGAAACTGATGTGAACATAAGGATCGAAGACGGTACTCCACCCGTTGCGATTTGTGAAGACGGACTTAACGTCAGCGTCACCAGTAGTGCCTCTCCGAATCCTAACGCCTCGGCCGGAATTGCCGTTATTACGCCGGAGATGATTGATGCTGGTAGCTATGATGATTGCTCCAACGTCTCGCTGGCGATTGGGCGCGTGCGCATTCTGGCCAACGGAAGCTATGAGTTGCTACCTGGAGCTACTTACGGCCCTCAAGTAGTACTTAATTGTGACGACGCCGGTCAGGTCCTGATCGGGCTACGCGCTACTGACGATAGCGGGTTGAGTAACTTCTGTTGGATGACCATTTTGGTAGAAGACAAAACGCCACCTTTCTGCTTCGCTCCTTCTAATCTGAAACTTAGCTGTGTTGAGTTCAGTGACATCGGCCTACTCAACGATATTACCGAAGCGAGTGCCGCCTTGCTTGATTCTACTTTCGGTACCGCCAGTGGACTGGATAACTGCGAAATAACATTGACCCAGTCCATCTCCGGCAGTATTAATAGCTGCGGGATCGGTTCCTTCACCCGGCGGTTTACCGCTATGGATGACGCCGGCTTTACCAATAACCAGCCTTGCGCCCAGACCATTGAGGTTAACGCCTTGCATGAGTATATTATCCGGCTTCCGGGAGACGACCAGGCTTTCTGTATGCAGACGCCTACGGTGGGCGAACTTGAAGTGGAAGAAAATGGCTGTGATCTGATCACTACCCAGATTAGCCGCGACACATTCACCGGTGATGCCGATGAATGCTATAAAGTACGGGTTGAACACCTGATCATCAACTGGTGTGAGTACAATATGCTCGGCGAACCCTATCTGGTACCACGCGACTACGACGGTGACAATAACCTGCGTGAGGATGTCTTCCTTTACGTGCAGCCTCTGTCTCCCGCCACTATAAACGATGATGTCGCTTACCTCGACGGAGACAACGTCTTCCAGAACAATAACTTTGCTGACCCACTTGATCCGGGTACTCCCGGAGACAGTGACAACCCTTACGGAACGGACGACAGCCGCGGTGCGTTCCGCTACTACCAGTACGTAAAGGTTCATGATGAGGTAGCGCCGCAAATTGTAGCTGATAACGAAGGTATTTGTTTTTCTGCTACCAGCATTAATTGTACCGGACCTGTTTCGCTTACGTTTGAGTTGACGGATAACTGCACCCGCCAGGACCAGCTCGGGGTTCGCGTCGAACTTGATGTGAACTACATCTCAACGGTTCCGTTTTCACGCACCCGCTTTCTGTTGGACGGTGAAGTAGGCAACGATGCAGAAGGTAATCACCTTGTCTCTCTGGAGAACGTACCGGTTGGTTACCACGCCATTCGTGTGCGGGGTACCGATGGTTGTGGTAATGTTGACGTAACCATAATTGAGTTCTGCGTAGAAGACGGCCTGGCACCAACGCCAATTTGCATTCTCCAAACTACCGTGACGCTTACTCCAAACGGTGAAGGTGCTGGATCTGCTGCTTATTGGGCTACGGATGGTATTGCCAGCGATGTAGAGGATTGCTCTGGTGAAGTAACCTATTCTATCTATAAGGAACTTGAAGCACAGGCTACCGGTTTCGAGCCGGCTCCCGGCCGCGACGGTGTCATCTTCACTTGCGATGACGATCAGACGGTTCCCATCCGGATTTATGCTTTTGATCCTGCAGGGCAAAGAGACTTCTGTGAGATTATCGTTCTGGTACAAGGCGCACAAAACACTTGTGCTTCGGAAAACTTCGGGAACATCTCAGGCGCTGTAGCTACTATTGATGGTGAACCGGTAAGTAACGTCAGCGTCTCTTTGATCGGCCCTGGCGGACCGCTGGTCACGGCTACAACCGCCGGAGGTATCTACGACTTTCAAGAGCTGAGTGGTCGTGAAGATTACACGATTGATCCTTCTCACGAGGTGTACATATCCCATAGCCACGGTGTATCTACCTTTGATCTCGTCCTGATCACGCGTTATATCCTCGGACTTGACTTGTTGGGCTCACCTTACCAGTACCTCGCTGCTGATGCAAACGGTGATGAGGATGTTTCCGTACAAGATATTATTGCTATTCGCCGTCTTATTCTTGGTCTGGACGATGCCTACCAAAGTAACTCCGCCTGGAGATTCGTGGATGCGAATTTCATTTTTCCCGTCAATACGAATCCTTGGGCCACTAGCTTCTCCGAAGTAGTTAATATTAACGACCTGGAGGGTAGCGTACGGTATGCTGACTTTATCGCTGTCATGATCGGTGACGTAAGTGGCAACGACCCGAACGGCTTGATCAATGATGGTGATACGCCTCGTAGCGGACGCGCCTCGCTGGAAGCTTCTGAACTGGAGATGACGGCGGGTGAGACCTATGAGATCGTAATCTCCGCTAGTGAGGCTGCCGAATTATCGGGCCTTCAGGGAACGGTGAGCCTTACTGATGATGTACTCATCCTTGGCGTAATATCTGGGCAGCTTTCTGCCGGCCACTTTAATACTGAATCACTGAACCGCGGGCGCTTAGCCTTTAGTTACGACAAGGCAATCGTTGTAAACGAGCCTTTAATTACTCTGCAGGTTAGAGCCCTTAACGACTCGCGCCTCAGCGAAGTCCTTTCTATTTCAAGTGACCTGGTGCGCGCCGAAGGATACACCACGGCGAATGAGATTGTTGACCTGCACGTAGTTTTCGTAAACGATGAACAGGGTTCTGAAACTGTAAGACTTTTTCAGAATATGCCCAATCCGGTTTATGGCCAAACAATGATTCGGTTTGACTTGCCTGACGCTGTTGATGTACAGCTTACCGTTCGCGATATTAGCGGACGCTTGCTGATTGAACGCTTTATCGCTGGTTCTGCTGGCCAGAACGTAGTGGAATTTGACAGGAAGGAACTTGGTGCAGCAGGAATGTTGACTTATACGCTTAGTGCTGACGAATTTACCGCTACAAGGAAGATGATGGTTCGGTAGGTATCGATACGATTGTTAAAAATAGGAAAGCGGCTACGGATGATTCCATCCGTAGCCGCTTTCCTTATTGCTGTTCGGGTACTTAAGGTCTTTAATACCTCATGTCTTCAACGTGGTACCCGGGAAAGTCCGCTTTATTGAAGGTGAAGGTTTTTTCATTTAGCGTAATGTTTCCTTTCGTTTTATCTAGGTGGAAGGTGAAGCGAGAGCCATCCCTAGTAAACGCCTCAATGGTAACAAGTTCTTTCTTTGATTGGTCAACTTTAAGGCGAAGTTTAGTAAATTCGCTATCGTCCCGATCTACAGGTTTCATTTCTACGGTTTGTAGCAAGCGCCCGTCGACTACATTCTTACCCTGGAGAGCGAGAACATAGGCGTCTCCTTCGTAGAAGCTGAAGAGGGTTTGGGGGGTGAGCATTCCCGTCATTTCGCCTGGGTCAGGGAGATTGTTAATCATAACTTCTTTATTGCCATGCTGGATTACGTAAGCAGCATCGGCATTAATTATTCCTTCCTGGTCGGCCAGTTCAAAACGAACGAAGTCGCCCTGGCGCTTTAGGTTACCCCGTTGGGATTCCATCTTTTGACCCGGCAGTTGGATGTCTAGCCGAAAGTCTGCCTCCATACTTTTGAAGGCGTCATACTTATTCCTGAGGCTATTTATTAATGAAACTGCTTCGGGATCGCTGTCTTGTATTCCTATGTACTGCTTGTCTTGTGCCAAAAGGCTTGTTCCTGAAAACAATACGGGCAATAGCAGTATGAATGTTATAAGTCTTATCATGATTTGCTGTTTACAGTTGGAACGGAGTAAGCCTATTTAAGGATGTCTTGTCGTCGTTAATGTACAGTTAAAAACATGGTAAAGCCATGTTATGAGCGAATATGGTAGGAAATATGGTATGCCTTTTGTCAAATTTATCGTTTATCGCGAACAAACCTTTTATTTTAAATATCATTGTAGAGAAAACGCCCATTTGATTTGTCTTTTGAAGCGTTACTACTAATCAGGTCGCCAGTATTCTGGGACTATTTTTTCAACTGTTCTAATAAACGTTATGATAAAGCCTAATAAATTTGTTTTTAATGCCGGAGCCGGTAATCAGGTTCAGGAATTACGCTACAACCTCTTACGTTCTTGCAGCTGGTTGACTAACGGTACTCGGAAATTGCTGAAACCTCATGGAATTACACCGAAGCAGTTCAGCATCTTACGAAATCTTGAGAAGAACAGCCCGGAGTCGTCATCAATTCAGGAAGTCCGGGACAGCTTGGCGGATAAAATGTCTGACGCCAGTCGTCTAATTGATCGCTTGGTGAAAAAGGGATACCTTGATAAATTCCCTTCTGACTTCGACCGCCGCAGTAATCGGGTACGGATTTCGGATTCCGGGCTTAAAATTCTGAGAGAGATTAACTTCCGCAAAGAGAATCTGGACGGGATAGTGAATGACCTGTTGAGCGATAAGGAGATAAAAGAGCTTAATCGCTTGCTTAGCCTTCTCAAATAAGCTCTAAGCCAGGACGCCTAGGATCCAGGTAATGTTAGTGTATTGTTTTTGATCTAGTGAGTTTTGGTCGTTGATAAAGTAAAAAAGCAGATAACACTGTAGTGTTAACAAGCCTTTTAACTGAATCAACGGTGCGAAAGGCACGGAGTAAGAATAGCACATTACTATTGTCTGGGTCTCTAAGGTAGGTTAGGTGCACAATTTTCAGGTAGGCCGGACGTATTGTCTGCAGAGAAATGCTGCTTAATCCATTGAGAAATCCCACTTAACGGCAGGATGGAATATACCTTTGTGTCATGAACTTACCCGCAAAGATGGCCTGGCGATACCTCTTCGCCCGCAAATCTACTAGCGCGATCAACATCATTACGCTGATCGCGGCATTTGGTGTTGCTATCGGAGCTGCCGCCTTACTGCTTTTACTTAGTGTGTTTAACGGTTTTGAGGACTTGTTTCTATCCATGTTCAACAACCTTAACCCTGATGTGCGAATTGTTGCCGCTGAGGGCAAGACGTTTGAGGTCGATGAGAAAACTTTTCGCGGCCTTGACCAACTTGAAGGGGTAGCCGCCGTATCCCAGACGCTGGAAGAAACGGCAATTTTCAGCTATGACGACAAACAGAATGCGGCAACGATAAAGGGAGTGGACGAGGTTTACCCACTGATTAATGGTATCGATAGCATGGTCAACGATGGAACCTACGATCTGGATACTCCCGGCCGTGAGGACTTCGGGGCTGTAGTGGGCAATGATCTGGCGGTGACGCTCGGGGTCGATCCGCTTAACCAGTTTGAACGGTTAACCGTTTTTATGCTTCGCCCGAAGCCACGTGGGGGCGGATTTATGACTACAGGGCGGACGAACTACCTCCGCCGGGAGTTCCAACCTACCGGTATTATTCGTAGCCAGGAATCAATGGAGAACCAGGCGGTGATCGTAAGCCTTAACAAGGCCCGGGACTTGCTGAGCGTGAGTGACTCTACTGTTTCCTCTTTGGAAATTGCGCTGTCACCGAATTCCATCAATAAGGCGACCTACCGGCGGATTCAGGAATATATGGGACCCGCTTACCTGGTTAAGAACCGCTACCAACAAGAAAATAGTATTCTCAAACTGATGCAGGTAGAAAAGTGGGTTGGCTTTGCGATAGTCAGCTTGATGATGGTCTTGATAAGCTTCAACCTGGTTGGGGCGCTGTGGATGATCGTACTGGAAAAGAAGCGTGATATTTCTATTCTCCGCAGTCTGGGGATGACGGCTAAAGACGTAAGCGGCGTGTTTTTGCGTGTTGGCTTATTACTTTGCTGCTTAGGTTTGCTTTCAGGTTTTCTACTTGCAAGTACACTGTTCGTTTTACAGAAGACCTTTGGCCTGATAAGCTTGCCCGGCCTGCTCACGGAAGCGTATCCGATTTCTTTCCGTTGGTACGACTTTCCGATTGTTGCGCTGACCGTGCTTGGGATTGGCTTCATTGCTTCTTTACTGCCGGCTCAACGGGCAGGAAAGGTGAAGGCGGTAATCATTGAAGAGTAAGACTTTTTTGGAAAGCGATCTCTTCACCCTGCGTGCGCGCTTGAAAATGCGGCCAAAATAAATGAAAATGCCCCGATCTTCATGCATGAAGATCGGGGCATTTTCATTCTGCTTAGTTTGAGGGAAAGAGCAGGGAAGGATTGCTTACGCTACCTTCATGTTAGCCTCAGAACGGTAGAACTCACGGAAGGTGATCATCCGCTGCTTCTCCTCGTCCCACAGTTTATTGAACATCATTGGGAGGCTCTGAAAGAAACTGACCTTAGTGACGTACTTCTGGAGTACCGGATTTTCCTTAGCACAACGACGAAGGTTGTAATTTGGAATGCGGCTCGACAAGTGGTGAATGTGGTGGTAGCCAATATTACCCGTCAAGAAATGTAGAAAACGTGGTAGTTTGTAGAAAGAAGCACCTTTGATGGCCGCCGTCAGGTAATCCCAGTTTTTAGTCCATTGCATGTACGTGTGCTCGTGCTGGTGCTGTACGTAGAAGAACCAGAAGGCAATTATACCAAAGAAGAAGATGATGGAGCCTTGAACGATCAGGAAGGCTTTCCAGCCTAGGAGGAAACCCATGCCGATGTAGACCGCAGCAATCAGAATATTGTTTACGTGCTGCTTTACGTGTACTTTATTCCAGCCTTCAAAGCTGACGGTAGGAATACGCAGCATTATGGCTAAGTAAATGACGGGTACGACCACAAACATTACCACGGGGTGGCGGAAGGCGCGGTACTTGAACCGATCCCACCTGCCGAGTTCCCTGTACTCCTCAACGGTGAGGAAGTCAATGTCGCCAATGTCCCGATGCTCCAACTGGCCGGTATGGCCGTGGTGGTAGCTGTGAACACGAGCCCAATAAGTATAGGGAATGGAGCTGAAGAACGAGCAGATGAAACCAATGGCGTCGTTGACCTTGCGTTTCTTTAGGAAAGAATAATGACCACAGTCATGCTGGATGATGAAAATGCGGACTAGGAAAAAAGCGTTAATCGCCCCTAGGCCGAGGGTGAGCCAGATGGAGTATTCAACACTGAAATACATCGCAATCCAGAGTGCCACAAAAGGCCCGAAGCTGCTAAACAGCTGGCCGATGGCACGGCTGGTACTAGCTTTTTGGTACTTAGCTACGATGGACTTCCAGTGCTGTAGGCTCTGGTTGATGTCTTCCTGGCTATTGCCGATGGAATCTTGCACTTGTTAGTATTTTATGATGATAGTTAGTGGTTCTCCTAAGTGAGGAACACAAGGTACGAATTCCTTTATTGGTTGAAATGAAGGAGCCCGAGTATTTACAAAACGTTAACCCCAGCACACGTTAATGTGCCGGGGTCAATTAAGACTCCTTCATAACGCCCGTTGGGAAAAAGTGTTGGGGGAAAGCCTGTTTCTTATCCTTTTATGAGCAAGAATGCGGCTCCGCGCGGCCAATCCGCGCGGCTTTTATTGTTTTCTCTGCTTTTATGCAGGCCTTTTCCTGCTTTTTTTTCGTAAGCCTTGGCTTTTGCATCCTGCGCTTTTTTCGCGCCTTCGGGTTGCTGACGGCTTATGATGTCGCGCTTTTCTTGAGCCCATTGTTTCCGCTGTGGCATCATTCGTTCCTGAATGCGTTCCAGGTCGGCAGCGTACTTTTTAGTGATGGTTTTTAATTCGGAGATTTCGGAGGCGTGGTCTGTCTTCCAGGTTTCCATCGTTGCCTCTTTTGCGGCGACGTCGGCTTCGGAAGGCTTCTTCCCTTTGCCGCGGCTGGTCTTGCCCTTAGGCTTGGCAGCGAATACGGGGCGCAGACGGTCAAGTGAGGACTTATCCTCGGCAGAAATGAACTGGTCGAACTGGGCGCGGGCAGCGGAGATTACCGGCTCTATCCTAGTTGCATTGTGCGCTTTTAAATCAGCTTGGATGGCTTTCCTATCCACGTTTTTCCAGATGGCTTTACGTTCAGTCTGCGTGGCTGTAAGTTGCTTACGTTGCTCAGGGGTGAGGATGGCATTAACCTTTGCCTTTGAGGTCTTGCGCATCTTTTTCATCGCCTCGTAGTTCGGGCGCTGCTCGGGGCTCTGTTTGTGGATCTCTTGCATTTGGGCGCGGCCCTCCTGCTTGATTGCTTTAATTTGTGCCTGCTGCTCGGTGGTGAGCTTGAGCTCGAAGAGGAAGTTATTATTTCCCTGGCGTTGACCGCGCTGGGCGGTGGCGATGGTTACTGTCAGTAGCAGTACCACCATTGTCATCATTACTTTACGCATAGTAGTTTTTTATGGTTCGGTTGTTTGATGACTTTGGAGTGGGATGGTTTAGTTTTGTCGTGATGTTTTTTTCTGAGGTAACCCAGGACGAAGTCCTAGTGGACCAACCCGTAAATAGAGGTACTGATAAGCGCAGGTATTTCGTGCGCTGACTAGGCGACAAAGTACTTGCATAGCCGTAGCTACGGAAGTACTTTGGTAACGACGGCAGCGTGCG
>Ga0136553_1000454_pt1 | contig 14110 bp, 7 predicted proteins | sample AntRauTorckE5430_FD_101384 | JGI IMG/M metagenome (GOLD analysis project Ga0136553, IMG submission 101384) | Saline lake microbial communities from Rauer Islands, Antarctica - Metagenome Torckler E5 #430 | ecosystem: Environmental > Aquatic > Non-marine Saline and Alkaline > Saline | place... | reverse complement strand
TCATAGAGGTAGGTTTTGGAGGTTGAATGGGCTGAGAATCACTCAATTATCCGAAATCCTATCTCTTTTTGCAAACACAGCATTGATTTTCAGCTATTTATAGCCAAACCTCACGTTAGTTTACTTTAAAAGTTTGCGCCTACGCCCAGAAGGATCGTACGCGAACGCGGATAAATGTTGTTGTCAATACCACCCTGTACTTCCGGGTCAAGGCCGTCGTAATCGGAGATCACGAAGGGGTTCTGTACCGTTAGGAAAGTACGGATGCTGCTACCAGCTCCAATCACGTCGTCAAAGCGGTAACCCGCCGTAATGTGATCGAGACGAAGGAAGGAAGCGTCGCGGATATAAAAATCACTAAAATACTGAGGGTTCGCAAAATCCACTTCGGTGATTGCAGGAACGGTATTGGTCACGAATCCATCCCGATTAACAATCGTGCTGTACAACGCTCTGTTGGACAAGTTGTTATCGTAAATATGGTTACCAAAGCTAGCCCGGCCCGCGAAGGAAAAATCGAATTTGTTGATGTTGTAATTCATCGTAAACCCAAGAAAGGCATCGGCGGCGGGGTTCTCGTAAACGTACTGATCGTCGGTGTCGACCATACCATCTCCGTTGCGGTCTACGTAAACACCTTCAACGGGGGTACCGTTCTCGCTGTAGACCTGCTCAAAGACCAGGAAAGAGCTGGGGGCGAAGCCAACCCGGTGGATCTGGATATTATTACCCACACCACCAGCGATGCCGCCGACAGGAACACCCGGATAGTCGGGGTCTTCGGTGGCGGTCAGCTTGGTGATTTCCGCATTCAGCAGCGTCAAGTTGACGCCAAAGTTCAACTCACTGTTTTTTGTACGATAAGGCGTGGCGTTGAGGCTGAATTCCACCCCCTTACTCTCCAGGTCACCAACGTTGGTGTTGACGAAGTTGGTCAGGTTGGTACCTGCGGGCACGGGTACGAAGCTCAACAGGTCATTAGTCTGGCGATTGAAGTATTCCACCGAGCCGCCCAGGCGGTCGTCGAAGAAGCCGAAATCCACCGCAAAGTTGATGGTGGCCGTTTCCTCCCACTTGAGGTCAGCATTATAGCCGTTCGGCCGTAAAGTAGTGATGAAGCGATCACCGAACTGGTAGCGGGCGTTATCAAAACTGGCCAGGTAGGTAGCTTGCCCAGGATAAAAACCACCGATTTCCTGTTGACCGGTCACCCCATATCCAACGCGCAGTTTAAGGCGGTTAAGTCCTTTGGGGTTGTTGTCTATGTCGACCAGATTGTAGGCAGCGGCGGCGGAGGGGAACAGGCCCCAGCGGTTGTCCTCGCTGAAACGACTGGAACCATCCTGCCGTAACGTACCCGTCAGGTTCAGTCGCTCACCGATGCCGATGTTAACACGACCGAACAAAGACAGCAGAAAATACTCTCCGGCATCCCGGCCTTCTGTCAGGTCAGAGCCATCGATCTTGCTGTTCCGGAAGGAGCTTTCCTCGTAGAAATTCTGCCAGGAATAGCCACCCAGCACGTCAAGGCGCAGGCCGTCAAATTCTTTGTTGTAGTTCAGGTAGAATTCGAGCAGCTCGTTTGTCTTTTGCTGGTCGTAGACGTTGTCAGCACCGCCGCTCGTCCCCGGCTCACTGGCGAATGCCGCCGTACCAGGGATGAAAATCGTTCCCTCAGAATTGGACCGGTCGGAAGCCAGATTCAGGTTGGCGCGCAGGGCGGGCAGGAAGGAAAAACGGTAATCGGCTGAGAAGCTGGCGATATAGCGGTTAACCGTAGACTCGTTAAAGTTCTGCTCTAGCAGGGCAAGAGGATTGTTAGGAGCAAGTAAACTCCGGACACCGTCGTTATTGCGGGAGAAGTAATACCCCCCAAAATCATTGTCCTCAAAGATCGGCTGGGTGGGGTCAAAGGCCGCTGCGGAACCAATGGCTCCCCGGTCTGCGAAACGGTTGCTGGTGCTAACCCCTTTAAGGCCCACCTGAAGCTGCAGGCGGTTTTCAAAAAAGCTCGGGTTCAGGTTCAGTCCGTAAGTAATGCGCTCGAAATTATCCGTCTTCAGGAGACCCTCCTGGTTGGTATAGCCCGCAGAAACCCGGTAGGGAAGTGCTCCCAACGCCCCAGCGGCACTTACGTTGTGATCGGTGAATATGGCACTTCGCAAGGTGGCATCCTGCCAGTCGGTATCGGCCTCGCCAAGAATAGCCACTTCCCGGCTTTCTGGTCCGAAACGGTCCGTCAGCAGGCTACGAAACTCGCCTGCGTTCAGTACGTCAAGCTGATTAATCGCATTGGCGACGCCAACACTTCCGTTGTAGCTGAGTTGCAGCTCCTCGCCCGCTTTCCCTTTTTTGGTAGTAATGATGATCACCCCGTTGGACGCCCGCGAACCGTAGATCGCCGTCGCCGAAGCATCTTTAAGTACCGTGAAGGTCTCAATGTCGTTCGGGTTGATCAGGTTCAGCGGGTTACGGCTGCCGTTGACACCGCCGGTGGCCAGAGGCACCCCGTCAATGACAATCAGTGGATCGTTGCTCGCACTCAGCGAGCTACCTCCCCGAATCCGAATCTGCGCCCCACCACCCGGTGAGCCATCCGTCGTGATCTGAACACCGGCCACCTTACCGGAAACAAGCTCCTGGGCCGAGGTGATCGCCCCCTTGTTGAAGTCCCGCGCAGAAACAGTCTCCACCGAGCCGGTGGCATCTTCCCGCTTCACGGTACCATAACCGATGACGACGACTTCCTCCAGCTGGGTGCCAGCCTGCAGGGCGATGTCCACGACGCTACGGCCATCGATCTCTACTATCTGGTTAGCGTAGCCGGTGTAGGAAACGGTCAGCGATTCCACGCCAGCGGGAACTTCCAGGCTGTATTTGCCCTCAAAGTCTGCGACCGTCCCCTTGTCGGTGCCGGTGGCGATGATGTAAGCGCCGATCAGGGGGTCGCCCGATGCGGCATCGGTAAGCGTCCCCGTTACGGTCCGCTGGGCAAACGCCGTCTGGGCCGCCAGAACAAGGCCGAACAGCAGGGCGCCGCGTTTTAGATAATGCATGATGCTAAGTCTCATATAAATTGCTTTAAGAAACAGGGTTGATTAATTTGATTAGAAGCTTATGTTGAGCCCGGTCACGAACGAGCGCGAGCGGGGAAATACCAGGTCGTCGATCCCGAAGCGCGGCACGTTCGGGTTACCACTGACGTTACCGATTTCCGGGTCGAGACCCCGGTAGGCGGTCAGCGTAAATACATTTTCCACCGCGACGTAGAAACGAGGGCTACAGCGGCCTTCCCGGTGGGGAATGGTGTAGTCTACCGTCAGGGCATCCAGGCGAAGAAAAGACGCATCTTCAATGTACACGTCGGAAAAATACTGCGGGGTGCGGAAGCCAAACCGACGAATACTTACCGGCAGATTAAGCAGTTCCGGTTCCGCGAGGATGCGGCCGTAGCTCTCGCTCTGCGCCGCCGTGTTGTTGTACACGTAGTTGCCGGTCTGTGCGCGCAGGGAGACGTTCAGCCCCCACCGTCGGTAAGCCAGGCGGGACTGCATGCCGCCAAACAACCGCGGGGCCGGTTGGTTAAACGCCCGCTTATCGCGGTCGTCCACCCGGCCATCTTCATTACGGTCTTCGTAAATGTCGGTCAGGTTGGTCAGGCCGTCCCCGTTATGGTCTACGCCGTCGATCAGGGGCCGGCCGGTCGCGTCCCGCTTGTGGGCAAAGACGTAAAAAGCATTCAGCGGCTCCCCTTCGCGGTAGATCTGGATGGTGTTGCCCGTTCCGCCGCTGATGGTGCCCGTACTGATGGCCCGGAAATTCTGGTCGGGTGCAGAACCCAGGGTGAGGACACGGTTGTGGTTGGTGGCCACGTTCACGCCTAGTTGCCAGGTCCAGTCTCGGCCGTCAATGAGTTTTGCGTCGGCACTGAACTCCAGGCCCCGGTTACGGATGCTGCCAACGTTGGTCAGCACGACATCCGACAAATTAGAGCCTGCCGGGACGACGATCCGGCTCAGCAAGTCGGTGGTAACGGCGTGGTAAGCTTCGGCCACCAGGGCGAGCCGGTTGTCGAAAAGACTCAGCTCAAAACCCAGGTTGGTACTCGTCGTTTGCTCCCATTTCAGTTGGTCGCTGACGGCGTTCGGGCGGGCGGTAACCAGGTAGTCATCGCCGAAGGGGAAGCGGACTTCATTGGCCCCGAGGGTAAAGGTTGGTAAATACTGGAAGTCCCCGATTTCCTGATTGCCCGTGATGCCCCAGCCAGCGCGCAGCTTCATTTCACCGATCCAGGCCGGGCGCTTGGCCAGCCACTTTTCTTGCCCGATGCGCCAGGCAGCGGAGAGGGCCGGGAAACTCGCCCAGCGGTTCGCGGGGCTGAAGCGGCTCGACCCGTCGGTGCGGAAACTGGCGGTCAGGTAGTATTTATTTTGCCAGTCGAAGCTGCCCCGGCTGAAGAAGGAGGCCAGGCGGTTTTCCTGAAATACCCCGTTCAGCGTTTGTTGGCGGCTGCCCGGTCGTTGACCGAAGGCGTAAGCGTAATTTTCGATACCGAGGTAGCGTTCCTCAGGGTAATCAGCCAGGGAATGTTGGTAGGTGTAGCCCATCGTCAGGGCCATACCCAGGCGATCATTACCCAGGCGGCGGTCGTAGTTGAGGTAGCTTTCCCACAGGCGGCTGCGGCGTTGCTGGCGGGCCAGGCGATACTCGCCATTGTTGGCAGCCTGGTAGCGCACCGTAGCGGGGGCGTAGAGATTTCGGTAGCCATCCGTCAGGTCCGTACCGGTGTAGATCGTGGCTTTTAATCCGGGCGCGAACGCAGGTGCATAGGAGGTTCTGAGGTGAGCAAGGAGACGCCACAGCCGGCTTTCGTCCTCCACCTGGGCGGCTTCCCCCAACGGATTTTTGATGGTCAGGTCGTTCTGATATTCAAAGTACCCACCCCAGCGGTTTCCTTCCTCCCGGACGGGCTGGGTGGGGTCGAAAGCGTAGGCGTAGGTCAGTACGCTCGGGGCGACGAAGCGGTCGGTCATCCGCGTCAGTTTGGCGTCGGCCATCACCGTGAGCTGCCCCTCCCAAAAGCGTTGTTGTGCGTTGGCACTCAGGTTCAGTCGGCGGCTGCCCGCCCCGAGGATGGTCGAGTTACGATCCAGGTAACCCGCCGATAAACGGTACGCCTTGTTTTCACTGCCCGCCGCGTAGCTCAGGGTATGCTGGTGGCTGGTGGCCGTCCCCAGCACGGTGGCCTGCCAGTCCGTATCTGTATCCCCCAGCTCTGGTAAGCGCCACGGAGCGACTTCCCCCACCAGCTCCCGGTAGCCAGCAGCGTCGAACACTTCCAGCTTTTTTCCGGCTTGGTCGATACCGAACCAGGTATTGTAGGTTAACTCGCCGCGCTGGTACAGGCGGCTTTTTTTGGTCTCGATGAGCACCACCCCGTTGGCCGCCCGGGAGCCGTAGATGGCCCCGGCGGCGGCGTCCTTCAGCACGGTGACGCTTTCCACATCGCCGGGGTTGAGGCTATTGAGCGGGTTACGGCCGGGTTGGAAGCCACCGGGGGCGTGCGGGGTATTGTCTACCGGCATGCCGTCGACAACGAAGAGGGGTTCATTACTGGCGTTCATCGACGAAGCCCCACGGATACGAATACTGCCAAACGATCCTTGCTCCCCATTCCCACCTTGCACCTGCACGCCTGCCACCCTACCCTGCAACCACTGGTGCGGCGTATTAATGGTCAGCGAACCCTGCTGTCCCGCCTCAATGCGCTTAATGCTGGACGTTACCTCATCAGCCCGCACGGCCCCGTAACCAATGATCACGACCTCGGGCAAGTCCATTTCCTGGCCCGTAAGCGTCACCTCAATACGGTCGCCCCGGCGAACCGTACGGGTCACAGCGGCAAAGCCGACGTAAGAAAAACTCAGTGCTTCGAAAGGATTGGCAAGCCGCACCGAAAAAAAACCCTGCGCGTCGGTGATAACCCCTTGCCTGCCGTTACCGATGCGTACCGTTACCCCCGGCAATGGCACGCCAGTGGCATCGGTCACCTTTCCGCTGACCAGGGCCATGTCGTTGAACCGCTTGGCCGCCTCGCCCAGCTGTTCGTTCTGGCGGAACGGCTGCGCATCCGCCCGGAATAATTCTGAATGGTTCTGTTGTTCCAGCCGGTCGATCCGGCGGATATTGCGCCGCAGTTTACCCACGTCCCGCCGCCCCCGCCGCGAGTTTTCAAACAGCACGAAGTATTTCTCCCCGAAAGATTCGTAACCCAGTCCGGTATTGGCCAGCAGCCGCCCGATCGCCACCGCGAAGTCTTCGCCTTCCACCACCGTGAAATCCGTTTCCCGCTCAGCCACGAGCGCAACGTCGTAGGTAAAGAATACACCAAAATGCTGACCCAGTGCTTCCAGCGTCTCGGCCAGTGGACGCGGATCACCCGGAAGCACGTCAACCGGCCACGCCGCGCCCCCCCGCATGGTAGCAGGACCCAAGGTGCCGCCCACGGTGAGGGCCAGCACGAGAGCAAGGCTTTTAACTGGTTTAAAATACATGATCAACATACTGGGTAAGGGCGGTCTATTCCGCGGCAGTCACCTCATACTTAATATCATCCAGCCGCTCAATCCGAAGGCCAAGCGCTTTTTCCATCAGCTGCAAAGCAAGCTGCTGGTTGTCCGTCGGGATGCCGGCGGAGCTTATTTTTCTGTTCAGCAACTCATTATTCTGGCACAAAAGTTCAATGCCGTAAATGTCGCTTAATTCGTTCAATGCATTGCGCAATGGCGTCTGGTCAAACTCCAGCCGACCCTGCCGCCAGGAAAGTACTTGGGCGGGCACGGAAACGGGACGCAGGGTGGGCAGTTGACCAACTTCCTTGCGGACGATCATCTCGCCAGCCTTTAGATTAGCTTCGGGAATATCCGTTCCGGGCCAGCTAACGCTAACGTTGCCCTCCTCCAGGAAGACACCGCTTTGCCCCCTCCGTTCGCGAACGTTAAAGCGGGTGCCGAGGACGCGGACGGCCAGGTCGTCCGTCCGCACAACGAAGGCTTTCGCTCCGTCCGGGCCGGCAGATTTTGCCACCCTAAAAAAGGCTTCTCCTTCCAGCGCGACGGTGCGGTCCGTTGCGCCCCAGTCGGTGCCATCAAGCGTCAGGCTGGAATTGGCGTTGAGGGTAACCGTGGTGCCATCGGGTAATTCGATGTTTAGCCGCTCTCCGTTGCCGGTGGTAAATTGTGTTGGCTCCGCTCCGGGCATCAGTAGCGCACCGGCCATCAGCAGAACGGCCACCATCGCCGCAGCAGCGAGGGCAAACCACGTTTTTTGCCGCCGGATTCGGGTTGGCTTAGCGGGCTCGTCCGGAAGAATTGCGGAGGAGGAAAGCCGCGCCATCAGGCCAGCAAAATCGGCCGCTTTCTCGTTTTCACCGGGGGTATTTAACGTAAGGTCGTTCTTCAGTCCGGTCAGGATGGCCCGCGCGGCGAGTACCTCCGGGTAGCCTGCGGGCGACGGGTATTCCGGGCGTAGCGCCCAGTTGCGGAAATCCTCCCGCTCCAGCAGTTCGGCAGTCTTGAGGTCCAGCAATTCTTGGGTTAGTTCTCTCATAAACGGTCAGTCGCTTAGCGATGGCTTCCGCCAGGAGACGGTTGCAATATTGGTCTTTAACCACCACCAGGAAGGTTTTTTCAGAAATACGCAATGACTCGCCAGACTACTTCCGCCAGTCCGGTAAATCCGCTGCGACCTTCCGTAACTGCTTCACCCCGCGGTTGACGTAGTTGTAGGCCACCTGCTGACCGACGCCCATCACCTCCGCGATTTCGGGGTAACCAAGTTCGACCCGGTAACGTAAGTGAATGGCTTCCCGTTGCCGTTCGGGAAGTTGCAACAACTTATCTTCCAGCCAGACGGTACGTAAAGCCATTGTTTCCGCTTTCACAAACGCCGCCTCCACGGAAGGCTCCGCAGGGTGTACCACCCGAAGTTTGCGCTGTTTGCGAGCTTCATCCACCACCTTGTTCCGAAGGGCAACCAAAAGGAAAACCCAGGGATCCCGAACCGGCGGCTGCTTGCCCCGCCGTGACCACATGGAGACGTACATCTCCTGCAGCACATCCCGAATCGTGATGGTTTGGCCGGTCAGCCGGTGCGCATAACGGTACAATTCATCGTAGGTAAGGTCATAGAGCATGCGGAAGGCGGATTCATCTCCCCCCTCAAACGCTTCCCAGTAGACCTTGCAAAGACTTTTTATGTCCGTCATATAACTGCGCCGTGATGCTCTTGTGCTAACAATCACCCCGCTATACATGGACATTGATGACCCCACCCTGGCCCCTCCCCGCTGGGGAGAGGAGACGTTGGAGACGGCTCATGTGCAGCGGCGTATCTGACAAATGTAACACAAGCAATAAGCTTGGGTTGCTCACCCGCTGCACAAGCCGCTGCTCATGAGGTCAAGACACCCGGTTGCTCAACTGTCCAGAAAAGTAATCAGCTCGGTCAGCTTCTCTCCCGTCATCACCTTGGGGAATTTGATCTGGCCGCCCTTCTTCTTTGACTGCTCAAGGAAGTCGTATAGCCGTTCGGCGCTAACCACCTTTACCTTCACCCCCTTGAGTGCTTTGGCCCGGGCAACTTTGTAGTTCTTATTGACCGACTGCAGGTGCTCGTCCAGAATTTCGACGGCTTTCTCTTCGCTAAGTTCGCCGTTTTCCAGGCCGACTACCCACTGGTGATAGTAGTCATTACCGTCTTCGGTCGGGACGGCCCCGACGGTGTACTCCTTGATCCCCGAGCCAGTAGCCTCGTTGAGGGCCTTGATGGCTGCGTTTAGTTTTTCTTCGGAAAGTTGGGAGCCGACGACGTTAAGCCAGTACTTCGTACGGCCAGTGATGATGATTTCCATCTTTCTTTTGTCGGTAAACTTGATCGTATCCCCGATCATGTACCGCCAGGCACCGGCGGGAGAGCTGACGATCAGGGCGTAATCCTTGTTTTCCCTGACGTCGCGGAAGTCAATCACCACCGGATCTTCCAGGATGGCCCCGGCATCGTCGAAGCCCGTTGCGTCGTGGGGGACGAACTCGAAGTACAGCCCGTGATCCAGTGCCAGTTGCATCGACATGGTGTTGGGCCGGGCGTTGAAGGCGTAGAATCCCTCGCTGGCCAGGTAGGTATCCATGATGATGATGGGATGATCCAGCAGGGCCTCGAAACTTTTGCGGTACGGCTCGAAGGCCACCCCGCCGGTGGTGTAGACGGAGAGGTTGGGCCAAATCTCGTGGATGTGCTTCCGTTTATTGACCTCGATGACCTTGCGCAGCATTATCACCATCCAGCTGGGGATTCCAGCCAGGGCGGCGACGTCCCACTTCGGTGCTTCTTCGGCGATGCGCTGGACGCGGGTGTCCCAGTCGGGAATGCTGGCGATCTCAATGCCGGGCTTGTAGTAACCTTCCATGAAGGAGGGGAGATTACTAACGTTGATGCCACTGATCTCGCCTTCCCTGGCACCGTATTTATTCTCCTCCAGGTCAGCTGAGCTGGTCAGCATCAGGATGTCTTTTTCGAAGAGTGCGGCTGGCAAATCAAAATTGGCCAACGACTCGGCCTGGGCGCGGCCCACCGCCTGCGTACAGGCGAGCATGTCGTCGGTGACGGGGATGCGCTTGCTTTTATTACCCGTTGTTCCGCTGCTCAGGGCGTAGTATTCCGGGCGGCCGGGCCAGGTAATGTCCGGAAACTTTCGCTGCTGCTTCCACCACCGATCATTCAGTCTGTGGTAGTCAAAGAGCGGAACCCGCTTGGCGTAAGCCTTGCGAACATCCTCTTTTTCCAGCAAACTGGCATAGCCGTAGTACTTCCCGAAAGCGGTGTCTTTCGCTTTGTTCAGTAGATTGATGAGCTGCTTTTCCTGAGCGGCAATGGGGTCAGAAGGTTCCTGTGGCAGCAGGCTATGCTTGGTTTCGAGGAAGGTTTTGACGATTTGTCCGAAAAAAGCCATGCGCTGGTAAGCTTGAAGGTTCACACGGAATAACCCCCGGCATATCGTCGGTGTTTACCATCAACGAAGTATATCTTTCGAGCGGCGGCCCGTCCGTCGATGATGGTTAAAACCGATGCCTGCCGACACTTTTAGCCTTCTCAGCCACAACACTTTGCGCGATTTACGTATTTTGAGTTTTGAAATCATCAAACCACTAATTATGCGCGGCAAATTTACCTTCCTGCTCCTCATCGGTTTGTCCTTCGCCCTGGGCGCTGAGTCACTTCGCGGCTTTTTGCTGACCAAGGACAATTACCAACTGACGGGCTACTTCAACGTCCTTCAGTATAGCCCGACCGGCAATCTCATCACCTTCACCAACGATTTTGGCGACGTTTACTCCATTCACCCCATGCTGGTGAAGGGTTTCGGCTTCAGCAAAGACGGTACCAGCTTCCGCTTCATCAGTCGCTTCCACGAGGGGCAGTGGTTCTTCCTTCATGAAGAAGTTTTTGGCCGCGCGCTCTCCCTCTACCGCCTGCCCGATGGCTCCAACAACTGGGTTGACGACAGCGTGCTGCGCCTTTTTCAGACGCCTCCGGCCACCTACTACTTTCTTTACGGAGAAGGCAAATTACTAGCCATCCCCCGGGTAGGATACAAACGAACCGTACGGGATTTCTTCGAGAAGGCCAGCCCGGAAATGGCGGGAAGAATTGGTAAGAAAGGCTACCGATACCGCGACCTTTTCGACATCGTCGTTCAGTTCAATGAGCTGAAGGGGCGTTCGCGGCGGCGACTTTGAGGGTAGGGCTTAGGGCTTATAGTATACTGCCATACAGTAGCTACAAATTACCCACCCCAACTTATTTTGGGTTCTCTTCACCCAAAAACGTATCCCTGCCGGGGTGGGGTAGACGGCGGCACTTTGAGAACTGCGGTCCCATAGATGCTTCTCAGGCTACCAGTTTACCGTCGCACTCATCTGAATATTCCGGCCGGCGGCATCTGCGAAATAGCGTTGGCGGTCGAGGTAATCGCGGTAGCTGGTATTGAGCAAATTTTGGGCGGCGGCGCGCAGGCGCAAAGAACGGTTGGAGGGCAAAGTCCACACCCGGCCGAGGCTAAAGTCGAACAAGGCATACCCGGCGGGCGGCACCAGAAAATCCTGCCCCTCCTCCAGCCGGTTTTGCCGGGCGACGAACAGCCCTTCCGCCACCAGCTCCCACCCCTCGGCCGGCCGGAAGGTCACCCCCAGCCGGAGGTTGTCCGTCGGCATGAATACCAGCGGCTGGTCTTCCGTCAGGTTATCGCCCCGCACCAGGGCCAGGCGGGCGTCGATCTCCCACCGCTCGGTAGGGGTGTAGATGGTCCGCAGGTTAGTCCCGTACAAAAGGGCATCCCCCGCCCGGTAGAGGAAGACGGGGAAGGCACCCCGGATGGTCAGGCGGAATTCGTCCTGCGGCTCCAGGAAGATGTAGTCACTGATTGGCTGTGCGAAAAGATTGGCGTAAAAGCTCCACTTGAGGCCACCGTGAAACAAGCCAGCCGTCATCTTCAGCGATTTTTCGGGTCTTAAATCCCCGTCGCCTTCTTCAATACCGCTGACGCCCTGGTGCAGGCCGTTGCTGTATAATTCGTTAATCTGCGGTGCGCGTTCGCGGTAGGTTAGGCCGCCACGCAGGCTGAGCCGTTCACCGATCTGCCGCCGCATTTCAAAGCTGGCCCCCAGGGTGGTGAAGACGTGCTCGAAACGCTCTATCCGCCGCGGCAAATCGCGGCTGATGGTGATGGCCTCGAAGAACTGGCGGTCAAACCGCAAGCCCGCATGGTACTGAAATTTCTCCCGTTCGTGGTGATACGCCAGGTAGCCCGACGCCCGGTTGCCGTTGTAATCCGGAATCAGGGGTAGCACGCCCGTCCCCGGTTGGTTATCGTTGCGGGTAAGTTCGTACTGGAGGTTGGCGTCGAGGTGGCGGTCGGGGCCGAGATCGTGGTGCCAAGCCGTTTCGATGAGGTGGTTGAACTGTTGCAGGCTGAGGGCTGCTTCGTCGGACCGTTCTCCCCGGCGGACGTCAAACTCCTTCCGGTCGTTGAGCTGGCCGCCGTAGCGCAGCATCAGCCGGTGATCGTCGTTGGGGCGAAATTCGGTTTCTGCCTTCAGCAAATGGTGGGTGACGGCCTGGCGGGGCGAGGCGGTGGCGTAGGTGAATTTGTCTTCGGTAAAAAAGGGTTCCTCGCGCTCGATGGCCAGGGACAGGTCGGTCAGGTTACCGACGTGGGCGCCGCGCAGCACCCCGATATTGGCGTTGAAGATAGAGTAGTAGAGCCGGCTCGTCCACCGCTCGTCGTGGAAGCGAGCCAGCTGGAGGGCGGCGTTGGCTTCCCGGCGGCCGGTGTTGCTCAGGAAGTAATCCGGTGCTTGTTGATCACCAGATATTTTGCCGGTAGCGCTGATGCGATAGGCTGTCTTACCGCCTTGGCTGAGACGGGCGTTGAGGCCGTGCGCGAGGCCATTGGACTGGAAGTTGTAGGCCGCCTTACCAGACCGCCCCTCGGTTTCCCGCAGTGGAGCGGGTTCGATCAGGACGGTCGCGCCAACCGTCGATCCGGCATACTTCAGTGCTTCGACGCCGTCGACAACGCGGACGTAAGCGGCGATCCAGGGGTCAATCTCCGGTGCATGGTCGTTGCCCCACTGCTGGCCGCTCTGGGCGATGCCGTTGTTCTGGATGCTGAGGCGGTTACCAAACATGCCGTCCACTACCGGCTTGGCGGCAGCGGTGCCGGTCCGCAGGCTCGATACACCGGTGATGCGTTCGAGGGCACCAGCCAGCTCGTCGGTAGCGAGTTGGTCGAGTTCTTCGGAGTACCCAAGATTCTGCTTGCCGGTGACGACGACCGTCTCGGTGTAGTTGTCGTGGTGGTGGAGGTAGACAGTGATGGCGGTGTCGGCCCGTAAGTTGATGGTCCGTTCTTCGTTATCACAACCGACGTGAGAGAAGCGGAAGGTCTGCTTGCCTGCGCATAAGTCGGGCAGGCTAAAATTACCCGCCTCGTCGGCCACCGCTCCCTGCCCCGTCGTCAGGCTAAAGATGGTGGCGTAAGACAGCGGTTCATTTTCATGCTCATCGATTAACTGACCGGTGAGGGTGAGCAGGCAGTCGCTGGCCGGGTTTTCCTGCTTTTCAACTTCCTGTGCACCTGCGGCCGCGCCCACTAACAAATAAAGCACCACTATTATAAACCTCATATTTGGTGCTTGAATGAAGCGTTTTTCCTGTCCCGTAAGCGATAATATAGTTGTGTAACGTGAAGTTCGGATCAGCCTCAAAGTTAAGACGCTAAAAATGAGGCATTTTGGTTTTGTGGTCATGTTAGGCGTTTTGGACCAAACCACCGACTTGACCACGTAAAGAAGATGGAAGGTCAGCTACTTAGACAAATCCGAAGAACCGAACCTCACGTTTGTGTGGTCATGTAGTTGTGTGTAGGCTCCCGCACGTCACAGGTGCTACCCATCACATGCGGTAGCCTACACAACTACCTTACTAATTTACTGAATCACCACGGTGAAGGTGACCTCCACGTCGGTTTCGCCGGTTGCCAGATCGGGACGGTCGATGGCAAAGCCCTTGGTCGGCTCGTGACGCAAGATGACCGTCAGATCACCGGTGCCAGCCGCGCCAGCCGTTGCGTCGACCCGCATGCCGATCGGGTTACCATCCGTATCCTGATCGGTCGCGTCACTCAGATAGGCGAGGGTAAGGTCAGCGGTGGTTTGGTAGAAAACCTGGTGTTCGGTGCCTTCTTCCACGATCTCGGCGTCGATGGATCCGGCGGGCCCCGCAAAAGACACCTGCCCGGTGTAGGCTTTTCCGGCAAGCAGGGTTCCGGCACTGCTCATCATCGGCGCAGCACCGCCGTCGCCGTCCGGGTCACTAAAGCCGTAAACAACCGTCTCGCCCACGCCATCGGCGGGTAAGAAGGTCAGCGTCACGAGGGTGATCACTTCTTCCTCGTTTTCAATCGGGGGGTCTTCGTCCTCACCGCAGCTAAGGGCAAAAAAAAGCAGGCAAAAAACGGCCAGCCAGGGAAATATTCTGGTCATAATAAAGG
>Ga0136553_1000451_pt1 | contig 14141 bp, 13 predicted proteins | sample AntRauTorckE5430_FD_101384 | JGI IMG/M metagenome (GOLD analysis project Ga0136553, IMG submission 101384) | Saline lake microbial communities from Rauer Islands, Antarctica - Metagenome Torckler E5 #430 | ecosystem: Environmental > Aquatic > Non-marine Saline and Alkaline > Saline | place... | reverse complement strand
TGATCAAGACGGTCAAGGGCTACGGCATGGGCACCGCCGGCGAGGGTCAGAACACCACCCACCAGCAAAAGAAGCTCGCCGAGGATCAACTGCGCGCCTTCCGCGACCGCTTCAAGATCCCGATCAGCGACGAGGACCTGCCGAAAGCGCCGTTCGTGACGCTCAACAACGCGCAGAAGGCCTATCTCGCGGATCGGCGCAAGGAACTGGGCGGGGATTTCCCGAAACGCACGACCGACGCGCCCAAACTGACGCTCCCGTCGCTGGATGCGTTCAAGCGGCAATTGCAAGGCACGGGCGAGCGCGAGATTTCCACCACGATGGCCTTCGTGCAGATCCTGACCACTTTGTTGCGCGACAAGAATATCGGCAAGCATGTGGTGCCGATCGTGCCCGACGAGAGCCGCACCTTCGGGATGGAGGGGCTGTTCCGGTCGGTGGGGATCTACAACCCCAAGGGCCAGCTATACGTGCCCGAAGACCGCGAACAGATGTCCTATTACAAGGAATCCGAGACCGGTCAGGTGCTGCAGGAAGGCATCAACGAAGCCGGCGGCATGTCCGACTGGATCGCGGCGGCGACGTCCTATTCCAATCACGGCGTGGCGATGATCCCGTTCTACATCTACTATTCGATGTTCGGCTTTCAGCGCATCGGCGATCTGGCCTGGGCGGCGGGTGATTCACGGGCGCGCGGCTTCATGCTGGGCGGCACGGCGGGGCGCACGACGCTCAACGGCGAGGGGCTGCAGCACGAGGACGGCCACAGCCACGTGCTCGCCTCGACGATCCCCAATTGCGTCAGCTACGACCCGACCTTCCAGTACGAGGTGGCGGTGATCGTGCAGAACGGCCTCAAACGAATGTACGAGGACGAAGAGGACGTCTATTTCTACCTCACCCTGATGAACGAGAACTACGTGCATCCCGAAATGCCGATGGGCGTCGAGGACGACATCATCCGTGGCCTCTACCGGCTGAAAAAGACCGCGAAGCCCGGCAAGAAGCATGTCAACCTGATGGGGTCGGGCACGATCCTGATGCAGGCGATCAAGGCCGCCGAGCTGCTCAAGGAGGATTTCGGCGTGACCGCCGACATCTGGTCGGTGCCCTCGTTCAACGAGCTTGGCCGCGATTACGAGCATGTGGAACGCTGGAACCGCATGAACCCGCTGGACGAGCCGCGCGAGCCGTTCGTGACCACGCAGCTCAAGGTCGCCAAGGGGCCGTTCATCGCCGCGACGGATTACATGAAGTGCTTCGCCGATCAGATCCGCGCGGCCGTGCCGGGGCGCTACACGGTGCTGGGGACCGACGGCTTCGGGCGCTCCGACAGCCGGGTGAACCTGCGCCGGTTCTTCGAGGTGGATGCGAACCACATCGCCGCCGCCGCGATGACGGATCTTTACCGCGAGGGTGCCGTGACCAAGACAGAGCTTCGCAAGGCGCTGAAAACCTACGAGATCGACGGCGACAAGCCGAACCCGCGTCTGGTCTGACGCGAGCAGGAGGAGAAAGACAAGATGACACGCGACGTGAACGTCCCCGATATCGGCGATTTCAACGATGTCCCCGTGGTATCGATTCTGGTCAGCGTCGGCGATACCATCGCCGAAGAGGACCCGTTGATCGAACTTGAATCCGACAAGGCGACGATGGAGGTGCCCAGCCCCGCCGCCGGCAAGGTCAAGGAAATCAAGCTGAGCGAAGGCGACAAGGTGTCCCAAGGATCGCTGATCCTGACCCTCGAAGGCGAGGACAGCGGAGGCGGCAGCGGTGGAGGCGACGCAGCCCCCGAAAAGGACGCGGCCCCGTCCGAGGCCGAAGCGCCAAAGGCCGCCGCGCCTGCTGCCGCAGCGGCACCCGCGGCCCCGGCGGTGACCGATGCGGGCTTTGGCAAGGCGCATGCGAGCCCGTCGGTGCGCGCCTTCGCGCGGCAGCTCGGGATCGAACTCGCCAGCGTCAACGGATCGGGCCGCAAGGGCCGCATCCTGCGCGAGGATGTCACCAAGCATCTCAAATCCACCGCCGCCCCGGCCTCCGGCGGTGCACCCGCCGCATCGGGTGGCATGGGCATTCCGCCGATCCCGGCGGTCGATTTCTCGAAATTCGGCCCGGTCGAAAATGTCGAGATGTCGCGCATCCAGAAGCTGTCCGGCCCCGCGCTGCACCGCTCGTGGCTCAACATCCCGCATGTCACGCATGATGACGAGGCCGACATCACCGATCTGGACGCCTACCGCAAGGAGATGGACACCCACGCCAAGGAAAACGGCTATCGCGTCACGCTGCTGTCGTTTGTCATCAAGGCATCGGTCAGCGCGCTGAAAGAGCATTGGCAGTTCAATGCCTCGATCCATCCCGATGGCGACAAGCTGATCAAGAAGGGCTATTACAATATCGGTTTCGCCGCCGATACGCCCAACGGGCTGATGGTGCCGGTGATCAAGGATGCCGATCGCAAGGGGCTGGTGGAGATCTCCAAAGAGCTGATGACGCTGTCCAAGGCCGCCCGCGACGGCGAGCTGAAATCCAAGGACATGCAGGGCGCGACCTTCACAATCTCGTCGCTTGGCGGGATCGGCGGGACGTCCTTCACCCCCATCGTCAACGCGCCCGAGGTGGCCATTCTGGGCCTCACCCGCTCGAAAATGGCGCCGGTGTGGAACGGCACCGACTTCGTGCCGCGCCTGATGCAACCCCTCTCGCTCAGCTACGACCACCGCGCGGTGGACGGGGCGCTTGCCGCGCGCTTCTGCGTGACGCTCAAGACCCTGCTGGGCGACATGCGCAAGCTGATGTGGTAAGGAGAAAAACCCATGGACATCAAGGTTCCCGATATCGGCGATTTTTCGGACGTACCGGTCGTCAGCATTCTGGTCAGCGTCGGCGACACCATCGCCGAGGAAGACCCGCTGCTCGAACTTGAAAGCGACAAGGCCACGATGGAGGTGCCAAGCCCCGCCGCCGGCAAGATCACCGAGATCAAGGTGGCCGAGGGCGACAAGGTCTCGGAAGGCACGGTCATCATGGTGGTCGAGAGTGCGGGCGCGGCAGAGGAGGCGCCGAAAGCCGAGGCCCCCAAAGCCGCCGCCCCGGCCCCGCAAGCGGCCACCGGCACCGCGACCGGAAAAGGCGACAAGCACGCCGATCTGGTGGTGCTCGGCTCGGGTCCGGGGGGCTATTCGGCGGCGTTCCGCGCGGCGGATCTGGGCAAGAAGGTCATCCTGATCGAGCGCTACCCGACGCTGGGGGGTGTCTGCCTCAATGTGGGCTGCATCCCCTCGAAGGCGCTGCTGCATGTCGCCAAGGTGATCACCGAGGCCGAGGAGATGGCGCATCACGGGGTCAGTTTCGGCAAGCCCAAGATCGACCTCGACGCGCTGCGCAAGTTCAAGAGCGACACCATCGGCCAGCTGACCGGCGGGCTCACCGGGCTCGCCAAGGCGCGCAAGGTCGAGGTCGTGCAGGGCTATGGCAAGTTTACCGGCCCCAACATGATCGAGGTGGAGCATGAGGGCAAAAAGGTGACCGTGTCGTTCGACAACTGCATCATCGGCGCGGGGTCGGAGGTGGTGAAGCTGCCCTTCGTGCCGCATGACGACCCTCGGGTGATCGATTCCACCGGCGCGCTGGAACTGGAGGACATCCCCAAGCGGATGCTGGTGCTGGGTGGCGGGATCATCGGGCTGGAAATGGCCTGCGTCTACGACGCATTGGGCAGCCAGATCACCGTGGTCGAGCTGATGGACCAGCTGATGCCGGGGGCCGACAAGGACCTCGTCAAGCCGTTCCACAAGCGCATCGAAGGGCGCTACGAATCCATCAAGCTCAAGACCAAGGTGACCAATGTCGAGGCGCTCAAGAAGGGGCTGAAAGTCACCTTCGAGGATGACAAGGGCGAGACGACGACCGACACGTTCGACAAGATCCTCGTCTCGGTGGGGCGCAAACCCAATGGCAAGCTGATCGCGGCCGACGCGGCGGGTGTCGCGGTGGACGAGCGCGGCTTCATCGCCGTGGACGACCAGCAGCGCACCAATGTCGGCCACATCTTCGCCATCGGCGACATCGTGGGCCAGCCGATGCTGGCGCATAAATCGGTGCATGAGGGCAAGGTCGCCGCCGAGGTGGTCGCGGGCCATAACCGCCATTTCGACGCCCGCCTGATCCCCTCGGTCGCCTATACCGACCCCGAGGTGGCGTGGTGCGGCCTGACCGAGACAGAGGCCAAGGCCAAGGGCATCAAGTACGAAAAGGGCGTGTTTCCCTGGGCGGCTTCTGGCCGGGCTCTGTCGAATGCGCGCTCGGAAGGGATCACCAAGCTGCTGTTCGATCCCGAGGACGATCGCGTGATCGGCGGCGGGATCGTCGGCACCAATGCGGGCGATCTGATTTCGGAGGTGGCGCTGGCCATCGAGATGGGGGCGGATGCCGTCGATCTGGGCCAGACCATCCACCCGCACCCGACCCTGTCGGAAACGGTGAATTTCGCCGCCGAGATGTTCGAGGGCACGATCACCGACCTGATGCCGCCGAAAAAGAAGAAGGCGTGACGGTGTCGCTGTAAGGAAAGGGGGCGCAAGGCCCCCTTTCTTTCGCATGAGTGTCCCGGGACAGTTCGTGGATTGGCCGAGACCGAAGCGCCCCACGGCATGAAGCGCATGACGGTGCTCGACCGAAAAATTCAGGTGATGGCTTCGGGCGCATGCGCCATGATGTGATCCCGGCGGGACACGTGTGGGGCTTGGCCTGAAGGGGTCGTTGGAAGGACCGGGGCGGAGCCGCGCAGTGCCTGACCGCCGGGTGGGCGCAGCAACGCGTGTCGCGATGCGCTTTATGGTGCCAGATACTGTAACGATTATGCGGAGTTGCACCGTTGCAGAAGCGCCCGCCCGAGGGGGCGGTCGGGCGCTGCGCGGCGGCGCGTGCCGCGCCTTGATTCCGCGCATTGGTGCCCATCCTCGATGGCGGCACCTTCAGCGGCGGAAAGCGCCGCAGACCCGTCCATGACGCCCCCTCCGCAAGCGCCGCACACGAGGGGTCGAATTGTCCGGTTCATATCACGAAGTGACGTCAGCCGCTTTCGGTTTCCGTGCCGCGCACACCGAGCAACTGGTCCATGCTGACCGAGGGCTGATCGCAGCCAGCCTCGCCGACGATCTTGGCGGGCACGCCGGCGACCGTCTTCATCGGCGGCACGTCCTGCAGAACGACCGACCCGGCGGCGATGCGCGAGCAGTGGCCGACCTTGATATTGCCCAGAACCTTGGCCCCGGCCCCGATCAGCACGCCATTGGCGATCTTGGGATGGCGGTCCTCTTCCTCCTTGCCGGTGCCGCCAAGCGTCACCGAATGCAGCATAGAGACATTGTCGCCCACCACCGCCGTCTCGCCGATGACGATGGAATGCGCATGGTCGATCATGATCCCCTTGCCGATGCGGGCGGCGGGATGGATATCGACGCCGAACACCTCCGACACGCGCATCTGGAAGAACCGCGCCAGATCGAACCGGCCGGCCCCCCACAGCCAATGCGCGATGCGGTAGGCCTGGACCGCCTGAAACCCCTTGAAGAACAGCAGCGGCATCAGGAAGCGGTCGCAGGACGGGTCGCGATCATTGACCGCCACGATGTCGGCCCGCGCCGCAAGCCCGATCATGTCATCCGCGTCGAGCGCCATGTCGCAGATCTCGCGCAGGATCTGCTCGGGCATCTCGTTCGAGGTCAGCTTGAGCGAGATGCGGTAGGCGAGCGCCGACTCGAACGTGCCGTGGTGCAGCACGCTGGAATGTATGAGACCCCCCAGAAGCGGCTCGTCGGCAATGGCCGCTTCGGCCTCGCGGGCGATCTGGCCCCAGACGGGGTCGATCTCGGCCAGCTTCGATCTTGTATGCGCCACGAACACGCCCTCCTATGGAATGTGGCGAGAATAGCAGATAGTCGGGACGGGCGAAATGCAAAGACGGGTGCAGAGGATCACGAATGGATGACGCAGGACTGGCAGATTGCAGGACTGGCCGATTTTCGGCACCGCATCGAGACCCTTCTGGCGGAGTTGCAGGGCGACGATTCGCGCGGGCAGTCCGGTCAGGCCACGGTCGCGCTGGATCAGCAGGCCATCGGCCGGCTGAGCCGCATGGACGCGCTGCAGAATCAGGCGATGGCCAAGGCCGGCCATGCCCGGCATCAGGCACAGCGCACCCGCCTCAAGGCCGCGCCGGCCCGCATGGACGAAGGCGCGTTCGGCGATTGCGAGGATTGCGGCGACGGGATCGCCCTTGGCCGGCTGAAGCTTGACCCCGCCGCGACGCGCTGCATGTCATGCGCCAACCGCTGACCACTGTTCAGGGAGATTTTCATGCCCGCCGCCATCATCGTGAGCCACGGACAACCCTCCGACCCGGATCCGGCGCAGCAGGATCTGGAGCGGTTCGCGGCCCGCGTGGCCGCCGCCCTGCCCGACCGGCATATCGGTGCGGCGACGCTGGCCAAGGACGGCGCGCTGGATGCGGCGCTGCAGGCGGCCGGTCCCGATCCGCTGATCTATCCGCTGTTCATGACCGAGGGCTGGTTCACCGGCGACAACCTGCGCAAGCGGTTGAGGGCCGCCCCCGGGGCGCGCATCCTGCGGCCCCTTGGCGTGTCGCCCCGCCTGCCCGGTCTGGCGGCGGATCTGCTCTGCGAGGTGCTGACCGGACAGGGCTGGACCGCCGGGGACACGCAGCTTTTCATCGCCGGTCACGGGTCGGGGCGCAGTCCCAACTCGGCGCGCGACACGCGCGCCTTCGCCGACGCGCTGGCGCAGCACATGACCTTTGCAGAATGCCGCGTCGGGTTCGTCGAGGAGCCGCCCTATCTTGCCGATCAGGCCTCGGGCCTCGGGGCGCAGGCCATCTGCCTGCCCTTCTTTGCCATGATACTGGGCCATGTGATCGACGACATACCCGAGGCGCTGAATGCTGTCGGCTTCAAGGGCGTTCGGCTCGATCCCATCGGCTGCGCGCCACGGATACCTCGGCTCGTCGCCGACGCGCTGACCGATGAGGCCGCGCTCTCTGGCTGACGCGCCGCCGCGTGGGTGCAGACGGGGCGTTGGCGATAACCGTTAACGCTAACATCCTGAATCGCCGCCGGAAAACCGGGTTTTGCGTCTTTCGACAGGGACCGCTTGGGTCTATACCCCCGCCAAACCAGTCTTCAGGAGCACCCCATGACCATCACCGTCGGCATCAACGGATTCGGCCGCATCGGCCGTGCCACCCTCGCGCATATTTCCGAAAGCCTGCGCAATGATATCAAGGTCGTGAAGGTCAACGCCACCGGACCGATCGAGACGGCGGCCCATCTGATGCGCTATGACAGCGTGCATGGCCGGTTTCCCCACCCCGTGACCGTCGAGGGGGCCAGCATGGATCTCGGGCGTGGCCCGATCGAGATGTTCTCGACCTATGACATGACCGCGCTCGACTGGGACGGGGTGGACGTGGTGATGGAATGCACCGGCAAGTTCAATGACGGGCTGACCGCGCGGACGCATCTGGATCGCGGCGCGGGCAAGGTGCTGTTGTCGGCGCCGGGCAAGAACGTGGACCGCATGGTGATCTACGGCGTCAACCATGACATGCTGCAGGCCGGCGAGCGGATGATCTCGAACGGGTCGTGCACCACCAATTGCCTTGCGCCGCTGGCCAAGGCGCTGAACGAGGCGATCGGGATCGAGTCGGGGCTGATGACCACGATCCACGCCTATACCGGCGACCAGCCGACGCATGACCGTCGCCATAATGACCTCTACCGCGCGCGGGCGGCGGCGATGTCGATGATCCCCACCTCGACCGGGGCGGCGCGCGCGCTTGGCGAGGTGCTGCCCGAACTGGCCGGAAAGCTCGACGGCACGGCGATCCGGGTGCCGACGCCCAATGTCTCGGCGGTGGATCTGACCTTCGTGGCGCAGAAGGACGTGACCCGCGACGACGTGAACGAGGCGATGGCCGCCGCCGCCGCCGGTCCGATGAAAGGCATCCTCGGCTATGATCCCGAGCCCAAGGTCAGCGTCGATTTCAACCATACCGAGGAAAGCTCGATCTTCGCGCCGGAGCAGACCAAGGTGATCGGCAAGCGCCTTGTGCGGGTGCTGGCATGGTACGACAACGAATGGGGCTTTTCCTGCCGCATGGCGGATGTCGCGGTGGCCATGGGGCGGCTGAACTGAGCCGGCACCCGTGGCCTTGTGACAGAAGCTTCACGAAACTCTTACAGGACTGTCATCTGAATTAACCATCCCGGCGTCAGGGCATTTCGTCCCTGTCAACAATCGGGAGACAACTTCGATGTCACGTTATACCACGACTACCGCTATGGCGGTCTCGCTGACCGCGCTTTGCGCCTTTGCCGTTCCCGCCAACGCCGCCTGCGTCGCGGGCGGGGATGCGGCCAATCCGACGCTGACCTGCACCGGCACCGATGGCGCGCCGATCAATGACGGCACAGACAATCTGGTGGTCACCGTCGAGAGCGGGGCCGAGCTCGTTGACGATGATCGCCCGGTGGAACTGACGGGAGCGGATCAGTTTCTCGACAATCTTGGCCTGATCGAAAGCGTCACTGACGACGCGGTGCGGGGCAAGGGAGGCAATCTGCGCGTGGACAATGCCGGCACCATCCGGGGCGGGGATCGCGGGATCCGGCTTCAGGACGACGCGGATGGCTTCACGCTGAACAATCTGGCGGGTGGCGAGATCTTCGCGCGCCGTCAGGCGGTGCGGCTGGACAACGATGACGCGCTGGAAGATGCGACGATCACCAATGACGGCCTGATCCAAAGCACCAATGGCCGCGCCATCCAGAGCCGAGGACCGGGCACCACGATCATCAATAACGGTATTCTGCGCGGCGGCGAGGAGGTGGTCGAGGCGCGTGAGGATTTCAGCCTGACGAACACCGGCACCATCGCGATCCGTGGCCTGTCCTGGGACAATGACGCGCAGGAATTTACCAACGACAACGCGCCCGATGACGAAGACGGCGTGCAATTCGCCAGCGGCACGCTCGACAATGACGGCATCATCCTCGGCACGGATGACGGGGTCGACCTTGACGAGGGCAGCATAATCAACCGGGCCGGCGGCGTGATCGTCTCCACCGGAACGGCGGGCGATCCGAGCAATGGCGGCAGCGGCATCGACGTGGACGCGATTTTCGAGCCGACAGTGGGCGACGACCGCCCGGCCGGTCCGCTGACCATCGAGAACGCGGGCTATATCGAGGGCATCAACGCCATCGGCACCGACCCCGGCAGCGTCGAGGATCCCTCCAGCACCTCCGAGCTTACCATCTTGAACAGCGGCACGCTGCGCGGCCGTTCGGGCACCGCGATCCAGATGGCGCCGACGCAGGGCGACAGCAGCCTGACGCTCAGCGGAGACAGCCAGATTTTCGGCGACGTGATCTTCGGCGGCGGTGATGACCTGCTGACCGTGGGCGACGTGACCTAGGGTCCGCTGATCAACAGCGTTTTCGACGGCGGCGCGGGCGACAACACGGTGCGATTCACGGATCTCATGCTGGGGTCGGTCACCACGGCCATCTTCGGGACGGACGAGATCTCGCTCAGCCTTGCGACGGAGAACGGCCAGATTTCGGGTGATTTCAGGAATTTCGGCTTTTGGCAGTTCGGCGAGAACGATGCCCTGACCACCGCGGAATTTCGCGCTGCCGTGCCACAGGCGACACCGGTTCCGGTACCCGCCGGGCTGCCGCTGCTGATCACCGCGCTTGGCGGGCTGGCCTGGCTGCGCCGCCGCACCGATCGGGGCTGAGCCGCATCCCGGCATGTCCCGCCTTGTGACCATGGATCCCGTCGGGCATACCCGGCGGGATTTTCATTCGGGAACAGCCGGCCATGACCAACCGCATCGCGATCATTCTGGGATGTGTCATCCTCGTCGGTCTTGGCGTTGACATCCTGCGCAACGACAGTGCCGGGCTGGTCTTTCTGGGTCGCAAGCTGATCGTGTTCATCGAATGGATCGCCTTCTGGCGGTGATCGTTTCTGATCGTGTCGGGTGATATTACGCGCGGTTTGACAGGTTTCGAATTTCGTTTATGCTCGCCTTCGAATGTTAGCGATAACGGCAACTGAGTCCGGTATCGAAAACGGCATGAGGAGGACGTCATGACACTGAAACTGGCCATCAACGGATTCGGACGCATCGGGCGCAACGCGCTGCGCGCCCTCGTGGAATCGGGGCGCGGAGATATCGAGATCGTGGCGATCAACGATCTCGGCCCCGTCGAGACCAACGCCCATCTGCTGGAATTCGACAGCGTGCATGGCCGCTTTCCCGGCACCGTCACCACCACCGACGACAGCATCGATGTCGGGCGCGGGCCGATCCGCGTCACCTCGATGCGGGATCCTGCGGAGCTGCCCTGGTCGGATATCGACGTGGTTCTGGAATGCACCGGGATCTTCACCGACCGCGACAAGGCCGCGACGCATCTGAAGAACGGATCAAGCCGCGTGCTGGTCTCGGCCCCCGCCAAAGGCGCGGATCGGACGGTCGTTTACGGCGTCAACGAGGGTGATCTGACGGCCGAAGACATCATCGTGTCGAACGCGTCCTGCACGACCAACTGCCTGGCCCCGCTGAGCAAGGTCCTGCATGAGGCCGTCGGCATCACGCGCGGTTTCATGACCACGGTGCACAGCTATACCGGCGATCAGCCGACGCTGGACACGATGCACAAGGACCTCTACCGCGCCCGCGCCGCCGGTTTGAACATCATCCCGACGACGACAGGGGCGGCGCGCGCGGTCGGGCTGGTCATGCCGGACCTCGAAGGGCGGCTCGACGGCACGGCGATCCGCGTGCCCACCCCGAATGTCAGCGTCGTCGACCTGACCTTCGAGGCCGCGCGCGACACCAGCATCGACGAGATCAACGGCGCGATGGAGACGGCGGCGGCGGGGCCGCTGAAAGGCATCCTCGACGTGGCACGGCGCGAGCTGGTCTCGTCGGATTTCAATCACAACCCGCACAGCTCGATCTTCGCGCTCGACCAGACGCGGGTGATGGACGGCCGCATGTGCCGGGTGCTCAGCTGGTATGACAATGAATGGGCGTTCTCCAACCGCATGCTCGACGTGGCGGCGGCCATGGGCAAGGCGGCGGCGTAACGCGCGTCAGGCGAACTTGGCCAGCAGCGCGGATTTGACACTGGGCGAGACGAATTTCGTGACGTCCCCGTCCAGCCGGGCGATTTCCTTGACCAGCTTCGAGGCGATCGCCTGGTGGTTGGCATCGGCCATCAGAAACACCGTCTCGACCGTGCTGTCGAGCGCGCGGTTCATCCCCACCATCTGGAACTCGTATTCGAAATCGGCCACCGCGCGCAGGCCGCGCACGATCAGTTGCGCGCCCACGTCATGCGCGCAGTTGATCAGCAGGTTCTCGAACGGGTGCGCGACGATCTCGGTGCCGGTCTCGGCCGACAGTTTTTCGGCCTCTTCCTCGATCATCGCCACGCGTTCCCCGAGATCGAAAAGCGGGCCCTTGTCGCGGTTGATCGCCACCCCGATCACCAGCCGATCCACGAGGACCGCCGCGCGGCGGATGATGTCCACATGACCCAGGGTGATCGGATCGAAGGTGCCGGGATAGAGGCCGATGCGCATGGGGCTGCTCCACTAATCATTTCGAGGTCACGCAACGATATCGCGCGCGTGAATGCAACCCTTCGGGCGCCGCCTCAATATCCCATGATCATGCCTTCGAGGGCGTTTTTCTCCATCGCCAGTTCTTCAAGCCGCGCCTTGACCACGTCGCCGATGGTGACGATGCCCACAAGCTCGCCGTTCTCGACCACGGGCACGTGACGGAACCGCCCGTCGGTCATCCGCTTGAGCACCTCGTCGGAAGTCTCCTGCATCGAGCAATGGACCGGGTTGCGCGTCATCATCTGGCTGACGGTCTCCTGCACGCAGCCGACACCGCGCACCGCAAGGCTGCGCACGATGTCGCGTTCCGACAGGATGCCGTCCACAGACTTGCCGTCGCGGGACACGATCACGCCGCCGATCCGGCGCTCTGCCAGGATCTGCGCGGCCTCGGAGACCAGCGTTTCCGGCGTCACGGTGATCACCCCGTCATTGCCCTTGGATTTCAGGATCTGCTGGACCAGCATGGCGGGACCTCCCTTTTGAATACCCTCGTATTCAGCGTCCGTCAGACTGGCGTTTTTGTCAACTGCAACCGCACGCGCCATGCGCGCCGGGCGCGGGATCGCTTTTGATCCATTTCCCCTTTCCGACCGGGGGCTGCCAGATTAAGCTGCGCGCAATCAAAGAGGAGGATCAAAGATGCAGGAACTGACGCATTATATCGACGGCGCGCATGTCAAGGGCACCTCGGGGCGCTTTTCGGACGTGTTCAACCCGGCCACCGGCGAGGTGCAGGCGCGCTGCCCGCTGGCCAATGCCGACGAGATGGCCCGCGCCGTCGCGGTGGCCGAGGCCGCGCAACCCGCCTGGGGGGCCACCAACCCGCAGCGCCGCGCCCGCGTGATGATGGCGTTCGTGCGCCTTCTGAACCGCGACATGGACAAGCTGGCCGAAACGCTCAGCCGCGAGCACGGCAAGACCTTTCCCGACGCCAAGGGCGATATCCAGCGCGGGCTCGAGGTGGTCGAATACTGCGTCGGCGCGCCGCAGATGCTGAAGGGCGAGTTCAGCGACAGCGCCGGGCCGGGCATCGACCTCTATTCGATGCGCCAGCCCCTGGGCGTGTCGGCGGGGATCACCCCGTTCAACTTCCCGGCGATGATCCCGATGTGGATGTTCGCCCCGGCGCTGGCCTGCGGCAACGCCTTCATCCTGAAGCCATCCGAGCGCGACCCCTCGGTGCCGCTGATGCTGGCCGAGTTGATGGAGGAGGCCGGTCTGCCAAAGGGTCTTCTGCAGGTCGTCAATGGCGACAAGGAGGCGGTGGACGCGATCCTCTACAATGACGTGATCCAGTCGGTGGGCTTTGTCGGCTCCACCCCGATCGCCGAATACATCTACGGCACGGGATGTGCGCAGGGCAAGCGCGTGCAATGCTTTGGCGGGGCCAAGAACCACATGATCGTGATGCCCGATGCCGACATGGATCAGGCCGCCGACGCGCTGATCGGCGCGGGCTACGGGGCTGCGGGCGAGCGCTGCATGGCCATTTCCGTGGCCGTCCCGGTGGGCGACGAGACCGCCGACCGGCTGATCGACAAGCTGGTGCCGCGGATCGAGAAGCTGAAGGTCGGCCCCTACACCTCGGGCAACGATGTGGATTACGGCCCCGTCGTGACGGCGGCGGCCAAGGAAAAGATCCTCGGCCTCGTGCAGTCGGGGATCGATCAGGGCGCCGAGCTGGTCGTCGACGGGCGCGATTTCAAATTGCAGGGCTACGAGGACGGGTTCTTTGTCGGCCCGCACCTGTTCGACCGGGTGACGCCCGACATGGACATCTACCAGCAAGAGATCTTCGGCCCGGTCCTGGCCACGGTGCGCGCCGGCAGCTACGAAGAGGCGCTCAAGCTGGCGATGGATCACGAGATGGGCAACGGCACCGCGATCTTCACCCGCGACGGGGATGCGGCGCGCAACTTTGCCAACCGGGTCAATGTCGGGATGGTGGGCATCAACGTGCCGATCCCGGTGCCGCTGGCCTATCACACCTTCGGCGGCTGGAAGAAGTCGGTCTTCGGCGATCTCAACCAGCACGGGCCGGACGCGTTCAAGTTCTACACCCGGACCAAGACGGTGACCGCGCGCTGGCCGAGCGGAATCAAGGACGGCGGCGAGTTCAATTTCAAAGCCATGGACTGACGCCGACGGCGTGAAGATGGCATGCGTCAAAACAAATGGGGCGGCCCGACGGGCCGCCCCTTCTGCTGATCCCCTGCTGGGATGCTGAGATCAGGCAGACTTCTTGCGCCGACGCATCGCCGCGAGACCGCCGATACCGGCCAGCAGCAACCAGCCTGCTGCGGGAAGGGGGATCACGCTCGTCGGGCCGTCGGTGTCGTAGAAGGTGATGTGGGAAAGACTGCTTCCACTTGCCGTGGACCAAGTGCCACCTTCCACGACCAACGCGGCGCTCA
>Ga0136553_1000443_pt1 | contig 14240 bp, 8 predicted proteins | sample AntRauTorckE5430_FD_101384 | JGI IMG/M metagenome (GOLD analysis project Ga0136553, IMG submission 101384) | Saline lake microbial communities from Rauer Islands, Antarctica - Metagenome Torckler E5 #430 | ecosystem: Environmental > Aquatic > Non-marine Saline and Alkaline > Saline | place... | reverse complement strand
CGATTACTTTCACGGCCAAACCCTTTAGCTAGTCTGCGCTTTTACTGTTAAGTTTGCCACGATTAGTAAAAACTTATTGATATGAACACTTGGTTAGGTCATTTTTTAACTTCTAGTATTGGTAAAAAGGTAGTGATGGCCCTTACGGGGCTTTTTCTGATTTCCTTTCTGGCCGTTCACCTGATTGGCAATCTTCAATTGCTTGCGGGCGACGGAGGCCAGGCCTTTAACGAATATGCGTACTTCATGACCCACAATCCGGTAATCATGTTTACTAGTTATGGACTGTACGCTTTCATTTTGATCCACGCTATCCAAGGCATTGCACTTTGGCGAAAGAACCGTTCAGCACGTGGTAACCAGGCCTATGCCGTTAAGGTTAACCGGGTCGCTGGAGCCAGCAAGGCTTCGATTCGCATGGGCTCGCTGGGTAGTATTATTCTTATTTTCATTCTGTTGCATATGGCTCAGTTCTGGTTACAGATGAAATTAGGCTACACGGAAATGGTGACTTACCCCGATGGTGACGGTGCAGTTAAAGACCTTTATACGCTAGTTATTGGTGCCTTTGCCAACCCTCTATTTGTTATCGGCTATGTTTTTAGCATGGTCGCAATCGCCTTTCATTTATTACACGGTTTCGAGTCTGCCTTCCAGACCCTGGGCCTAAGCCATCCGAAATGGACGCCGCTCGTCAAGTTCGTAGGTCGAACTTACAGCGTTTTGGTTCCACTAGGTTTTGCGATCATCCCGATTTGGATGTACCTCGCGCAGCAGTAAATTATCACTTCAATTTAAAAGCAAAATCATGCCATTACAATCCAACGTACCGCCCGGAGAACTCGGCGAAAAGTGGACCAAATACCGGTCTTCGATGCCGCTGGTGGCGCCCAATAATAAGCGCCGCCTTGAAGTGATCATTGTCGGTACAGGCCTCGCTGGTGGTGCCGCCGCCGCAACGCTCGGTGAACTAGGCTACAAGGTTAAGGTATTTACCTTCCACGATAGCCCGCGCCGCGCACACTCCATCGCTGCACAGGGCGGGATCAACGCCGCAAAGAATTACCAGAACGACGGTGACTCGATTTACCGTCTCTTCTACGATACCATCAAAGGTGGCGACTACCGCAGCCGCGAAGCCAACGTTCACCGCCTAGCCGAGGTATCCGTTAATATCATCGACCAAGCCGTAGCGCAGGGTGTTCCCTTTGCCCGTGAATATGGTGGTTTGCTTGCTAACCGCTCCTTCGGTGGCGTACAGGTAAGCCGGACGTTCTACGCCCGTGGCCAAACCGGACAGCAGCTCTTGCTCGGTGCCTACCAAAGCCTCAGCCGCCAGGTAAGCCTTGGTAACGTAACTATGTACAACCGCCACGAGATGGTGGACGTAGTGAAAGTAGACGGAAAAGCCCGTGGCATCATCGCTCGGAACCTACTGACCGGCGAACTGGAACGCCACGCTGCCCACGCCGTTGTACTAGGTACGGGTGGTTACGGCAACGTATTCTATCTGAGTACCAACGCCATGAACTCCAATGCATCGGCTGCCTGGCGCGCCGTTAAGAAGGGGGCTTACATGGCAAACCCCTGTTTCACGCAGATCCACCCAACCTGTATTCCCGTTTCGGGCGAGTACCAGTCTAAGCTCACGCTAATGTCTGAGTCGCTGCGCAACGACGGGCGCGTTTGGGTACCCAAGAAGACAGAAGATGCCATCGCCATTCGCGAAGGCAAAAAGACTGGCCTAGACGTTGCTGAAAACGATCGGGATTACTACCTTGAACGCCGCTACCCAGCTTTCGGTAACCTCGTTCCCCGCGACGTCGCCAGTCGCGCTGCGAAGACGGCTTGTGACGAAGGCCTGGGCGTCAGCCCTACCGGTCTGGCCGTTTACCTTGACTTCGCCGAAGCCATCCAGCGCTACGGCCAGAGCCAAGCGACTACCCTCAATGAGCACAAGGCATCTGCAGCCCGCATTAAAGAATTAGGTACGGCGGTCGTTGCCGAGAAATACGGTAACCTCTTCGAGATGTACGAGAAGATCACCGGCGAGAACCCTTACGTAATGCCGATGAAGATCTACCCCGCTGTTCACTACACAATGGGTGGTCTATGGGTGGATTACAACCTGCAAACGAACGTTCCCGGACTCTTTGCCACCGGCGAAGCCAACTTCAGCGACCACGGTGCCAACCGTCTCGGCGCATCGGCACTGATGCAGGGCCTAGCCGATGGTTACTTCGTACTTCCCTATACTATAGGAACCTTCCTGGCGGATGAGATTCGTACGCCGATGATCGACCCTAATGGTAAAGAGTTCATGGACGCCGAAAAGGCCGTTGCTGACCGTGTAACCAAAATAATGGCCATCCAGGGCAACCAGTCGGTGGAGAGCTTCCACCGTCGCCTCGGGCTCACCGTTTGGGAGTACTGTGGCATGTCCCGCAGTGCCGAAGGCCTAAACAAAGGCCGGAAGATTATCCGCGAACTACGGGAAGAATTCTACCGCGATGTTTTCGTTCCTGGTAGTGCCGACGAGTACAACCCGGAACTGGAAAAAGCACTTCGCGTCGCCGACTTCATGGAGCTCGGAGAGCTTATGATGGTTGATGCGCTAGACCGTGATGAAAGTTGTGGTGGCCACTTCCGCGAAGAATACCAAACGGAAGACGGCGAGGCACTTCGCCGCGACGATGAATACACCTACGTTTCTGCCTGGGAATGGGACGATAACGAACCGATCCTGCATAAGGAAGAACTCGTATTCGAAAACGTAGAACTTAAAACCCGCTCTTATAAGTAGTCTTTTAGACTGTTGATTCGTTGGTGCTAACCGATTAACGAATTAACTGACTAAGTTTCTAACTGACTAACTTCTAACGAACTAAAAGACTATTACTATGAGCGCTGATAACATGAAGCTAACCCTTAAAATCTGGCGGCAGAAGAATGCAGACGCTAAAGGTCGTTTCGATACGCATACCGTCGATGGCGTTACTTCCCACATGTCCTTTCTGGAAATGCTGGACATACTTAACGAAAAAATCATTCACGAAAAAAAGGAGCCCGTTGCCTTTGAGCACGACTGCCGCGAAGGCATCTGCGGAACCTGTAGCCTTGTTATCAACGGCTACCCGCACGGTCCTCAGCAAGGCACAACCACCTGCCAGCTGCACATGCGCCACTTTAACGATGGTGATACGATCACCATCGAGCCCTGGCGCTCCTCGGCTTTCCCTATCGTTAAAGACCTCGTGGTTAACCGCGACGCTTTTGACCGCATAATCCAGGCAGGAGGCTACATCTCCGTCAACACAGGCCAGGCGCAAGATGGTAACTCAGTCCCCATCGAAAAAGACCTTGCCAACGAAGCTATGGACGCAGCGACTTGCATCGGTTGTGGTGCCTGCGTAGCAGCTTGTCCTAATGCCTCAGCTATGCTGTTCACTTCGGCCAAAGTGAGCCACCTGGCACACATGCCCCAAGGAGAAGTGGAAGCTGCTCAGCGCGCACTTCGCATGGTAGAGCAGCACGATGCTGAAGGTTTTGGCCGTTGCTCTAACATCACAGCCTGTGAGGCCGAATGCCCTAAGGGGATATCGGTTGAGCACATTGCGCGGTTGAATCGGGAGTACCTCACTGCTGCTGTTGGTAGTACGAAATAACGTCCGACTACAGTATATTCCGGGACGCAGAGAAAGGCGGTAGCCTCGAACGAAGTCCTAGATTATTTGGATAGTTACGAATTTATTTGGTGCGTGTGAAAGGGAACCCTCTTAGGGACATCGATCCAGTGACCACTCTAATTAAAGCATAGTCATCGTGATGTTGACCGGGCTAGTAGAACGCTTGCGTAGCCTTAGCTACACAAGCGTTCTACTGGTTAAAGGCAGTACCGCAAGAGCAGCGTAGCGAAGTCGGACAGTTACTACATTAACGTTCCTTAGATTATTTCCGTGTCCCCCACCCTGCCGAGGTACGAGTATCCCCGTACATAAATCTCCGGTACGCGCAGCGTGCCCCCCAGCCGGTTCGTGCGCCGGCGGTAGCGGAGCTCGCCGCGGATAAGAAGGCGATCTCCGGAGTGAAGGTGTTCGTGAAGGTCCAGCGCGGCGGCCCCCCAAGCGGTGCAATGGTGGGCCTCCTGACGTTCTCCCCTTATGGTGCGCAGTTCAAAGCGAGTAAGGTCAAGGCCCTCGTGAGTGCAGTGATAAATAGGTGGGAAGGCTAACTGGCCGATTAGGGTTATTTCGTTCAAAATAGTGATGTTTGGTGATACGAGCGCTCCCCCGAGAGTCGCTCGTACGGGTTAGTTAATTTTCGTTTTGAATGGCGTCGGTAATTATTTCACCGACCTCTTCCTCCACATTACCCCGCGTTGAAGGTCGCTGCAGTAGGTGATAACTATCGAGATGAATTTCTGGGCGCAGGTGGTTTACCCCTTCCTGTTTCCAGGTCCGGATGCGCAGCTTGCCGAGGATAAAAAGGTTGTCGCCACGACGAACGCTACGGTGCAGCGCCTCCGCCAAGCTACCCCAGGCCACCAGAGAAAAGGCCATTGAAGAGCGTTCTCCGCAATGATTCGTGACGGACTGGTAAAGCCGCAGGCGGGCCATCATGGCACCGTCGGTCATGGTAAAAAGCTCAGGCGGATGACCGGCACGGCCGGTTAGCTGGATCTGATTGTGAACGTGAGGCATAGCAGGTGAATTGTTTCTACCGGCAAGGTGCGAAGCGCCTTCAGGCTTAGTCGTCTTTTATACATCTACTTGCGTTTATATGCGTGTGTAAGCGTTTAAAAACGGGTGTATTGACTTAAAATGGCTATTAAATTGATGGTCCTTAACCACAAAATTCCTGCCAATCCACACAAAAAACCATCTGCGCACCCGCGTCCGCGCCACCTTGAAGAAGCCGCGAAGCGAAAAATTGATGCTCACGGGTGGGCAATATTCCTGTCTCATCACCGGAGACCAAAGCACGTTACGACACCACACACCGTATATTTGAATCTAAATTTAAGCCCCACAGGCTTTTACTTTTCAGTGTGAGGGGCGTCATACTTAAACAAAGTAGCAACACACACTCCTGTTTTAAAAGCATATTCCTTCGTTCTCCACCTCCTCAAACGGCGCTTTTATGTCAATCTCTACTTTACCCACCCCAGCGGTCGTCGCTTCCATCGCTCCGTACACCGGCCCCTGGACCCGCCTACAAGCCGGACACCTGCTGCGCCGCGCCACCTTCGCGCCCCTGAAGGCAGAAATTGACCAGGCTCTAAGCCTCGGCTTAGATGGAGCAATCAATAAGCTCTTTGCGAACGTTGCGCTGCCCGATCTACCTGTTTACTACGACTACGAAGACAATCCGGATGCGGGCATAGGCAACACCTGGGTAGACCTACCCGTAAGCGAAACCAATTCTAACGATGATGCCAGCGCCCGCCGCCGTAGTCTGGACGGCTGGTGGATGGCCTCGCTGGCAACCGACCAGCTCACCATCCGGGAAAAAATGTGCTTCTTCTGGCACAACCACTTCGGCATCGACGGACCCGGAGACGCGCGCGCCATCTACCAGTTTATCACAAAATACAGAGCGTTCGCTACCGGCGATTTCAAAGAGTTCGTAAAGCAGATGGCTGTAAATCCTTCCATGCTCGTTTTCCTAAACGGAAACAGCAATACGCGGGTGAACCCCAATGAAAACTTCGCACGGGAAATCCTGGAATTATTCACCATTGGTAAAGGACAGCAGGTAGGCGACGGCGACTACACCAACTACACCGAGCAGGATGTAACCGAGCTAGCCCGCGCCTTTACCGGCTGGCGAGTCCGGGGGCTAAACACTCAGGTAGCCGGGCTTGGGCCGGAGAGTTACTACACCACCAACCGCCACGACACGACGGAAAAGCAGCTAAGCCACCGCTTCAACAATGCAATAATCGAAAACAACGGCGAGAATGAATACCAAGACGTCGTCGACCTGATCTTTCAGCAAGACGAAGTCTCCCGCTTTATCTGCCGTAAACTCTACCGCTACTTCGTTTACTATAAAATCAATGATGCTGTAGAGAACGACATCATCGAGCCGATGGCCCAGGCCCTGCGCGGTGCGGACTACGTGATTGCTCCGGCCCTAAAGCTTCTCCTCCGGAGTGAACACTTCTACGAAGCGAGCGTCATTGGCGACATCATCAAGTCTCCCATCGATGTAGCGCACAGCATTTACCGGCCTACGGATTACCTCAACCAGGGAAGCGTTCGTGACGACTACCAGGCCGCCCGCCGCGCTTACCTCGCTGCCCGTGATATGGGCCTCGAGCTACGCAAGCCGCCCAGTGTTTCCGGCTGGTCCGCCTATTATCAGGGACCCGGTTTCCACCGCCTCTGGCTCAACACTGCTACGCTGCAAACCCGTACCGATGTTCAGAATCGAGCCCTTAGCCGTAACGGCTGGTACTGGGACGGTGCCCGCCACCCCTTCGACTGGCTAACCACCATCAGCCGCTACGACAACCCCGGAGACCCCAACGACCTGATCGCGGAAATGGCAGACGAATTCGTCCCCCAAGCCCTTAAGCCCACCCAGCTAAACGCATTGAAGGAGTTGCTCTTGCCCGGCCTTCAAGACTTCGTATGGACGAGCGAATACGCTGACCTTGGCGCTAACCCTAACGACGAAGCGCTCCGCGTATCCGTCGAAATCCGACTTAAGCACATGGTGGAAGGAATGCTCCAGCTTGCTGAATTTCACGTACACTAAACTATCATGAACAGAAGAAACTTCCTCCGCACCTCCGGTGCCTTAAGTCTGCCTGCCCTTCTTTCAACTGGTGTTGCAGCTGATCCCGCCGGGTTTTTCAGCCAGTTCATCAACCCCGATAGTGATAAGGTTTTGATCCTGATCAGGCTTTCCGGCGGTAACGACGGGCTCAACACGCTGATCGGTTTGGATCAGTTGGACAAGCTTTCTCAGGTCCGTGGTAACATAGCGCTCAGTGCTTCAGACGTGATCGGGTTGAACGACACCACCGGCCTCCACGGCAGCATGACCGGCATGAAGTCGCTTTACGACGAAGGCTTACTTGGTGCAATTCAGGCCGTTGGCTACCCGAACCAGAACCGCTCACATTTCCGGAGTACCGATATCTGGACTTCCGGCTCTGCCTCCGATGAGACGGAGACCAAAGGATGGCTCGGGCGCTACCTGGAGTTAGAACACGCCGAATTCCCCGCCGGCTACCCCAACGAGGAATTCCCTTATCCCCTGGCAATGACAATGGGCAACGTTGTCTCCTCAACTTGTCAGGGTTCTCTCTCCAACCTGAGTGTGGTGGTCAACAATCCTTTCAACTTCCTCTATATCGCTCCGGGTGGCAACACCTCGCTACCGAGCGGCAACTACGGTACTGAAGTGAGCTACGTGCGCGAACTCATCGGTCAGAGTAACCAGTACGGAGCAGTCGTTCAGGAAGCCGCCAACGCGGGAAACACGCTCGCGGTGAACTATACTGAAGGCAAGCTATCGGACCAGCTCCGGAACATCGCCACCCTCATCGCTGGAGGCTTGCAGACCAAGATTTACGTCGCAACCCTCGGTGGCTTCGATACCCACAGTGAACAGGTTACCGGCAATAACCGCCTGCTTGGCGACCATGCCAATCTCTTAACCGAACTAAGTGACTCCATCAAGGCTTTCATGGACGACCTGAAACTCCTCGGGGTTGACCGCCGGGTAATGGGCCTCACCTTCAGCGAATTTGGCCGCCGCATCCGCTCCAACGAAAGCAGTGGTTCAGACCACGGCGACGCTGGTCCCCTTTTCCTTTTCGGCAACTGCGTCCAGGGAGGGGTAATGGGCCAAAGCCCTGAAATTGATACTGCTGTCGATCAGAATACCGGGGTGCCCTTCCAGTACGATTTTCGGGACGTCTACGGGTCGGTACTAATAGACTGGTTTGAAGTACCGGAAGCGACCGTGCAAACGCTCTTTTCCAGCGGCTTCACTTACTTACCCATCGCCAACGGCTGTAGCCGCCCGCTGAATATCATCGTGGATGCTCCGGCCGCCCTCGGTGACGAATACTTCATCGATCTTGATTGGCAAGATCATGTGTTGCCCCGACCTCAGGGCTTCCGACTAGAGCGAAGTGAGGATGGCCGAAACTTCCAAGTCATCGCCCGGGTATCCGCCAAGAACAGTAAAAATAGCGTTACCGGATATACCTTTCGGGACGAAAAGGTCCGCAAGAATAAGCTCTATTATTACCGGCTACAACGCGAAAACACTGACAGAACTATATCCACTTCCGGTGTACAAACCGGCCGTTTGCGGGGAAGTAGCCGAGGCGACTGGGCGGTTGGCCTACCGCGCCCAAACCCCGTTCAAGACGAAGGCAGTTACATCAAGGTCTATGCGCCAACTGATGCAACCGCTACGTGGTCAGTGACCGACATCTCCGGTAGAAAAGTCCGCAACGGAAGCATAAGCCTCCTTGGTGGACAGGATAACCGTATTCCAATTCAGCCTGCAGGCTTACCCAATGGTACTTATGTCTGGCAACTCATTACGGAAAACGGTCAGCGCTTTTCACGAAAGATACTTCGACGATAGAAGTTATCTTTTCAGGTGCGAAAGCATTGTGAAAAGCAATGTAAGTGCATTGGTCGTGAGTTATTTCATTATCACACTTATTCCTTTAGGAATAAGCCCCCTTCGTTCGGCTCTCCCTTAAAAGCCGTTAAAAACCTTACACATTTATGCTGGGTTGAGCGATTGTAGCACGATTATCACAATAAGCAATCGTACTACAAGCGGTACAACTTATTACACACATTCATAATCCGATCATCCTTACCACTAACGGATTTCCTCGTAGTTTCGCGGCTAATCGCGGGTCACTTTACTTGTGGACGCGAGTTCTTCGCTCTAACCAACCACCATACTATGCGTTTTCTTCTTTCGTTTGCGGCACTTTGCCTCTCTCTCACCTTATTCTCACAGGAGGCTATCCTAACCGGCATCCTTGATGGAGACCTGGTCAATTCTAATGGCCAGGGCGGTAACCCTAAAGTGATCGAACTGTACGTAAATGGCAGTCTGGACATTAGCGGCTACCAGCTTAGCCGGACCAATGCCGGGAACCTTTTCACCTTTCCTACCGGAAGCACGTACGAGAATGAGTTCGTGTACGTAGTCAACCCCGCCGGCGAAGACGAGTACCTGGTGGCCTATGGTGCCTCCGGAGGCTTTGCCAATTACCTAACCAGCAGTAATGTCTCTGGCAACGGCAACGATCCTTACCAACTGCTAGATGCTAGCGGTACGATCCTGGACCAAACGGGCGGCCCCATCGGCACCCCCGACAACTACAAAGACGGCCACCGCTACCGCCTGAGTAATACCGGCCCCGATGCTGGATGGATAGAAAATAATTGGACTGGTGGTAACGCTACGGTAGACAACCAGGCCGTAACCGCATACGCTGGCATTACGATGTTTGGCACCTACACTGCCACTCCTCCCGGCCCTTCCGTAAGCACTTCTACGGATGGAAACCTTACCGAGCCTAGTACAGATGGTGGCTTCATAATCACCCTTTCCGAAGTAGCGGCTACAGACATAACGATCAGCTACACGCTCACGGGAACCGCTACTCCAGGCGACGATTACACAGACCCCAACGGCGGGTCTGTACAGATACTCGCCGATCAGCTTTCCGTGTCGGTCAGTATTGAAGTAGAAGACGACAACAATTCTGAACTAGCGGAGACCATCGAAGTCACACTCACTTCAGTCTCCGACGCAACCTTCTCCCTTGGTTCCGGAGCAACGATTAATATTATTGACGACGAACCGGTGTCGGCTATTTTCATCAGCGCCATTCAGGGCAGCGGGACCAGCAGCCCTGCCGTTGGCCAGACGCTATCCATTGAAGGTATTGTCGTTGGTGACTTTCAGGGAGGAGATGGTGCCGGCCTCGGTGGCTTCTTCGTTCAGGAAGAAGATACTGACACTGACGCTGATGCTTCCACCTCCGAAGGAATCTGGGTTTACGATGAAGCCGGAGCGGTAAACGTTGCCGTGGGCGACCTAGTTACTATTACCGGCCTGGTGGAGGAGAGTAGCGACCTTACCCAGCTTAACGTAACCGGCGCCGGAGCCAGTGTTGCCGTTATCAGCTCTGGAAATACGCTGCCTACTGCCGCGAATCTCGACCTCCCGGTTAGCGCAGATACCGATTACGAAGCTTTTGAAGGTATGCTTACTACAATTACGGAAACCGTTTCGATCACCGAGACTTTCAGTGTCGGTCGGTTTGGCGAGTTCTCCGTCTCTAAAGGTGAGCGGCTTATCACGTTCACCGAATGTAACGAATCTGACCCCGCAGCCCTTGCCCTCTACAATGCCGACCAGAGCCTGCGCCGACTGACGGTAGACGACGGTCGTAACGGCCAAAATACCTTTCCGATCGTCCTCGGTAATGGCCAGCAAGTCACAGCGACCAACAGCCTTCGTTCCGGCGCATCCATCACCGGTCTTACCGGTATTATTGATGAGCGCTTCAATAGCTACCGGATGCAAGCCACCGACTTCACGGTTGGCAGTGATAATGCGCGACCTACCGCTGCTCCCACCGTGGGTGGCAACCTTACCGTAGTTGGCATGAACGTTTTGAACTACTTCACCACCTTCGGTAGCCGTGGTGCAGACAACCAGGAAGAGTTCGACCGCCAGGAAATCAAGATCGTAAAGGCCATTTGCGAACTCAACGCCGATATCATCGGCTTGGTCGAAATCGAAAACAACGGCTATGGCGTTGACGGAGCGTTGCAGTCACTCATCGACGCGATTACCGCTGAGTGCGGAACGCAGTACCGTTTTGTTACTTCACCGAATACAGGTACCGATCAGATTCAGGTTGCGCTAATCTATAGGGCAGACGTAGTTATGGAGTCCGGCACCGCCGCGGCACTCTCAGAACCGGCCAATGTATTCAGCAGAAATCGCGTACCGTTGGCCCAGACCTTCAGGGTCGTAGAACCTGGCAATCCCAGCCTAAACGCCGAACTGACCGTCTGCGTTAACCACTGGAAGAGCAAAGGCAGCTCCTGCGGAACGGGCGACAATGATACCGGAGGAGCCGGTAATTGTGACGGATCGCGCACGGCAGCCGCCCAGGCCATTCACGACTGGCTGGCCACCAAGCCTACTGGTACTACCGATACCGACAACCTTGTCATCGGAGACCTCAATGCCTACAGCCAGGAGGAACCGCTTAAACTCTTCATCGATGCTGGATATGTGAACACGGTACGCGCTGCAGCTGGTGCAGGTAGCTTCCCCTGCGGCAGCAGCCCTTCCTACGTTTTCCGTGGCGAATGGGGCAGCCTTGACCATGCACTGGCCAGTGCATCTCTTGCCGGTCAGGTGACCGGTGCCATTCCCTGGCCAGTCAATGCTCCAGAGCCCGTCGCGCTTGACTACGACACGCAGTTCAACAACCCCGCTCTTTATGCTGATGACTACTACCGCTTTAGCGACCACGACCCGGTGGTCATTGGCCTTGACCTCAGCGTTGTCGTTAGTGTTCAGAACGGAGAAGCAGGTGCCATGGAAATTCGCCAGCTCAGCCCGCGGCAGTTCCGTGTTCTGGGTACTCCGATCGGTCTGGAATACCTACTCGTCAACGCTGCCGGTGTAGAAGTACGGCGCGGTGTTACCCGTAATGAGCAAACTGATATTGACGGATCAGGGCTTCCAGCCGGTATCTATTTCCTCCTAGTTCGTTCGCGGAGTGCGGGTGGACAGACGTTCAAGGTGATTCTTCGGTAGAAAATTCTCTTTTGGGCGCGGCCGCAGGGTGCAAGGTTTGTTAGGAGGCACGGTTCGTTCGGACCAAGCCGCTCAACGAGCTCTCAATACCAACCTGCACTTCGTAAGGATATGTTTACAGCAAGGGGCTGATGGATTTCCGAATGGAATTCATCGGCCCCTTTTATTTCTCTTACCTTCCGGGATGGCGATTAACGTAAGCTATTGCGAGTAAATTGAAGGACAAACTCCCCGTCATGCAAAACCTATTACTAGCTGATTTTGGCTTATTCCTCAGCCCCTTTCACCCTCTGCTGGTTCATTTACCGATTGGTTTTTTGCTGCTTAGGAACGGTGGCCAGGAAATAAGATACGCCCAGCCATCCGGGTAAGCTAGACGGTCAGAGCGACTTCAGCGGTAGCAGCAGCTTTTTGCGAATGGCTACTTTCTGGCGAAAGTGATGGCGGAGACACCCTGTTCTGGCACAAATGGCTCAGGATCAGCGTTGCGGTACTAGCCGTAACCGGAACTTATGGTGGTAAGCCAGCGAAGTGGACCGGCCTGCTGGTTGCAGGATAGCGGACAGCTCAACATGACCAAGCCCCGTAGCCTAAGTAAAGCAGGTGAAGGCAAAGCCCAAACCACCTGAGTCACAAACAGTGCCGACGGACGTGTGATTAATACCGGCCTTAACGGCCGCGTAATCCGGAAACTAAAAATACCTACCGACCATATTCCCGAAGGGAAATAATTCAAGCCAAACGAAACGACCATTGCCCACGACAATTCAAACTTCATAAACCCCACGACGTCTACCCCGATGAAAACGGAAATTTGTACGTACCGCAACGGTATAGTTGCCGGACTTACCCTATTCGCTTAAAGCGGATTTAGTGCTGTAGTACAGTATTACATTACTGAAAAAGCCGCTCGAAACGTATTAGCATGCGCCTCAATAATAGTCGCCAAACGGTCAGAGTAACCACCTCCCATACTCACCGAAACTGGTAAATCGCGGTCTTTACAGGATTGAAAGACGAAGCGGTCCCGCTCCTTACACCCCTGGAGACTAAGTGCCAAGCGGCCAAGCTTATCGGACGCAAGTACATCCACCCCACTCAGGAAGAAAACGATATCTGGCTGAACCTGATCAAGAAGGTTCGGCAGCACTTCGTAAAGTTTGTTCAAATAAATATTGTCTCCGGTTCCGTCCGGAAAACCGACGTCGAGGTCAGAAGGAGGCTTCCGGTTGGGATAGTTCTTCGCGCCATGAAAACTCAGGGTAAAAACGCGCGGATCATCCGCGAAAATTTCAGCGGTGCCGTTGCCATGGTGCACGTCGAGATCTACCACAATTGCCTTGGATATTTCGCCTGCGTGAAGTAATTCGTTGGCCGCAATGGCGATGTCGTTGAACACACAAAAGCCTTCACCCCGGTCGGCAAAAGAGTGATGCGTCCCTCCGGCAATATTAAGCGCGACACCGAAACCGTTCATGGCTAAGCGGGCACAATCAAGGGTTCCCTGCGCGATGACACGGCCCCGGGCGATGAGTTCGGGACGCATGGGAAAGCCGATGGCACGGGCCTCCTTTACGGAAAGGCTGTTGGTCTTCAACTTATGCCAATATTCAGCGGTATGGGTTCGGAGGATGGCTGTTTCACTGACCGGCTCGGGAGCGAAAAACACCTCTTCTGAAACAGTACCTTCATAGAGTAATTGCTCTGGCAAAAGGGTGTACTTCTCCATTGGGAAACGATGCTTCGCCGGAAGCTCGTAGCGATAGATTGGGGAATAGGCTATTTTCACGGCTATGCTTTCCTTACTAGTGCGTAACAACAGGTGGCAAAAAAGTCCTTCACCCACGGTAACCCTCCAATGATTCCGGGCAACGCCATCGGCTTAAGACCAAATTTGATCTCGTAATTGGGATTTATGAACCAGAGGTCTTTTTGCTCAAAGCAAAACCCGCTTCGTTCGATCGTTTCGGTGAAACGCGCAATGCTAATGCCTGTTTCCTTAATTTCAATAAGGTCTTCGATTATACGGTCTGTTTCTCCTCCAATTTTAAGCACTTCTTTATAGAGTGGAATGGGTAACAGGTGGTACCAGGGCAGTTTACTAAGCAGTCTGTTTCCACAAATTTGCTGATGGCCGCCAAAGGGCATACGCCAGGGCGGAAAGCCAAAAAAAATACGCCCCTCCGGCTTGAGAAATTTATGGACAAAAGTCAGGAAGCGCTCCTGATCGTGAATGTGCTCGATCACGTCGCGAAGAATGATAAGGTCGAAGGTACTGAGACGATCGGCACTGCTGTCATATATGTCCTGAACGATCAACTCCACATCAGCCCGGGGCAGTACATCGGCCATGTATTCTTTACCGAGATCAATCTTTGACTGGCTCAGGTCAACCCCCACTCCCT
>Ga0136553_1000442_pt1 | contig 14254 bp, 7 predicted proteins | sample AntRauTorckE5430_FD_101384 | JGI IMG/M metagenome (GOLD analysis project Ga0136553, IMG submission 101384) | Saline lake microbial communities from Rauer Islands, Antarctica - Metagenome Torckler E5 #430 | ecosystem: Environmental > Aquatic > Non-marine Saline and Alkaline > Saline | place... | reverse complement strand
TACGCCTTCGAAACGAATCTCACCAGCCTGGACCAACGCACCGCAGAAGACCTCCTTCACTTTATTGAGCCTGGCCGCACCATCACAAAAGAAGAATACGCCGGTGAATTAGGCAGCGACTTTGAATGGCAGTTCCTGGACGCACAACTCGCAGAATGGCCCTTCGCTAAACAAATTCTGCAACCACAACGTGATTTCGCCTCAATCAATGGCGTTGTTGGTGGCGGACGAACCGTTGACTTTAGCTACTCCTTTCCCCAACACGCAACGATAGCGGGCAATCGCTACGGGACGAAGACCGTAGGTATCGTCTTCGAGGTAGACGGCCCACACCACGATACCTTCTTGTACCGGACCTACGATAAGTATCGAGACGATGCCTCTCTGGAAGCTGGTTTCAACACGATCCGTACCACAAGCTTACTGGACGAGCGTGCTACGACAGAACTTACTGAACTCTTCGAGCACGGCTACTTTAACAGGTACAAACGCAACTATGCTCGTACCGTTGCTCACGATCTCCCTGCCTATACTTTGGTGCTGGTGCCTATAGTCGTAGCCCGTATTCAACGGACCATCATCGAATGGTTAATTCGTAACCCGACGGTCTACGCTCAGGAGGAAGTTAAGATCGCCGTCATTGAACGTGACCTGCCCGGAGCCGCCCTCGCCGTGGCCCAACTTCAGGAGGTACTGGACAATCTGGCCGAACTGGTAACGCCCAATGAAAGTCCGCCCGTTCCACGCTTAAAACTCTTCCTCTTTCCGGAAGAGAAATGGACACTAGACCAAGCACTCCATCTTGAAGCTAACACACTTACGGAAGCGGACTTCTCACCGGAAGACTACGACTTGATCATTGATCACTCCATCCTCCGCCGCTCGGGGATATTAAAAGAGACTACCTACTTAACGGATGGGGCAACGGTCATCCGGTCTGCTCATTTCTTTGATAGCCGCACGCAAGCTTCGCGGCGGACCTATTGTGCAGATCCTATCACCTATCAGCCATTAGTCACAAGAAGAGGCGACGGTGGGTACGATGAAAACCCGGCGACGATTCGCCCGATACGATACTTCTTAAGAAACGTATTCCGCAAAAAAGACTTCCGTGAAGGACAACTTCCCATCATTTCCCGGGCGATGCAGCAGCTGGCAGTTATTGGGCTGCTCCCAACAGGGGGAGGTAAGTCAATCACTTTTCAGCTCTCCGCGTTTTTGCAGCCAGGACTATGTCTGATCGTCGACCCGATCAAGTCACTGATGGAGGACCAGGTACGGGTACTCAAAGAGAACTGGATCGACAACTGCGCCTACATCAATTCCAACCTTGACTTTAAGGCAAAGCAGGCGGCAATGACCGACCATACCTACGGCGGAAGCCAGTTTTTCTTCGTTTCCCCCGAACGACTGGTGATGACTGAGTTTCGTCAGATGGTGCAAAACATTCACTTCCGGGGGCTCGGTCTGGCGTACAGCTACTGCGTGATCGACGAGGTTCACTGTGTTTCAGAATGGGGCCACGATTTCCGCACGACCTACCTGATGTTAGGTCGTAATGCCCAGCGGTTTATCCACCACCGGACCAAATCTAAGGACAGACCAGTGCCGCTGATCGGGCTGACCGCTACGGCATCCTTTGATGTACTGGCCGATATTGAGAGAGAGCTGGAAATCCAAACCAACGACGAAGCCAACGCCGTTATCACGCTGGAAAACACTGTGCGGCCGGAGTTGTTTTTTCGGGTCTTACCCGTCGGGCAGGTAGACCGGATTACCGTTTTGAACGAAGACTTCGCCCGGATGCCAGCCAACCTTGCTCATCTCAACCAGCCTGGCATCCTGCGTTCTGCGCAAGAACATCATCAAGAACTGGATGGTGGCCATCCATTTACTGATGAAGAGCTGGAGGATAAAATTATGGGCTTGAGTCTTCCTGCTGATGGCCTCGCAGGAATGACCCAGAACGATCTTTGCTCCATTGTCTTTTGCCCAGTTAAGGGTACCGGTGGGCATATCCTAGGAGTTGATTTTGTAAGACAAAACATAAACTCAGGTAGTGTTGGTTATTACTATTCTGATGAAGATACTTTCACCCACGGCACTAATCCTGAGATTGCAAAATCATTCACTGAATTTACCGAAGGTGACCTGAAGCACATTGTCTGCACCAAGGCCTTCGGTATGGGGATTGACAAAGAGAATATCCGGACTACTTACCACTACAATTATTCTGGATCGCTCGAAAGTTTTGTGCAGGAGGCAGGGCGCTCTGGGCGTGATAAGAAGGTAGCTGAGGCGGTGGTACTTATTGCAGAACATGAGACCTATGCCCTTTCGCCGCTGTGCTTGCAGTATGGGCATCCGGAAGATCACGATCTTACGGAGCCTTCAAAGAACTTTTCCCGAATTGCGAACCCCTGGCATCGCAAAGGAATCCGATGGGAGCTTTTAAGTAAAAGTTTCAACTCAAAAAAGCAGGTGGAGGATGCTATTCAAGTTTCCATATCAGGTTTAAAGCATATCAAACCTGCTCAAGTAACGGAATTGGTAAGCCGTCTGAACAACTGGATCGAAACTTCCAACCCTGATAAAAATATACACGAGTTTTTTCATGCGCTTTCCTACCGGGGCGTTGAAACCGAGAAACAGCAAATGCTTACGGTGTTCGAAGAAGCTGAATTTTCGGGCGCGGACGCAGGTGCAAAAGAGGACAAGATTGAGCAAAAAAGCTTCACGGAAGAATTCAATTCCTGCAATGAAAATTGTTTTACTTTTATCCTTGCAAAGGAAAAACCGTACGCCTTAAAGGTAGCCGAAATAGCAATATTCTTAGGCGTTGACCCTGCAAAAAGAGTTAACCCTGAGAGCGAAAAATACAAAGATACTTTCAAGGACAAAATCGAAAAAGCTTACAAATACTCGTATAACTTCCAAGATTATCTACTGCGTTTAGGAGAGATTAAGGGTACTAAAAACCCTTTTTCGTTAAGCCAATCAGTCAGAGATGCACTCCTGATCATCTACAACTACCCCCGCAACGAAAACGCCACCGGCCGGCTGATCTACCGGATGCATTCTGCCGGGCTGCTAGAAGATTACACTATCGACTACCAAAAAACTGGTATTCATTGCTGTACCCTTCGCAAGTACGACAGCATCGAAAAGTACCACGATCACATCGAAGAGTACCTCCGCCGCTATCTCTCTGAGATCGTTACCATCGAGAAAATGAAGGCGTTACGAGGAACCTGCAACAAGGGCCTCTTGACTAGCAACCTGCTCCAGTGCCTCAACTTTCTGGCGGAGTTTGCCTATACCGAGATCGCTGATAAACGCAAGCGAGCCACGGATGAGATTGATCGGGTGATGCGTAAGTGTATCACAAACCCTGAGCTTCGGGCCGATAAAGAAAAAGCCAACCAATCCATAAAGGAAGAGATTTATTATTATTTCAATGCTAAGTACGCCCGGCCCAAAAACACCATTGGCGGCCAAGAATACTCTCTATTGGACGACCATAGCAACGAAAGCATGTCTCGGGCTGGAGTTCTCAAAAAGTACCTTGTTGCGCTAAACCTAGAGGGTGGTCAGCAGAACAACTATAAACACCTGATCGGCTCCTGCAGGAAAATCATTCGCTCGCTTAGCGCCTCTGACCTGAAGCGGGAGTGGGCGCTACTCCTCCTCAAAGCGTTCGCGATGTATGCTGTCAACAATGCCTCTTATGTGTCTGAGGCGAACGCTGATTTGATTATGGGCTTCAACCGCTTCTACGATGACGCTGGCTTTCATAAGAACGATCTTTCTACCGTCGAGTACCACTTTACCGACTACTTTGACCGCCTTAAAGACAACATCCAAGAGAACAACGAATCCTTCCGCGACATCGAAGCCATCCGCCTAGGCCTACTTTTCCAGCTCCAGTCCAAAATGATTACCCAACTTAAAGAACTCACCTGATCATGCCTGTATACGAAGAAGTACTAGAAATTGCCCATAACAACGTTCAGCAGTTGGGCAATCAACTCAGTGAACTCAACGACCTAAAAAAGTTGCTGAGAGACGCCCGAGAGATTCCGGACCAGTGGGATGAGAAGTTCAAAGAAGTTGCCGCAACTACCAGTGAGTACACGGCTGCCATAAACGCGCTAGCCAACACCTACCTGGAAGGCAGTAATGAAGTGATCGGTAATAATCTCGCCGAACTTGCGTCGGCTAACGCGAAACTCGGTACGCAAATCCAGGCGTTAACCACCTACGATTTTGCTAGTCACTTCAAAACGCTACAGCAAGAAATTGCCGAACAGGTGAAGGCTGACCTCCGGAAGGAAATCGAAGGTGTAAGTGTCGCCACCGGAGAACTGGGCACTACCAACGAAACTTTCCGCCAAGAAATTCAACGGTTGCATGAAGTAGATTTAGAAGCACATTTCAATCGGCACCAGAAAATGCTTTCGGATGTGTTCAATGCTATCAATTCAATCAATTCTCTGCTTAGTACGAATATGCAGACTTTGGTGCAGTTGCAGGCGGGGCAGGCGGAAGTACAAAGCACACTGGAGGTGCAACATAAAGAGCTACTGATCAAGGTTGCTGATAACGCCGCGGCGGTCGGGCGGTTGCGTGGAATCAATATTATCAACCTGATTATTACCGTAATCGCAGTTCTGCTACTAGCTTATCTAGCTTTTGCGAAGTAGCGTTTCACGGTTCATAATGCTCCGTTGTCAACACCTTCCCCAACTCAATAACAAACCCATACCGCTCAAAAGCGTCTTTAGGCTCATCCAAATACTCCAGGATATAAGTACCCTTCCACTCCACCTCCATCGTTGGAGAATCCGGGTTATAACCGTTGCGGAACAGTACCGTGTCGTATTCTCGGAACTTCTCGTAGGAATAGCTACCGTCCGCTTCTTTGATGAGTAGGCGGCTCATCCAAAAGTCGCTGAGGTCGCGGTATTCTTCCGTCTTTTCGCCACGGTAGATGGCGTCGAAGAATTCGCGTTTGAGGGTGGTTTTTAGGGTCCTTCTTTTGCTCATTATTTAACAGCCTTCCCTCGGTACACTTCAAAGTCAATGTACTCCAACTCGATAAAAATGTCCTTCAGGTGGTCAAAATCTTTATCGGTAGTGACAAGTTTTAAATCCAGCGCACTTGCCGTAGCCGCGATCCACAAATCGTTCTTTCCCATATTCCTTGCACTAAAGTCAGAAGATAACGTTTTGTGCCGGCCCTGACTAAAAGCATCGATCTCGACATACTTTGCAAGAATCTCCTGATGATCCACAGTAAGTTTGACCAGCTTATCAAGTCTTTGTTCTAGTAGTTCTATTCTCCTTTCCCCTACTCCCGCCTGATAAAGAATAGACTTGATTTCGCCGATAGTAACCACCGAAACGGCCAGATTATGCTCACCGCTAAACAGCTGGTGGTCATCTTCGATCAGGCGACTGACCTCGTTGGCGCGGTTATAGATCAGCAGAAGATTGGTGTCCAGTAAAAGATTCATGCCGCTGATTTAGAAAGTGCCAACAGATCATCCAGCGAAACTTTCCATTTCTCCTTGAGCGGGTCATCCGTAAATTCTCGGTAGGAAACGGGACGATACCGCTGCTCTTGCATCAGATCATCAAAAGAGACACCAGTGCGAAGCTCCGTTTCCGCGCCGCGCCAGGGACTTTTCTCGCTGGTAGCGTTTTCTTGGCTATCAGTAATCTCCGCCCGGATTTTCTCGAGCGTGTTCACGTCCGTCAACTGACTTACCGCCGCGATAATGTCGATTCTGAGGTCGTTGATGGTCATGGTAGAATGGTTTGGTTTAGGCTAAGATAACCACAATTCGCTTCTCTGGGTTGCATCTAGCCCTAGCTTAAAGCAGCATAGCAGCAGCTGCCCGCATTGAATTGCTGAACAACGCCTGCATCACTTCCCGGATGATTTGCCAGAACTGGGATGGTTTGCGTTTAACTTCAATTTCCCAATTCTCTCCATAAACCATTCCCGGCCAGTCATCTCAATTTGCTTCTCCCACCAATCATGCCGATGGGACCTATTCCACCATGAAGTACAGGGATGCGCGGTACCGAAAATATTTCGCGTTGAGAACTCGTCATTTCCGTGGACATCCCAAAAAGCGTAGTAGGCTTTTTTGCTGACAAAAGCGTAGTGCGTGACGCCAAAAATTTCCGCCAGCTTTAATAGGTGATTGTAAGCGATCTGCTTATCCTGCTTCGTGACCTTCAAACTATCCCCGGTCTTAGCCGGTCGTTGAAAGTAGTTGTAGAAGGCCACATACCGCAAATAATTGTCGGCGGGTAGGGTTTTATCTGGCAACAATTCCTGGATCGCGTACTCGACGTTGCGGTAGATACCAAAGGCTTTGCTCCCGTATTTCTGTCCTTCCCCGGAGCCGGCGGTTCCACGGGTGTGTATCCAGCTGCGGTCTTCGTCGTCTAGCATAGCTACGGCAGTACCATCGTACCACACCTCAGGCTCACCCTTCTTTTTACTTTCTTCCCGTAAATAGTGGCTCTCCCCGATCACCAACACCTGCTTGTTCATGCGCCGGGTAGTGGGAGCCGACAAAAGGAAGCATCTGGGGGTAAAGTTGGTAGTGCGGTAGAAGCGCCAAGTTTGCATCAAAGGAATCATCGAGGTATAAGCAGTAGCGTTCGTTTGAATTCATAAAAGGTAAATTTTAATGGATTAGTTGAAGAGTCAAACATCTCGCTGCTTTGCTACTTCTTCCCGGTGCCACGCTAATAGTTCGGCCTTGGGGGCCCAAGTGGAATTACGGGGCCGATGCAGACCGTCAGTAGTTATCGTAACAACTTTACCGAGCATCATGGCCTCCTTATTGGAAACGCTACCGTCATCGTTTATCCACCAGTATCCATGATCGAAGCTGACGTGATGAATCTTACACAATAACAATCCATTGCGGACATCTATTCGCTCCGCCTCACTGGCTACTGACCAGGGTTTGATGTGCGCCGCGTCAAGTGCTTCGCGCATCCAGACCGCACAGACAGCGCACTGCCCCCCGTAAGCTTTAATTAGTGCTTCCCGGAAGATTTGCTGCCGTACTCCCCGGTGCGTAACACCAGCAAGTACAGGCAAATCGCCAGGCTTAGCTAATAGGGCATCAGTAGTTGCTTCTATCCAGTTTTCACCAGCTCCATCACCGAAGGGATTTGGCACTTGCGACCAGTCAAATTTTATAACAAGGTCCCGCTCTTCTTCGGGAGTCAACATGGCTTCCCCCGTATACCCCGAACCCTGGTGGCCAAGACTGCTCACCACCACTACGGTAAGCGGTGGAAGCCGGGCCTGCAGGCAAAATTCCTGAATATGGTGCAAAAAGAACCGGGTACTGCGGGCATAGTTCTTACCTAACCCTACAGCTTCCGCAAGGCTCCCGTAGGTAATCGAAAGGTTCGTTGCCGCCAACTCCGTGAGGATGTTCCAGGCTAAGTCTTTTTTCAATGCGATTTCCTTCTTTGTGTATCCCATTATAGCTCACTTCTCATTTTCAACCAACAAAGAAACCATCCCCCGAACAGTACCCAAAACCTCAACGGCTTCTTCCTTCTTGACCTCCTCAATATGCGCTGCATTGTTCCGCGAACTGATAAAGTTCTGCAAGCCGCTAATCAATGGCTTCCCTAAAAGATCAACTTCGTAAAGAGAGAGTACAAATGCCCGAAAATCTTGTAACAGATCACTTTCCAAGTAGTAAGGCTTATTAGGCTTACTAATAATAGCCAGCAGTTGTTGCATCGTACCCAGGGTAACCTTTACCTTGGAAGCACGCAGCATTTTATACAGCGGGTCAAGTTGCTTGGGCGCTACAGCAAGTTGCTCATCAAGATAAGCATTCTGGCTTCCATCTTCTATCCGGTATCGAGACTGAAACTCGGCGTGGTACGCAACGAATATTTTCTCGTACAACTCATTCTCCAACCCACTAGCATAACTAGTAACAAACGGCTTATAACTCTTAGTCAAACTCCGCTCCAGGTTAGGCAGTAAATCCTCCCCGCTACACAAAAACTTGAGCGTCTTCCAGTGCAGCTTTTCCGTACCGCCGGGCGGCAACCACTCCGCCACCTGCTCTTGCATGATGGCCGTCACCTTCTCCCCATCGATCACGTCATAGTCTACGCCGCGCTCCTCCGCTTCGTGGATTTCGTGGTTGAGCAACAGCAACCGCTTCAGCACCTCCCGCCGCGCCTCGGGGTGGATGGTGTAGCGGACGCGATCGTTCTCCGGCAAATAATCCACCTCGTAAAAGTCGTGCCGCAGCCGGAGCGCCTTGCCCCAGCGCCGCGTATCCACATGCCAGCCGTAGGCGGCCAGTACGGCTTCGTCCATCTCTTTGTGGAGTTTGCGCAGCTCCGCGATCCGCTCCACCGCCTCGCCCAGGGGGATGGTACCCTCCGTCTTGTCCAGGTGGCGCCAGAGGTTATAGGTTTCCTTCGACTTTTTCTTGAGCTCGGCGGGTTTTAGTTGAAGCTCATCGCCGGTGAAGTGGGTCTCGTAATCGGCGGTTAGATGAGGGTTGTGAAATTGGTTGTAGAGGTCATTAGTACTCAGTACAACTTGATTTTTCAGGAGATATGTTCTCCCGTACAGAATTTCACTTAAATTATTTAAATTATTTTTTGCCTTAAATGCTTTAAAAAAGGGGTACGTATCAAAAGCTTGACTAGAAGAATACCGTAGTGTATTTGACCCAATTTTTCCAGAATATCTCCAAGCCCAATTCTGATGAAATGTGTTCATTATTTCTCCGAAAAGAGCCCAATTGTCATTCGTTAACACCAATGAAGCTTCAGAAAAAACACTTTTATCGTCTATATTTAGTAATGCGAAATGCTTACTATGCCTGTTCATTGCAAATGATCGATTTGATGATGAAAGGTTACGGTATAACATTGGTCTTCTGTCAGAATAAACCCACCATTTTTGTGGGAGAGGATTTCTCAAGGCGTATGTGCCGACGACTTCATCATCGTTTTTATCAACCTTCCATCTCGTTCTTTCTGGTTTAACAGATTTCAACGCAATATCATAGATATTTTTTTGATCTGAAGCAACAATTTTCTTGTACTCTGGAGACACTGGACTTACGAACTTGTTTAAGTTTTCTCGCTTGACTTGCTTTTCTTTGAATTCGAACGTTAATTCACTCCATTCTTCAATAGTATATTTCCTTTCAGGCCAATTGTGAAAATTAATCACAAGCCTAGACCCCATCTCATAAATACTTTCTGTAATATCTGCCCCAGTAAGATATGGATAAACGACAGTTCCTAAACTGCCTTTATATAACTCTCTATTTTCTTCAGAATTTTCGCCAAGTATGAAGCCTTTACCATTCAATTGAGACCCTACATGGCATATGCCAAAATTCGCGGACAAAACAAAAGGCTCTTCTAATACCTCGCCATCATACAAAGATGAATTAATATTATCTACATATCGGTTTATTAAGAATGGGCGATAGCTATATGTTTCTTTACGGTAAAATGAGAAGATGCTTATCATTGTACTTGCATCACCAGGCCATTCGATGGAGGGTATTGAGAAACCAATAACGTATCCTCTTTTTAAGAGCTTATTTAGACCATCGATTCTAGAGTCCCCCTTAGCAATAGCATCGCTAGTAATTAGACAGACTATCCCATTAGGTTGAATTATTGTGGTATCGCGTAGGGGAAAGTAAGTAACCAAGTTCGTCGTCGCTCCTTTTGCTTTGTATGCGACTGACAAATATGATAAATAATTTTTTCCAAATACAGTACTAATTTTCTTGCCTCCCAAAAACGGCGGATTCCCCAAAACACAATCAAACCCTCCATCCCCCAGCACCTCCGGAAACTCCAAAAACCAGTGAAAAAACTTCCGCGAAGAACTTTCCGCTACTGCTTTGGCAACCGCCTGACTTTGGTGACTTTCCCGACCAGCCAATACATCGAAGTATTGACCATCGGTAATCACGTGCTTCTGATCAGTTTTGGAGATAAAAAATTGCGCAAGCTGCAAATCAGCCAAGCACTTTACAAACCACCAGTTGCTTCCTGTGCTTAGTGATCGATAAGCCTTTTCCTTTGCCCGAATCTCCTCCACCGTCCGCTCGGGCAGCGCGGCAAAGGCGGCGTACTTCCGGCGGAAGGCGGCAAGGCGGTCCTGTACGTGGTCCATGCTGTTGAAGAAGCCTAACTGTTTATCTCCCTTCTCTCGTGCTTTCCGTTCTGCTTTGTTTCGGGCTTTTAGAGCGTTAGCCAGCGTAGTAGGTTTAAGAAGCTCGCCTTTCTTATTTCTTCTTTCAACTAAATTCTCTTTTTCCTCCGTGGTATAGGCCTTGAAGGCTTCGGTGGCAATGCCGTTTTCCAGCTCCTCGATCCGGCCCAGCCCGACGATGGCGTCGCCGTTGCGGATGCGGTGATCCAGGAAGTTTAGTGGTTCACCAGGTACGTGGGCCTCCAGCCACAGCGCCACCTTGCAAAGTTCGACGGCCAGCGGGTTCTTATCCACCCCATAAATGCAGTTCTGGATGGCGCGGCGGGTGCCCCGGCGCAGGGCGGCGGGGTTGGGCTGTTCCTCCTGGGTTTCCAGGCGGGCGACCTCCAGGCCGATGCGGCGGGCGGCGGCCAGTAGGATGTGTCCGCTGCCGCAGGCGACGTCGCAGACGTTGAGGGCCAGCAGTTTTTCGGTGGCGGCGGCGCGGGCATCTTTACTGGCTTCGGGCTTCACGGTGCGGTCGCCAATCAGGTGTTCGAGGCTGTGCTTGATGAGGGGCTGGACGAGTTCGTCGGGTGTGTAGTGACTGCCAGAGCTGCTGCGGTCCTGCCCGGACACGAAGCGGAAACGGCGTTCTTTTTTGTCGATCACCGGGTCGTATTCCAGCAGGCCTTCGTAGACGGAGCCGAACTCCTCCACGTCCAGGTTGGCGTAGTTGACGGTGATGATGCCGCCCTGCCCGTTGTCGAACTGGCTGAGGCCGCGCAGGGTCTCCAGCAAAATGCGGTTGTTAATGCGGCAGCCGTAGAGTGGGCCGAGGGCTTCTTTGGTGAACAGGTCGCCGGCCAGCGGGGCGATGCCGAGGTATTTGCCGTATTCCTCGTTTTCGAAGAGGCGGAAGGTGTTGAGCAGGTTTTCCCAGAGGTCGTACTGGCGTTCATTGGCGAGTTGGTAGCGCTCGGCGAGGCCACGTAGGCGGCTTACGCTGTAGTGGTCCTCGTAGATGCGGCGGTGGCGTTGGCGGGCTTTGCTTTTTTCAACCTCCGCTGCACCTGCGTCCGCGCCCACCTGCTCCGCCGGAAATACGAGTTCGCGGCCCTCGATGACCATGAGGAACAACAGGCGGTAGATGAGCTTGAGTAAGTGATCGTAGTAGGCCTGGTCGGGCGCGGGCGACTCGTCGACCCACTGGCGCAGGGCCTCGTTGACGGGTTCCTGCAGTAGCCCGGTGCCGAGCTGTAGGATGCCCTGCTCAACGGAGCCGCTGAGTTTTTCCCGGATGCGCGAGCCGGAGGCCAGCCCCGCGTCGTGGTATTTCTCGATGACGCTGTCTTTTCCGGCATCGGGTTCCTCCGGCATCCGGCTCACGTGCAGCAGGCGGTAGAGCACGGCGAAATCAGGGAAGAGCTTTTCGGCGAACATCCGCGTGAGGTCAAACTCTACGTAGCTGAGTTTGGTGAGCTGGGAGCTGTCGCGCAGCAGCCGCAGAAACTTGCCGTTGGTAACGAGGGCGTAGAGGTTCTCGTGGCGGTTGAGGTATTCCTGCACCAGGGCGTGGGGGCTCATGCGCATATTGCTCCCCTTCTTGTCCAGGCTCTGGTTCGCCCCCACGATGTGGACGGGAAAGCCCTGCAGGTTTTCGGCGGCGTGGCTGATGGCGTAGCTGCGCTCGTCGATCATTTGGGCCTTCGTGCTCTGTAGCTCATAGCTGAGCAAGCCCAGCAGCGGGCGGACCCAGAAGTTGCGGGTCGGGGTAGCCCCCGAGTCGCCTTCACTCAGCTTGTCTACCTGCGTGCTGAAGACGTCGTAGAGGGCGCTGGCCGCTCCCCAGGCATTCTGGATTTCCTGACGCAGGGCCTCGGCGCTGTCCTGACCGTAGTCGCGGGCGGTTTGCTTGGGCAATTCAGTACTGCCCTCGGCGATCTTTTCGAGGAGATCGTAGGTGAGAATGTTGCCTTGTAGGGTGATGCTGGGAAAAGACACGGTGTAAATTTTAAAGTCAACAACTGGATATTATCACGCCTGAGACGTCTCCCCTCTCCTCGGGAGATACGTTTTTGGGGTGAAGGGGACCCAAAATAAGTTGGGGAAAGGGCTACGTTCGGTCAGGTAAAAACACATAAACCCCCATAACATCCATCGGCAAAATCGGCTCCACCACCTGGAACCGCTTGCCCTGTACCGCCTGCCGGAACCGCTCGTGGGCTTCAATCAGTTTCTCGGCCTGCTTGCGGCCAAAGCCATCAAGCGTAGGTTGCAGTTCCTTCAGGTCTTCAAGGGCATCGAGGACGATGTCTTCTTTTTCAACGGTGGCGACCTCGGCGGTGGCGTCGCTTTGCAGCAGGGCCATGGCTTCTTCCTCGCTCAGCCATTCTTCGCTGCCGGGCGCTCCGCGGTAAGCTTTCAGCAGCAATTCTTCGGCGACGATCTGGTTCTTCGTCGCCTGGCTCTCGATCACGTTGCGGACGCGGAGCAGCAGCACGGTCGTCATCCGCTCTACCGTTTTAGTGCGCAGCACGCAGGCACGGGCGACGGGAAACTTAGGCTTTTTATCGAGCGATTCGGCCATGAGCAGCTGCGCGAGGCCGTCCACCAGCGGGTGGTTGCGGGCCACGAAGCGGAAGCCTTCGGGCGTGGGCGTGGCGAAACTGACGTCGAGGTACTTGTCGGTAAACAAGTGGGTGAGGCTGAAGGGCAGGCCCGCCTTTTCGATCCGGTAGCCTTCTTTGTGCTTCGACCAGTTGCCGCCGAGGTGGCGGATGGCGCGCAGGGTGAATTTTTCCACGGAGGCCATATCGCCGATCAGGCGGATGGCTTCGTCCAGGTCCTGGTCAATGTCCTGCGCTTTCACGGCGTGCTGGGCGAAGATGGAGCGGGTGGCCGTTTCGCGGTCTTCGAGTTTTTTGTAGGCGAGGTCGACCTTGTCGGCCTGTTCGTTCACTTCGGCCAGGTTATCGAACAGCCCGAGCTGGTTAGCGGCGGGCAGGGCATCGGTCCGCAGCAATACGGCCTGGGTTACGGCGTCCATAATGCTTTCGTTGCTTTCGGGGAAGGGGACGGAGATACCGATCGCCTTCTTGATGGCGCGCGCTTTGCGCAGCAGCACCTTCAGCACGATGCCGTCCATCGGGTTGTCTTTGCCGTACAGCAGGGCGGTGCGCACTTCCGGCGCGATCTGGCCGAAGCGGTCTACCCTACCCTCGCGTTGTTCCAGCCGGTTAGGGTTCCACGGCAGGTCGTAATGGATCACGGCCGTGAAGTGGCGCTGCAGGTTGATGCCCTCACTCATGCAGTCGGTGGCCACGAGTACGCGGACGTCGCTATCGCCCAGTTTACCGATGGTTTCGTGGCGTGCTTCATCGGGCAGGCGGCTGGTCACTACGCCAACGCCTACTTTTTTGGGCAGGCCTTTGCGCAGTTCGCGGCCCACGTATTCGGCCGTTGCGATGTAGCGGCAGTACACGATGGGGTTGAAGCCCTCCTTTTGGTACTGCTTCACCAGTTTCACCAGGGTCGTTACTTTGAAGTCTTCGCCCTGCTGCTGGATGGCGAGCAGTTTGTGCGACAACTCGTGCAGCAGCTTTTCTCCACTGCTTGCTCCAGCGCCTGTCACACCTCCAATGCCTATCACGTCTGCCACGTCTCCCCTCTCCCCAGGAGAGGGGCCGGGGGAGAGGGAATCAGGCGCGGCCGCAGGTACAAAGGAAGGATCAAGGAGCAAAGTGGCCTCGTCTCCCTCGAACCCGTAGTCGTCTTCAAGTACCGGGTTCTGCCCATCCCCGAGTTGGTCCAGCTCTTCCTCGCTGAGTTGTTTTCTGGCCCGGTTTTCCAGCATCTGGATGCCGGCGGCGGGGCTGCTCATTACGCCCCGCAGGAGGCTGAGGGCGGTCCAGTAATTGAGGCGTTTGCGGTTTTTCTTTTCTTCGTCCTTGCCCGCAATCTGGCGGGCGAGTTGCATCACGTCGTACTGCAGCTGGAGGTAGTCGGGGCTAAGGCCGTATT
>Ga0136553_1000441_pt1 | contig 14301 bp, 7 predicted proteins | sample AntRauTorckE5430_FD_101384 | JGI IMG/M metagenome (GOLD analysis project Ga0136553, IMG submission 101384) | Saline lake microbial communities from Rauer Islands, Antarctica - Metagenome Torckler E5 #430 | ecosystem: Environmental > Aquatic > Non-marine Saline and Alkaline > Saline | place... | reverse complement strand
CTTTGATAACATGGGCTGGTTGTTTGATCTTTTGTCGTAGTAAACCAAAGATACGGGCGCCAGCCCATCTTGTTAAACCCCAAATAACGTGTTCAAACTTGTGGGTTCGTGCAACAACGCCGTATATATTCAAGGTCAAAAGAGGCGTTAGCAGCTGGCGTACCATCTGCCTTAAATACTTTTACCGAGAAATTAGTAGCGCTTTTCGAGATTACTTGTACGTGGTAGAAAACGGCCCCTCGGGCTAATGGAGTAATGGCCGTAGGCACTACGCCAAAGGTGTGTGTGATGATGGCTAAACCATTAGCGTCTGTAATAGCGGTATTGAACTGAGCTTTAGCCCCATTATCGTCCGTCCATTTAGGCCCTAAAGCGCTGCGGCCCATCACTTGTCCCAATTGCCCTAAATCCCCACAAGTATCATATATTTTAGAATCACTAGGAGATAGTATTGATTCAGTCAGATTGAAAACGTACCGAGCACTGGAGTACAAAGCCCCAGTAGTTGCGTTAGTGTATGCAATAGCAGCCGTATTACCTGGATCGTAATCATATACCACCAGCTCTCTTAATTCAGCGCTTAGCGGTTGGCTGAGATCACCTATATTCCCGACAACTACAGGTAATATATTTGCAGTTGTCATGTTTTTGGTGTCTGTAAAAACTTGAACACCATTAACGTACATAGTTATAATAGAGTTAGTAAATCGGATGGCTACGCGGTTAATTCCCGCAGGTATGTTTCCCGTGGGCATAACTGATATACCACTGCTTGACCTTACAGCTAATCTGTCGTTGCTCATAAATATTTGTAGCCCATCCGTAGTGGACGGTCCGGAGGCGTTGCTAATTACCCGTCCATTATCCCATGTTCCAGGAGATCCGTTAATTTCAAAAAAAACAGCTCCTCCAGTAGTGGGCTGATAGTTGCCATCTGCGACAATGATATCATCTACTTGAAATAAGAACCCGTCTCCAGTGCTTGGGGTGGTGTCCGCGATTGTGACCGGTTCATTTTCACTTAGGTACTCGTAAGAGATATACGCCTCTCCTCTTAAGTCTAGATTCGGCGTTTTTACATTATCCGATATTGTTCGCACCACTTCAATGGATTCTGCCGCTATTGAATCCGCGTACATTTTGCCCGCGTACATTTTTACGGCTGTTAATCTATCATTGTTTACGTAGGCTTCATACATCATATCATCCTGTGCTGAAACGACCCATATTTTACCGTTTTGGTAAGCGATGGCACCCGACGCCCCGGCCGGTAGGTTGTTCGGTACCACCCGTTGAGAACCTGTTGCCGTATTTATTAGTATCGCATCGCTACCCCTCATAGAAGGAAAGTAGATGTAGCCATCTACGTAGACGGAAGACATACACCAAGGCGCAGAACCTGGTAAGTTATGAGGCGTAGACTTGAAGGCCTTGGTTCGCGTGTCAAACCGCACAATGTTAGGACTACCCCAAGGGTTGAGATAGATATAGCGTCCATCCGTGGACCCTCCGTGAAAATAGCCTGCGGCCCCCTCTGGTTGCCCAGCTAGAGGGTGGGTGTAATTGGCCATTACCGCGCCGGTAAGGGCGTCTATTTCAACTATTTTAGTTGAAGACCTAGGGTATAAATATACAGATCCATTAATTTCAGTACCACTGAGAAATGAGCGTTTTCCCTTGCTAATCCCCGAAATCATAGAAAGATCGGTTTCCCCGATAACTTCGGTTTCTGTGTCGATCCATTTAAGGACAGGAGAATCATGAGGAACGAAATATACCCGTCCGGAAGACCCCGAAAAAACCGCGCCGTTATAGGCATTATCTCCGTAAGTGTTTATGGGGAATGTTTCAACTACCTCTAATGCATCAGGGTTTATTTTAAGTGCCACCGCTGCCCAACTGGGAACTATCCAAACGTGTTTTTCATCGTATGCGCCACCGTTGAATTTGTCTCGGTATAGATCTACCGGACTCGCAGGTATTACTAGCCTGGGATATTTTGCCGGTATTTTTTCTATCTCCCCAGTCACCGTATTTATCCGGCGGATCTCATCAGCATCCTGCGGAACGGTAAACAAGTACGGGCCGGCAGAGACAAGCCCTAAATTAACCTCCCCAATGATTGTCCCAACTGAGTTTAAAGGGCGCTCTAAAAAGTCTAGATTCCTTAATGATGGCGTTCGGAGTGCAGAACCAAAGCCGTCCGAGCTTATATTTCTAAGAGACGGAGGCTGTACGTCAGATTTTAAAGCGGTATCTCCGAGCACTTCCTGAAGAACATCACCACTCCAGCCAGGTAGAGTATCTTCTTCAACAACTAAGGGTAAAGGCAACTTCATAAACTGACAAAGCAGACCGCCAACAAGTGCAAGGCAAACGAACCAGTAACCCGTATGGATGGCCATATACTTCCAGCTCTTACGCTCGCATAAACCATTAATACTGATGATTCCGCCAACGAAGACAAGACCGAAAGCACCACCGTGCATAGCTCCATGACCAAAGTGCAAGTGCCGTGTGTACATCCCGTACTTCGCATCGAGGGCATTGAGGTCCTGCCAGAGTACGCTACCTGCTTCGCTCCATTCCGGTAGCATCCCGAACATACCCGAAAGACTAAACTGGTGAATGACTACCATGTTGAGAAACAGCACCACCAGGAAACTATAGAGGTAACTGAGGCCTAAGATCTTAGGCATATTACCGTTCTCCAGCATTTCGTCGGTGATGCCAGCTTCCCGTTTCCAGACCTGATGAAAGAGCATCGGACCGTACCAGACGAAGCCAACGGCCAAGGGAACAAGCGCAATGAAGAAGGTGAGCCACCAGTTTACAGGAGCCATAGTTGTGTGTCTTGATTGGGTTAAAGCTAGGTATTTTACTCGTTTTTTTAAGGAACAATTTTAATCAACTTATTAATCAACTTAGTTGCCAGCTAAAAGTATTTGTATTGCCCTGCCCGTTATTTTTTAGTGTTGTAACTCGCAAATCATAAATGCTACGCTCTACGCTAATGTAGGTTTTCGCCCCGGCCTTTCACGCCCGCGACGTGGTGATGGTTCCTTCCTGCGGACGACGCGCCCAGTCCTTCGGACTCGCGTGTCGTCCGCAGGAAGGAACCATCACCGATACTTGCCAAAACAACATTTTGTTGTTCGGAATACCCGCCGTACGTTTGCATTGCAAGCAGCAATCTTGCACAACGGAAATACCATGATTAATCGTTACTTCTATTTTTATTTTAGCTTTTACTTTTACCATATCCGGTAGGGACGCTAGATTATTGTAGAAAAACAATGCAAAAAGTGGCCCTGATAGACATCGGGGCCACTTTTTGTTTTAAGGAGAAAGAACGGCTGTCCTATAAAAATACTTGTAAAATGACTAAGTCAATTACCGCCATCGAACAATTACGAGTAAGCATCCAGGGTTACGCCGGAGCCTTTCACGAGGCTGCAGCGCGCTTACACTTTGCCGACTGTGAGGTAGTGACGGTGCCCGCCCACACCTTCGCTGACGTAGTAGCTCAGGTAGAATCCGACCGCAGCGACGTCGGCCTGATGGCCATCGAAAATACCCTGGCCGGAAGCCTGATAGCCAACTACGACCTGCTGCAAACCGCCAACTTACGCATCACCGCTGAGGTCTATCTCCGCATACGGCTCAACCTAATGGCCATGCCCGGTACTGATCTGAGCGAATTGCGCGAAGTCCATTCTCACCCCGTTGCGCTGATGCAGTGTCGGGAGTTCTTCAATGCTTGGCCACGGATCGAGGTCATCGAAGCCGTCGATACCGCTCTGAGCGCCCGCGAGGTGATGGAAAAAGGAGACCGCACCCGTGGGGCAATCGCCAGCACCGCCGCGGCCGAGCTTTACGGACTGGAAATCCTCGCCCCCGGTATCGAAACCAACAAGCTCAACCACACCCGTTTCCTCGTACTGGAGAAAGGACGCGACCACGCTAAAGATAATGGCAATAAAGTCAGTTTGAGCTTCAGCACCAGCCATAAAAGTGGTTCGCTGCACATGGTACTTAACGTACTGGCTGCCTACGAGATCAACCTCACGAAAATACAAAGTAAGCCCATTGTTGGCCGCCCCTGGCAGTACCGCTTCCACGTGGACTTCTTGCTGGAAGGCCACGTTACGCTGGAGCAGGCGCTGGATGCGATCCGGCCGATCACCAGTGAATTACGCGTCTTGGGTATTTACAATGAAGGCCTTAAGCCATAGCTCTTACCGCAAGGGAGGGGCTTGCCCCCTCCGGCCATTACTACGGAGGGGTTTGTCCCCTTCAGCATCCTCTTTTCACAAGCAAGTGACCAAGCAGCAATGACGACTACTCAACCAATAACAATAATCCCCACCGCCAACCGTCTCGGTGAAACAAAGGAATACTACTTCAGCACTAAGCTGCGGGAGTTGGCGGCCCTGCGCGCGGCGGGTAAGGACATCATCAACCTCGGCATCGGGAGCCCGGATATGCCGCCGGCTCCGGAGGTGATTGAGGCCCTTACTAAGGCTGCTCAAGGTTCGGATACGCACGGCTACCAACCGTACGCCGGCTTGCTGAAACTCCGGGAGGCTTTTGCGGGCTGGTACGACCGCTACTTCGATGTTGACCTGGATGCGGAGACGGAGATTTTGCCGCTCATCGGGTCCAAAGAAGGCATCATGCACATCAGCATGGCTTTTTTGAATCCGGGCGATGAGGTGCTGGTACCCAACCCTGGTTACCCGACTTACCGCTCGGCGACGGAGCTGGCCGGTGGCGTTATCCGTGACTACCGGCTTTCCGACGCGACCGATTGGCTACCCAATCTTGAGGCACTGGAAGCTTCCGACCTGAGCAAGGTGAAGATCATGTGGGTCAACTATCCGCACATGCCTACGGGGACTGCAGCACCGGAGGGCTTCTACGAAGCGCTGGTTGCCTTCGCCCGGCGCAACGAAATTTTGTTGTGCAACGATAATCCTTACGCCTTCATCCTTACCAATTCGCGTAAGAGCCTGCTTTCGGTACCCGGTGCTAAGGACGTGGCGATCGAGCTTTCCTCCCTCAGTAAGGCCCAGAATATGGCAGGCTGGCGGGTGGGCGCGGTCGCAGGTGCAAAGGAATACCTGAACAGCATTGTACGGTTTAAGAGCAATATGGACTCGGGCATGTTCCGCCCCGTTCAGGAAGCGGCGGCCGTAGCTCTGAACCTCGGACCGGATTGGTACGACGGCCTGAACGCCCACTACCGTCGGCGGAGAAAGATCGCTTTCAGGATTATGGACCAACTGAACTGTGCTTACCGTACGGACCAGGTGGGCCTCTTCGTCTGGGCAAAATGCCCGTCCGGAAAGAACGGGTATACCATCAGCGATGATGCACTGTACAATAAGGACGTGTTCCTCACCCCCGGAGGGATCTTTGGGGATGAAGGCACTGATTATATTCGGATTAGTCTTTGCTCTTCGGAGGAACGGCTTTCTGAGGCTTTGGAACGGTTGGGTGGAGACTAATAACCTATGCTGGGATTACGAGGGGTTGCACCTCCTCGTTACGCTAGACGATCCTCCGGAGCTCCGTGTAATGATAGGAACGGTGCTAAAAACGTTCAATGCACCTGCGCCAGCGCCAAATCCAACGCCTACTTACGCCGATAACGTGCGGCAGCAACTCAATAACTAACCAACTCAACAACTTACTCTTGACCGTAACGATAATCGGAATAGGCCTAATCGGCGGCTCCCTCGGAATAACCCTGAAGGAGAACGGTTTCGCAACGCGCGTAATCGGTGTTGATGCCAGCGAGGAGAACCTGCACAAGGCTACCCGCCGCCGGTTGATCGATGAGGAAATGACCTTTGCCGAAGGAGTAACCGTTGCCGACATCATCGTACTGGCAACGCCGGTAGACGTGATGCGTAAGCTCCTTCCGCAAATCCTAGACCGGGTAGGGGAGCACCAGACTGTTCTAGACGTAGGCTCCACGAAAGAAATGTTACTGAACGAGGTCCAGGACCACCCGAACCGTAGCCGCTTGGTCGCCTGTCACCCGATGGCGGGAACGGAGTTCAGCGGGCCCGAAGCAGCCATACCCCGCTTGTTTGAAGACAAGGTCTGCGTCATCGTTGATGCAAAAGACTCCGCACAGAACGCCCTCGACGCCGCTCGCCGTTTGTTCAGAAGTGCCGGGATGACCTTCAGCCACCTGGACCGAAAGGCACACGACCTGCACTGCGCTTACGTCTCCCACATCAGCCACATTGCCAGCTTCGCCCTGGCCCTGACCGTGCTTGAAAAGGAAAAGGACGAACAACGCATTTTCGACCTTGCCAGCTCCGGCTTCGGCTCTACCGTCCGCCTGGCGAAGTCGTCAGCAGATATGTGGGTGCCCATCTTCCGCCAGAACCGGGACCACGTCCTCGATGTCCTCGACGAACATATTGAACAACTTTCAAAATTTAGAACACAACTCATCAAACGTGATTTCGACGGCTTCTACGAACGCATCGAACGCGCCAACGAAATTGCCAAAATTCTTAAATAACAGGGACGACCATAGCGGGCGACCGTTAAGGTCGCTCCTCCAGACAGGTATTGTCACGTACATAAGGGAGGAGCTAGCCTCCGCCCGTTTCACTTAAGCATAAAGCCACCAACAATGGAAATGAACATAAAGAAGGTAATAACCCCAACCCCTGGCCGCGGCTTGGTAATCGCCGGTCCGTGCAGCGCCGAAACCGAAGGCCAGGTAATGCAATGCGCCAAAGACCTTGCCAAACTTAATCAGGTCGATCTCTTCCGCTCCGGTATCTGGAAGCCTCGTACCCGCCCCGGTAGTTTCGAGGGCGTAGGCAAGGAAGGACTGCAGTGGCTTAAGCGCGTGAAGGATGAAACTGGTCTGCGCACAACGACGGAGGTAGCCAAGGCCGCCCACGTCTACGACTGTCTCAAAGCTGGTATCGACGTCCTCTGGCTTGGTGCCCGGACAACGGTAAATCCCTTCAGTGTACAGGAAGTAGCCGACGCCCTGAGTGGTGCCGACGTGCCCGTACTCATCAAGAATCCCATCAACCCCGACCTCGGCCTGTGGGTTGGCGCTGTGGAACGGATCTACAAAGCCGGTATTACCCGTATCGGCCTCATCCACCGCGGTTTCAGTTACCACGGGGCAACCCAGTACCGCAACGTTCCGCGCTGGCAGCTGGCCATCGAGATGAAACGCAAATTTCCGGACCTGCAGATGTTCGTGGACAACAGCCACATCTGCGGCCGCCGCGATACGCTTCAGGAAGTCGCTCAGGAAGCCCTGAACCTTAACTATGATGGTTTGATGACCGAAGTTCACCCCCGTCCGGATGAAGCATGGTCCGATGCCGCACAGCAAATCACCCCCGCAGCGTTTGGTGAAATGCTCCAAAACCTCCGCCTGCGTAAGCCTACGGCCGACGAGGTAGAAATGGCCGACCTCATTGAGCTTCGCCGCCAGATTGACGAGGTGGACAGCGACCTCATTGGTATGCTCGGTAAGCGCATGCAACTGGCCGACTCCATCGGTGATTTCAAGGCAGCCCGTAACATCGCCGTACTCCAGAGCGACCGCTGGGAAGCCATCATGGCCGAAGCCGCAAAAGCAGGTACCAAGCACGGACTTAGCGAGGAATTCATGAAGTCTTACCTGCGGGCTGTTCACCAGGAGAGTATTGACCACCAGGATACTATTGTTAATAAGTAATTACACTGTATTAGGAGCTAGGAAATAGGAGCTAGAAAATAGAAACTAGGAGTTAGAAACTAGGAAGCTAGAAGCCAGTAGAATGGTTTCTAGCTTTTTATTTTCTAGCTTCCTAACTCCTATTTTCTAGCTTCCTAACTCCCATCTTTCTAACCCCTAACTCCTATTTTATAGCTTTCTAACTCCTATTTTATAGCTTCCTAGCTCCTAGCTCCTAGCTCCTAGCTTCTATTTTCTAGCTTCCTAACTCCTAACTCCTAACTCCTAACTTCTATTTTATAGCTTTCTAACTCCAATTTTATAGCTCTTAACCCCTATTTTCTAGCTCCTAGCTCCTAGCTCCTAGCTCCTAGCTCCTAGCTTCTATTTTCTAGCTTCCTAACTTTTAACTCCTAGTTTATAGCTTTATAACTCCAATTTTATAGCTCTTAACCCCTATTTTATAGCTTCCTAACTCCTATTTCCTAACCCCTAGTTACCAGCCCCTATTTCAGGCGCAGCCGCAGGTGCAAAGAAAGCTAAAGGGCAGGGTAGGGGTTGAAAAAAGCCCGCCTTCCGGTTAGCCTGTATCCAACGTACCGGGAAGTCCGGCGGAACGAAAAGCCGATGGGCTTTTAGCGAAGTTGTTGGAAAACAGACCCGGAAAGCAGGCGTGTTAAAGGTTTCAAAAAGGTATTTACTTCCGGACTAGGGTTTTTCTGTATCCGTTCATATTCATACCACAATAATCGGGCTATCTAAGGATTACCACCACTTTCGTTGATGAATTGGGATAGAAATACGACGAACGGGGGGTGTTTGTTTCATTGGTAAACTAAGTCGCCCCTGAAGTTCGCAGTTTTGTCCGGACGACTTACGGTTCTGGCGAATAGATTGGAGGAGTTCTCTTGTACTACCGTCGGTTACATGGGGGGATTTTGTGCTCGCGAAGCGAGCTCGGCCCTTCTCAAGCGAGGCCAGTAGGGGCGATCCCTCGCGGTCGCCCGTACTGAGCCACGTTTGCCACTACGTCTGCTACCACGTTTTTACCTCATGTGCCCGACAGCAGTATAGCTGTTTATACTGCCTACTTAAACATCTAACTTTACCACGACGTTTTCACCTCATGTGCCCGACAACAGTATAGCTGTTTATACTGCCTACTCAAACATCTAATTTTGCCATTCCGTTTTCACCTCATGTGCCCGACAGCAGTATAGCTGTTTATACTGCCTACTTAAACATCTAATTTTGCCATTCCGTTTTCACCTCATGTGCCCGACAGCAGTATAGCTATTTATACTGCCTACTTAAACATCTAATTTTGCCATTCCGTTTTCACCTCATGTGCCCGACAGCAGTATAGCTATTTATACTGCCTACTTAGACATCTAATTCTGCATCTGGTGAACCATTTTGCATAGTTTACGCATTTTGTACAGCATTTAACCTAAAATCATGTTATAAAATCATACCTTAGTATATTATTGGTATTCCAATAATATTTTTTGTGAAAATTCGCACTCTAAGGGTATAGATTTGGTGGTACCTTACTTATATTTGATACTTTAAAGGGTAACTATAAACCTAAATATGAACGATTCACGTGCTCAACTGCAGCCCGCCGTACTGCTCTTCCTTGTATCCATACTCTTATTTCTGGCCTACGGTTGCGGCGGAAGCCAACCTGAAACGCGCAACGCGCTGGTGTTTTCAAAGACCACAAAGTACCGGCATGCCTCTATTGAGGACGGCAAGAAAATGTTCCTGCGATTAGCGGAAGAAAAAGGCTTTCAGGTAGACACTACCGAAGACGCCTCCGTCTTCACCCAGGAAAACCTGTCGAAGTACAATCTAATTGTGTTCCTCAGCACAACGGGCGATATTCTGAACGAAGCCCAGCAGGTAGAAATGGAGCGTTTCATGAAAGCTGGAGGCAACTGGATGGGCATCCACGCTGCCGCCGATACGGAGTACAAATGGCCGTGGTACAATAAGCTTTGCGGTGCTTGGTTTCTGAGCCACCCTAAGCACCAGGATGCGACGATCGTCATCGATGAAGTAAACCACCCTTCGGTAAAGCACCTCAACGAAAGTTGGAAACGCTTCGATGAGTGGTACAATTATAAAAACATTGAAGAAGGTATAAACACCGTAATGCATGTAGACGAATCTTCCTACGAAGGCGGTGAAAATGGTGATTTTCACCCACTAGCTTGGTACCGGGACGTGGAGAACGGCCGCTCCTTCTACACCGGCGTCGGACACACGCCGGAAAGCTATACCAACCAGGACTTCATCGCCCACATCTGGGGCGGAATGGAATACCTCTGGGGAGAAGGTAAACGCGTTGATTATGCTGGCGTAAAGTCTTCTCCGGAAGAAAACCGCTTTGAGGTAGAAGCGCTCGTAACCGGCATGCGCGAACCGATGGAGATGGAACTCTTGCCCGACGGACGCCCGCTCTGGATAACCCGCCAGGGAGAAATCCATGTCTACGACCCCGACTTTGAAGTCTCCGCCAAAGTAGCCCAGCTCGACGTTTGGACTGAATTTGAGGACGGTCTCCTCGGCGTAGCCCTGGATCCCGACTTTAAGGACAACGAATGGATGTACCTCTACTACAGCCCTAACGTAGAGGAGTCTGTCAACCGCCTCAGCCGCTTCAAGTTCTCCAACAATAAACTGGTGATGGACAGCGAACAGGTAATCTTGGATGTACCGACCGACCGCAACAAATGCTGTCACTCCGGCGGTAGTGTCGAGTTCGGTGGAACCGGCTTACTGCACCTTTCTATCGGTGACAATACGAACCCTTTTGAGTCCGACGGCTTCGCGCCTATCGACGACAGCCGCGATATTCAGAACTTCGACGCCCGCCGTTCTTCCGCCAATACGATGGACCTTCGGGGTGGCATCGTTCGCATTAAAGTGGAAGAAGACGGTAGCTACACCATCCCCGAAGGCAACCTCTTCACCGACCCGAAAGTAGGCCGACCAGAAATCTACGCCATGGGCATGCGTAATCCCTTTCGTATTCACGTAGACCAGCGCAACGGCAACGTTTACTGGGGAGACGTTGGCCCCGACGCGGGCAAGGACAGCATCGGCATGGGCCCACGCGGCCACGATGAAGTGAACGTGGCCCGCGAAGCTGGTTTCTTCGGCTGGCCGCTTTTTGTTGGTGACAACAAAGCTTACCACGCCCGCGATTTCAAAGCTGGCGTATTCGGCGAAGCCTTCGATCCGGCCAAACCGATCAATAATTCGGCTTATAATACGGGAGCTCAGGAACTGCCGCCGGCGCAGCCCGCCATGATCTATTACCCCTACGCCGAAAGTCCGGAGTTCCCGCTCCTGGGCACCGGTGGCCGTAACGCCATGGCCGGTCCCGTTTTCTACCGCGACGATTTTAACGACAGCGACTTCCGCTTCCCCGAATACTACGACGGGAAATTCTTCTTCTACGACTGGATGCGCGACCACATCATGGCCGCTGACCTTGATGAAACCGGTTACGTAACCGAATTCGAACGTTTCCTGCCCAATCAGGACCTCCGCCACCCGATGGATATGATGTTCAGCCCCGATGGCGACCTGTACATCATCGAGTACGGCCGTAAGTGGTTCGCCAAAAATAACGACGCCCGCCTGATGCGGATTCGCTTCAACGCAGGTAACCGCAAGCCCGTACCGGCAGTAGAAGTAGTGGAAACCATTGGCACCGCACCCTTCCGCCTTACCGCCGACGCCAGCGGAAGTATTGACTACGATGGGGACGACCTTAGTTACACCTGGCTGCTGAACGATAAAGAAATTGGCGGGGAGGCTAAGCTGGATTACGAAGTAAAAGAGAACGGAGAATATACCCTGACGATGGTAGTGAAGGACCAGGAGGGCAACGAAAACCGCCTGGAGAAACTCTTGATGGTCGGTAATAGCATCCCCGAAGTCGATATCGACATCGTAGGTAACAGCTCCTTCTTCTGGCCGGGAGAGCAACTGGGCTATAACGTCCGGGTATCCGACGAAGAAGATGGTGACATTGACCCCGCCGCCATTACCGTGAGCCTTGATTATCTGGAAGGGGAGGACCTCGTACAGATCGAACAGGGGCACCAGGTAGCTGGCCAGGGAACGGCCTTTGCCATCGGTAAATCCCTCATTGACAAGTCTGATTGCGCCAGTTGCCACGCCGTAAACGAAATGAGCATCGGCCCCAGTTACCAAGCTGTAGCGGACCGTTACCGGAAAGACGATGACGCCGTGAAGTACCTTTCGGCAAAGATCATTTCCGGTGGCGGTGGCGTATGGGGAGAGCAGAATATGGCCGCTCACCCGGACCTGGGTGCTGGAGACACGGAGCAGATGGCGGAGTACATCCTCAGCCTGGCCGGCCCCGCGCCCTACGCTGAAAGCCGCCCGGCCAAAGGTATGATTGCACTCGATAAGCACAAGCCTAACGTCCCCGGCCGTTACTACCTCCAGGCCAGCTATACCGACAAAGGCGGAGTTGACGGGTTGCCACGTCTAACCACAAAAAAAGTCGTCGTCCTGAGGGCTCCACTGATCTCCGCCGATAAGTTTTCCGAAGGCAAGAAGGTGATGGCTTTCCACGTAAGCAGCGAGGACAATCCGGTGGGTGACGAGGAAATGGATCTTCTGATCGCGAACGGCGGCGGTTGGGCCAGTTACGGCGATATTGACCTGAAGGGAATCAGAACCATCAAAGCCCAGGTAGCACTCGCTCCGCAAATGACGGCTGGAGGCACCATCACCGTTCGTTCCGGACATCCGAATACCGGAAAAGTAATTGCGCAGGCAACGATCAAGCAAGGAATATCCACCTACGGTATGAACGACGTTATGCTGCCCATAACGGATGCCGAAACCGGAGCCCGCCCGCTGTACTTCACCTTTACCGCAGATTCAGATGCGCCTGATGCCGTGCTTGGTGCGGTGCTTACCATTGAGTTTTTGCGGACGGAGGTGTCTAAGTAGACGCTGTACGCTAGAGAGCTAGAAAACCAAAAACTAGGCTGCCGCACGTGATAGTGGCAGCCTAGTTTTTAGTTTTCTAGCTCCCTAGTTTCTATATTCGCCGTATGCAAATCCTAACCGTAGTAATCGGCCTCATTTTCGTGCTGCTCCTGCTCAGTCTGCTGGCGACTACGCTGATGGAGCTGCTGTCCTCTTGGTTTAGCCTCCGGAGCCGGAACCTCATCAAGGCGCTGCGCAATATGCTGGCGAGTTCGGATAAGAACGAAGTACTGGTCAACGAATTTCAGCGCAACAGCCTCTACCGCCACCTTACCCAGCAGTACGGCCGGAAGAGCAGTAGTGGTTTTTCAGGGCCGAGCTACATGAGTGCCGCAACGTTCCAAAGTATCCTCTTCGACGTCATCCTGAAGGGGGAGGGCACCGATCAGATGCAGAATAAGATTGATACTTTGCCGGATGAGGACTTGCGCAACGTACTCTCGCAACTGTTGCGGGAAAGTGATGGCCAACTGGACCTCTTCCGCCTGGAAGTCCAGAATTGGTACAATAATGTGATGGACCGTGCCGCCGGCTGGTACAAACGCTATACCCAAAAGATCTTACTGCTTATGGGCATCGGTATTGCGGTGTTGTTCAACGCGGATACGGTTGCCATCTATGACCGCCTCAGCAAGGACCCCGAAACGCTCAACCAGCTGGTTGCCTCTGCAGAGCAGTATGTTCAGACCCGCGATAAGGCTGGTCCGATGCCGAATCCCCCGGGTGCACGGCCGCAGACCAACACCCCAGCGGCTACTCCAAACCCGGGAATGGACAGGCAGACCGTCAACCCGTTTGACTCGACCGGAACGCCAACTTCCGGCAGCCCTGCACCCACCACCGGCTACCAGCCCGCTGAGCCTACACCGGCGACTTACCTCTACACTGATGAAGACGTCTCGGATAAGGACTTCCGTGAGTCTCTGAAGGACCTGAAGGGCCTACTCAACAACGAGATTGCAGAAATACGCCGACCACTAGGGATGGGATGGGAGGGGGTAGAGATGCGTAGCCTAACCAAATATGACATTCTCTCCAAGGTTCTGGGCTTTATCCTCACGGCACTTGCCATCAGTATGGGCGCGCCTTTTTGGTTTGACTTGCTCAAGAAATTGGTTAACATTCGCAGCTCCGGGTCGCGGCCCTACGAGAATTAAACGGGCTTCGATCCTTGCCGTTTGTGGGCCGCTGCGCGGCTAAAATTCACCCCGCAGAGTTTAACGGAGAGCTCCGCAATACCGCCTGCTCAAAAGCTTTCTTGAGATTGCTTTGTGTCCCGGCCTCGAAAACTTGCACAGGTCCGAACCCTAACTTACTTTTGCCCCGCTTCTACTGCAACCTGAGCTTCGGCTGGTGTTGTTGTGGCAGTATCCGGTCTCGTAGTACAACGGATAGTATACAGGTTTCCGAAGCCTGCGATGATGGTTCGATTCCATCCGAGACCACTACTGCAGAGCAATTTGTAGCACTTTTAGCCCGCAATCCTTTACTTTAAAGGGTTGCGGGCTTTTTCTTTGTTCGCAAGCTTTACTTTAGTTGTTTCTCTTCCTTTT
>Ga0136553_1000437_pt1 | contig 14348 bp, 13 predicted proteins | sample AntRauTorckE5430_FD_101384 | JGI IMG/M metagenome (GOLD analysis project Ga0136553, IMG submission 101384) | Saline lake microbial communities from Rauer Islands, Antarctica - Metagenome Torckler E5 #430 | ecosystem: Environmental > Aquatic > Non-marine Saline and Alkaline > Saline | place... | reverse complement strand
TTCAGGTCCTTGGCGTCCATCTCGCCCAGACCCTTGAAACGGCCCACCTCGATCTTGCCGCCATTCTTTCCTTTTGGGCCGCCCAGACCCTTGGCCAGCACCGCATCGCGTTCGGCCTCGTCGAGGGCATAGACCCGCGTCGCCCCCTGGCTGAGACGGTAGAGCGGCGGACAGGCCAGATAGAGATGCCCCGCATCGATCATCGGGCGCATCTGCGAGAAAAAGAACGTCATTAGCAGTGCCGCGATATGCGCCCCGTCCACATCCGCGTCGCACATGATGATGATCTTGTCATAGCGCAGATCGTCGAGGTTGAATTTCGTCCCCAGCCCGGTGCCCAGCGCCTGCGTCAGGTCGCTGATCTCCTGATTGCTCCCAAGTTTCGAGCTTGCGGCCCCCAGCACGTTGAGGATCTTGCCCCGCAGCGGCAACAGCGCTTGCGTCTTGCGGTCGCGCGCCTGCTTGGCCGATCCGCCCGCCGAATCTCCCTCGACGATGAACAGTTCCGTGCCGTCGCGGGTGTTCGACGTGCAATCCACCAGCTTGCCGGGCAGGCGCAGTTTTTTCGTGGCGGTCTTGCGCTGCGTCTCCTTCTCCTGCCTGCGTCTCTGGCGTTCCTCGGCCCGCAGCACCAGAAAATCGAGGATCGCGCCGGCGGACTTGGTGTCCGAGGCCAGCCAGTTGTCGAAATGGTCGCGCACCGCCCCCTCGACCATGCGCTGCGCGTCGGTCGTCGCCAGCCGGTCCTTGGTCTGGCCGACGAACTCCGGCTCGCGGATGAAACACGATACCAGCGCGCACCCGCCCGAGATCAGATCCTCGCGGGTGATCTGCGCCGACTTCTTGTTGTTCGACAGCTCGCCGTAAGCCTTGATGCCCTTCAGGATCGCGGCCCAGAACCCGGCCTCGTGCGTGCCGCCCTCGGGCGTGGGCACGGTGTTGCAATAGGATTGCAGGAACCCGTCCCGCGCCGGTGTCCAGTTGATCGCCCATTCCACCCGACCCGGCGCGTTGAACTTGTCGGCGAACGCCACCCGCCCGGCAAAGGGCCGCTCGGCATAGGTGGTGGCCCCGCCAAGCGTCTCGGCCAGATAATCCGACAGCCCGCCGGGAAACTTGAACGTGGCCTCCTGCGGGGTCTCGCCCTCGGCAATGGCGCTTTTCCAGCGGATCTCGACCCCGGAAAACAGATACGCCTTGGACCGCGCCATCGCGAACAGCCGACCGGGCTTCAGCGCGAGACTGCCGAAAATCTCCGGGTCGGGGTGAAAGGTGATCGCGGTGCCGCGCCGGTTGGGGGCAGCACCCACCTTTTCCAGCGCCCCTTGCGGAAGCCCGCGCGAGAAATCCATGCGGTAAAGCTCGCGGCCCCGCGCGACCTCGACGCTCATATGGTCCGACAGCGCGTTGACCACCGACGCGCCGACCCCGTGCAGCCCGCCCGAGGTCTCGTAGCTGTCGCCCGAAAACTTGCCCCCCGCGTTGAGCGTGCAGAAGATGATCTCGAGCGCGGTCTTGCTGGGGTCCTTGGGATGCGGTTCGACGGGAATGCCGCGCCCGTTGTCGCGGACGCTGACATGGCCATTGGCGTGCAGTTCGATCTCGATCCAGGTGGCATGGCCCGCGACCGCCTCGTCCATCGAGTTGTCGACGATCTCCGCCACCATGTGATGCAGCGCCCGGTCGTCCTTGCCGCCGATATACATGCCGGGCCGCAGACGCACATGCTCCATGTCCTCCAGCACCTGGATGGAAGAGGCGTCGTACTCCGATTTCGGGGTCGAGGAGAGAAGGTCGTTCATGCCGCTGCTCATTTCTTTTGGGTTTTGCGGCAGTATGGCAGAGCGGTCGGGACGGGGAAAGGTGGTGTCGCGTCCCGGCAAGCGTCTTGCGTACGCACGCCGCGTACCTTCGGTACGCGTGGTACGCGGTGATATGTGTGACGGGCCCGCACGCAACCGTTTGGTTTACGCATTCCCGAGAGCCTGTGTGTACAGGTGGGCGCCGGTTAACCAGACCACGGCCAGGACAGAGCCAGCTCCCTCGGAAAAGATTAAGGCCACTGGAATGTAACCGATCACGGGAAGGGCAGCACCCGCCACAAAGGACAAATAGCCCTTTGTCATGTGCCGAACAAGGGGTTGCGCACGTTCGCGTTCTGTTCAAGATAGCGGCATGAACAATGCCTTCGATCCCGCCGCAAAGCCCGGCCAGCTTCTGGCACGGGGTGTCTGCCGGCACCTTTTGACCCATGACTTTGTATCAATTGAGGAATTCTCGCCCGAACGCGGCAAGCGCGTGGATGTCGCGGCCCTCGGCCCCAAGGGCGAGATCTGGGTGATCGAGTGCAAATCGAGCCGTGCGGATTTCCAGTCGGACGGCAAATGGCCGGGCTATCTCGACTGGTGTGACCGGTATTTCTGGGCGGTGGATGCGGCGTTTCCGCTCGATCTGTTGCCCGACGGCACCGGGATCATGATCGCCGATGCCTACGCCGCCGAGATCATCCGCATGGCCGAGCCGCGCAAGCTGCCAAGCGCCCGCCGCAGCGCCCTGATCCGCAAGTTCGCCCGCGACGCGGCGCGCCGCCTGCAATGGCTCCGCGATCCGCAGGTCTGACGCGGCTTGCCCTGAAACCATTTGCAAACAGCGACTTATGACTTAAATCATGCACCGTGCGCTCGCGATCCACCCGACCGCGATGTCGCGATTGACGCCACCCGGCAAGAGCGTAAAGTCCCGCCGAAATAGCAGGAGACAGATCCCATGAGCCTGGCAGGCGGTCACCCCTATCTGGCCATTCCCGGCCCCTCCGTCATGCCCGAAGCGGTGCTGCGCGCGATGCACCGCGCGTCGCCCAACATCTACGAGGGCGAACTGATCGAGATGACGGCGGGCCTGATCCCCGATCTGCGCGACGTGGCGCGGACCAAAGGCGACGTGGCGATCTACATCGCCAACGGCCATGGCGCGTGGGAGGCGGCGCTGGCCAACACCGTCGCCCCGGGCGACCGGGTGCTGGTGCCGGCGACCGGGCGCTTCGGGCATGGCTGGGCCGAGGTGGCCGAGGCCCGGGGCATCGCGGCCGATCTGCTGGATTTCGGCAAGCGGTCGGCGATTGATCTCGACCGGGTCGAGACGGCGCTGCGCGCGGACAAATCACATGAAATCAAGGCAGTGCTGGCCACGCATGTCGATACATCGACCTCGGTGCGCAACGATATCGGGGCCTTGCGCGCGGTGCTCGATGCGGTCGGGCATCCCGCACTTCTGATGGCCGATTGCATCGCCTCGCTGGCCTGCGACCGGTTCGAGATGGACGCGTGGGGCGTCGACGTGATGATCGCCGGCAGCCAGAAAGGGCTGATGGTGCCGCCCGGTCTGGCCTTCGTGTTCTTTTCCGAAAAGGCCGCCGAGGCGCGACGCGCCCTGCCCCGCGTCAGCCGCTACTGGGACTGGACCAACCGCGCCAACCCCGAGATGTTCTACCAGTATTTCGGCGGCACGGCCCCCACGCATCACCTTTACGGGCTGCGCGCGTCGCTCGACATGATCCGCGCCGAGGGGATCGAGGCGATCTGGGACCGGCATGAACGTCTCGCCCGCGCGATCTGGGCCGCGTGCGAGGCGTGGGGGCAAACCGGCCCGCTGGAGCTGAACATCGCCGATCCGGCCTTGCGCAGCCGCGCGGTCACCGCCCTGCGGATCGGCGCGCCGCACGGATCGGACCTTCGCCGATGGGTGCAGGACCATGCGGGCGTGACGCTCGGCATCGGACTGGGAATGGCGGAGCCGGGCGATCCGGCGTGGCACGGGTTCTTCCGCATCGGCCATATGGGGCATGTGAACGCTCACATGATCCTTGGCGCGCTCGGCGCGATCGAGGCCGGGCTGATGGCGCTCGACATCCCGCACGGACCGGGCGGCGTCGGGGCTGCGGCGCAGGCGATCGCCGAGGCGTCCTGACATCAACCCATTGAATTGCATCATTAAACGCGCGCCGCGCCCGGTTCAGAGGATCTTCTGCCCGGTCTTTTCCCAGTCCGCCATGAAGGTCGCAAGCCCGGCATCGGTCAGCGGATGCTCGGCCATCTTCTTGATCACCGCCGGGGGCGCTGTCATCACGTCGGCACCGTGCATCGCCGATTGGTAGGCGTGGTTGACCGTGCGGATCGAGGCCGCCAGGATCTGCGTCTCATACCCGTAATTGTCGTAGATCTGCCGGATGTCCGAGATCAGGTCCATCCCGTCGAGATTGATGTCGTCGAGCCGCCCGATGAAGGGCGAGATGAAGGTCGCCCCCGCCTTGGCCGCCAAGAGCGCCTGATTGGCCGAGAAACACAAGGTCACGTTGACCATGCAGCCCTCGTCCGACAGCACCTTGCAGGCCTTCAGCCCGTCCCATGTCAGCGGCACCTTGACCGCGATGTTGTCCGCGATCTGCGCCAGCTTGCGGCCTTCGGCGATCATCTCGTCCGCTTTCAGCGCCACGACCTCGGCGCTGACCGGACCCTCGACCATGCCGGCGATCTCTTTCGTCACCTCATGGATGTCGCGCCCGGATTTCAGGATCAGCGACGGGTTGGTGGTGACGCCGTCGACCATCCCGAGATCATGCAACTCGGCGATCTGGTCGGTCTCGGCGGTGTCGACAAAGAATTTCATGGGGTTGCCCTCTCGTGGTGGCTTGGGTTCTGTTGAGGATGGGTTTACCTCATGGGCCAGCCTGCCGAAACCCCTGACGGAGAGGAGCCGCCGCCGTGACCGCGTCCGCATCGCCGCCCGCGTTCCATCACGAAGGGGATCTGGTCGCGGTGCTGACGGCGCAACCGCTGGCCGGGCCGCTCGATTATCTGGCCCCCGAGGGCGGCTGCCTGCACGGCGCGTTCGTCGAGGTGCCGCTGGGGCCGCGCCGGGTCCTTGGCGTGGTCTGGGGTGCCGGGCGTGGCGGCTTCGACATCGAGAAGGCACGCGGCATCATCCGGGTTCTGGACGTTGCCCCGATGCAGCCCGACATGCAGGACTTTCTGCGCCGCGCGGCGAACTATACCCTGACGCCGCTGCCCGCGATGCTGCGTCTGGCCACCCGCGCGCCGGGCCTTGGCAACCCGCCCTCGATGCAAAAGATCTACCGGCTGGGCGACGCGGACCCTGCCCGCATGACCGACGCGCGCGAACGTGTGCTGTCGGTGCTGCGGGCGCATGGCGGGCTTGGCTTTACCCTCAAGGAGTTGAGCGACATGGCCGGGGTCACCGCATCCGTGGTCAAGGGACTGGTCAGCCACGGCGCGGTGCACGAGGAAGACACCCCCCGCGACCGCGCCTTTCCCCGGCTCGACCCCGACCTGCCCTCGAAAGACCTGACCGAGGATCAGGGAGGCGCGGCGGCTCACCTGCGAGACGGCGTGCGGGCGGGGACCTACGGCACGACGCTTTTGCGCGGCGTCACGGGGTCGGGCAAGACCGAAGTCTATCTCGAGGCTGTGGCGGAGGCGCTGCGACAGGGGCGGCAGGCGCTGGTGCTGCTGCCCGAGATCGCGCTGTCGGCCGAGTTTCTCACCCGGGTCGAGGCGCGGTTCGGCGCGAAACCCGCCGAGTGGCATTCCGGCGTCACCATGACCGAACGCCGCCGCGCCTGGAAGATGGTCGGCGAGGGGCGCGCACAGATGGTCGTGGGCGCGCGTTCGGCGCTGTTCCTGCCGTTCCGCGATCTCGGGCTGATCGTCGTGGATGAGGAACATGACAGCTCCTACAAGCAGGAGGATGGCGTGCTCTACAATGCCCGCGACATGGCGGTCCTGCGCGCCAGCCTGTGCGAGGCGCGCGTGGTGCTGGCCTCGGCCACGCCGAGCCTGGAGAGCTGGGCCAATGCCGAGGCCGGCAAGTACGCGCGGCTGGATCTCGCCGCGCGGTTCGGAGTCGCGGTGATGCCGGATCTGGCGACGATCGACATGCGCGCCGAGCGTCTCCCGGCCAATCGCTGGATCTCGCCGACGCTGCAGGCGGGGGTGAATGCGCGGGTCGCGGCGGGCGAACAGGCGATGTTGTTCCTCAACCGGCGCGGCTATGCGCCCACCACGCTCTGCCGCGCCTGCGGGCACCAGATCGGCTGTGTGCATTGCGACGCGCGCATGGTCGAGCATCGGTTCCAGAAACGCCTGATCTGCCACCAATGCGGCGAAAGCGCGCCGGTGCCCACCACCTGCCCGTCCTGCGGTGCCGAGGATCGGCTGGCCGCCGTCGGCCCGGGGGTGGAGCGGCTGGCCGAAGAGGCCGCCACGCTGTTCCCGCAGGCGCGGATCGCGGTGCTGTCCTCGGATCTTTTCGGCTCGGCGCGCGCGCTGAAGGACCAGATCGCCGAGATCGCCGAGGGCGCGGCGGATATCATCATCGGCACGCAACTTGTGGCCAAGGGGCACAATTTTCCGCTTCTGACGCTCGTCGGCGTGATCGACGCCGATCTGGGGCTGCAGGGCAGTGACCTGCGCGCCGCCGAGCGGACGTTCCAGCTTATGCGGCAGGTCGCGGGCCGCGCGGGCCGGGCCGAACGCGCCGGGCGCGCGGTGCTGCAGACCTATCAGCCCGAGCATCCGGTGATCCGCGCGATCCTGTCGGGTGACGAGGAGGGCTTCTGGCGGGCCGAGGCGGCGGGCCGGCGCGAGGCCGGCGTGCCCCCTTACGGTCGGATGGCGGGCATCATCCTGTCGTCGCCGGACATGCAGGCGGTGTTCGATATCGGCACCGACCTTGCGCGGCGCGACGGGCCGATCCGGGCAGTCGGCGCGCAGGTCTTCGGCCCCGCCCCGGCACCGATCGCGCGGATCCGGGGCCGCCACCGCGTGCGGCTGCTGGTCAAGGCCCCGAAAGGCGCCGCGCTGCAATCGGCGGTGGCGGAGTGGATCGCACAGTTGCGCCTGCCCGCGCAGACCCGTCTGACCGTCGATATCGACCCGCAAAGCTTTTTCTGACGCGGCGTGCGGCATCCGGTGTCGCGGATGTTGCAAAAGGCGATCCGGTGAATAGATCAATCACATACTGGAATGACGAAAGGATCAAGCCATGGCTGACAGAACAAAGAGCATCGAGAACCTGCAAACCGCATTGTCGATGGAACTGACCGCGGTACATCAATACCTGCTGCACGCCCACACCCTCGAGGATTGGGGTATCGACAAGCTCGGCACCAAGATGCGCGAGGAGATGCAGGAAGAGCTGGGGCACGCCGGTGACTTCATCGACCGCATCCTGTTCCTTGGCGGGACGCCCAAGCTGGAGCCCGCGAGCACGCCGAAAAAGGCCGAAAGCCTGCAGGCGCTGTTTCAAGCCGACAAGAAGGAAGAAGGCGGCGCGATCGAGTTCTATACCCGCGCGGCCCGCGAGGCGTTCGAGGTCGACGATATCGGCACCCGCGCCCTGTTCGAGCGGATCGTGCAGGATGAGGAAGGCCATTGGGAATGGCTGGATCTGCAACTCGACCTGCTGAAAAAACTGGGCGAGCCGGTCTTCATGACCAATTACATGAGCGGCCGGAGCGGCGGCCCCGCCGTCGCCTGAGCAAGGCCCGCGCGGATTTTTCCGCTCGCCTCTCGCATGGGGCAGGTATATCACCCGCCCCATGCGCATGACGACCTTCCCTCTGGCCGATGCCAAGACATTGCCATTCTGGCGACGGCCCACGACGCTGCTTTTTCTGATGGCCGCGGCGATGCCCGTGGCCTTCGCCACATGGTCGGCGCTTCTCAACAATTTCGTCATCGAGGTGGCCGATTTCGACGGCTCGGATATCGGCTGGCTGCATACGGTGCGCGAGATCCCCGGATTTTTCGCCGTCGGCGTGATCGCGATCATCATCTTCATGCACGAGCAGGTGCTTGGGCTGGTCTCCTTGCTGCTTCTGGGGGTCGCCTCGGCGCTGACCGCGCAATTCCCGTCCTTGGGTGGCATCCTGACCATCACCATGCTCAGCTCGATCGGGTTTCATTATTACGAGACGGTGAACCAGTCGCTGCAACTGCAATGGCTCGACAAGCTGCGCGCGCCGCAGATGCTGGGCTGGCTGCTGGCCGCCGGATCGGGGGCGACGCTGGTCGCATATGTGCTGATCGTGCTGACATGGCAGGCCTTCGATCTGAGCTACAACACCGTCTACCTGATCTCCGGCGGGTTTACCGCCTGCGTGGCCGTGTTCTGCCTGATCGCCTATCCGCGCTTTGAGGCGCCCAATCCGCAGATCAAGAAGATGGTGCTGCGGCGGCGCTACTGGCTGTATTATGCGCTGCAATTCATGGCCGGCGCGCGGCGGCAGATATTCGTCGTGTTCGCGGGCTTCATGATGGTCGAGAAATTCGGCTTTGCGGTGCACGAGGTCACGGCGCTGTTCCTGATCAATCTCGTCGCCAACATGATCGCCGCCCCGCTGATGGGCCGCGCGGTGTTCCGCTTCGGCGAACGCAACGCGCTGGTGTTCGAATATGTCGGGCTGGCGCTGGTGTTTCTGGCCTATGGCGGGATCTACATGTTCGGTTGGGGCGTGGTTCTCGCGGCGACGCTGTATGTCGTGGATCACATCCTGTTCACGCTGGCCCTCGCGCTCAAGACCTATTTCCAGAAGATCGCCGATCCCGGCGACATCGCCCCGACCGCCGCCGTGGCCTTTACCATCAACCATATCGCCGCCGTGTTTCTGCCCGCGCTTCTGGGCTATCTGTGGCTTGTCTCGCCGGCGGCGGTGTTCCTGATGGCGGCGGGCATGGCCGCGGTGTCGTGTCTGCTGGCACTGCTGATCCCGCGCCACCCCGAGCCGGGAAACGAGACGATCCTTGCGGGCATCGTCCCCGCCCCGGCCGAATGACCCACCTTTCCAGAAAGACCGACATGCCGACCTTTACCGCCTTCACCACCCTGCCAGACAAGGCCAATGCCGAAGCCCTCGCCGAGGCGCTGGAAGGGCTTGTCCCGGAACCCACCGGCATCGGCGCCTTCGAGATGGAGGACGGATCGAACCTGTGGGAAATCGGCGCCTATTTCGAGGACGCGCCCGATCAGGCGGGGCTGGCGCTGCTGGCCACGATCCACGAGGCAAAGCCCTTCACCGTATCGGAACTGCCCGAGACCGACTGGGTGTCGAAAGTGCAGCGCGATCTCCGCCCCGTCGAGGCCGGGCGATTCTTCGTCTATGGCAGCCATGATGCGGACAAGGTGCCCGAGGGATGCGAGCCATTGCTGATCGAGGCGTCGATGGCCTTTGGCACCGGGCATCACGGCACGACGCTTGGCTGTCTGCGCGCGCTCGACCAACTGGCGACGGACGGGTTCAAAGCCGCGGCGGTGCTCGATCTGGGCTGCGGCACCGCGGTGCTGGCGATGGCGGCCGCGCGAATCTGGCCGGGTGTGATGCTGGCCTCGGATATCGACGCGGTCGCGGTCGAGGTGGCCGAGGCCAATGTCGCGGCGAACCGGCTGGGCGGCCGGGTGCGCTGTCTGGAGGCCACGGGGCTCGATCACCCCGACCTGCGCGCCGGCGCCCCCTTCGATCTGATCTTCGCCAATATCCTGAAAGGGCCGCTGATCGACCTCGCGCCGGCGATCACCCAAAGCCTGCAATCCTCGGGCAAGGTCATCCTGTCGGGCCTGCTGAACGAACAGGCAGACGAGGTGATCGCGGCCTATTCACAGGCCGGGACCCGCCTCGATCAGCGCGAAGAGATCGGCGACTGGACCACGCTGGTCATGTCGCGGGTCGCCTGAGACGGTCGCACGACAAGAAAAAGCCCCGCATGACCAGTGTCACGCAGGGCTTTTATCTTCGGGCGCATGCCTCGGCAGAGATGTCTGCATCAGGCTTTGCGCGCCACGGCTTTGATATCGCCACGGGTCAGGCCGATATCCTCGAGCTCGCGATCCGAAAGGCGCGACAGAGCATGGCGCGTCACGCGGCGCTCGTTCCAGCCGATGAGGGCGTTGGCAATGCGGGACATCAGGGTATCGATCCCGGAATGGGACGTGTGTTTGCGGGTATTTGCGAGAGTGGCCATTTGAAAGGTCCTTGTTCGACGAGTGGAGTGATCTTTGGTTGTGCAATTGAATTAGGGGGCCACGGTCAGACCGGCAAGCCAGCATCACTGCATAGTCCTTATGCATTTTATGCATGGGTCAGAAGATATTTAGATCGTTGTTTTTGCTGTTTTATGCTTAGTGCTCACATGACTGCATCCGCGGATATGCGTCTTTTCGGCAAGGTCTTGCCGATCAATTGATCAAAATGAAAACAGTCATGCCTCTTGGTGCCTGTTCTTGCTTCGTGCTATGACTTGAAAAAACACTGGGGCAAGATACGGGGGCAGCGCAAAAACATGCGGGTTTTGGGAATCGATCCCGGGTTGCGCAACCTCGGATGGGGGGTGATCGAGGCGGATGGCAGCCGGCTGAGCCATGTGGCCAACGGCATCTGTCACTCGACCGGGCCGGATCTCGGGGCGCGGCTCCTGTCGCTGTATCAGCAGCTGACCGATATCCTGCATCGCTACGAGCCGACCGAGGCGGCCGTCGAACAGACGTTCGTCAACAAGGACGGCGCGGGCACGCTGAAGCTGGGTCAGGCGCGGGGCATCGCCCTTCTGGTGCCGGCGCAATACGGGCTGACCGTGGGGGAATACGCGCCCAATTCGGTCAAGAAGACGGTCGTGGGCGTGGGTCACGCGGCCAAGGAGCAGGTGGCGCACATGGTCGCGGTGCAACTGCCGGGCGTCGTGCTGGCCGGGCCGGACGCCGCCGATGCGCTCGCCGTCGCGATCTGCCATGCGCATCACGCACGCTCGGGGTCCATGCTGGCGCGGGCCATCGCAAAGGCGGGCACATGATCGGGCGCATCGCGGGGCGGATCGACTACCGCGCCAGCGATCACGTGCTGATCGACGTGCGCGGGGTGGGGTATCTCGTCTATTGCTCGGACCGGACATTGTCGGCGCTGCCCGGCCTCGGCGGGCAGACGGCGCTCTATACCGATCTGCTGGTGCGCGAGGACATCCTGCAGCTCTTCGGCTTTCCCACGCTGGTGGAAAAGGAATGGCACAGGCTGCTGATGGGCGTGCAGGGCGTGGGGGCCAAGGCCTCATTGGCCATCCTCGGCGCGCTCGGCCCCGATGGGGTCAGCCGCGCGATCGCCATCGGCGACTGGAACGCGATCACCGCGGCGCGCGGTGTCGGGGCCAAGACCGCGCAGCGCGTGGTGAACGAGCTCAAGGACAAGGCGCCCACGGTCATGGCCATGGGAACCACCCCGCCCCCCGCCCCGGATGCCGGAGAGGTGATCGAGATGGCCACGCCCACACCACCGGAGGCCGCCCCGGCCCCCGCCGATCCCGGCGCGCAGGCCGAGGCATTGTCGGCGCTGAGCAATCTGGGCTACGGCCCCGGCGAGGCGGCGGGCGCCGTGGCGCAGTCGGCATCAGAGGCCCCCGGGGCCGCAACCGCCGATCTGATACGCGCCGCGCTGCGGCGTCTGGCACCGAAAGGCTAGGCGATGACAGGTCCCGACCCGACATTGCGGCCCGAAGAACTGCCCGAGGACAGCGACCGCAGCCTGCGCCCCAAGGTGCTGTCGGAATTCATCGGACAGCGCGAGGCGCGCGCCAACCTCGCGGTGTTCATCGCCTCGGCAAAGCAACGCGGCGATGCGATGGATCACACGCTGTTTCACGGCCCGCCCGGTCTGGGCAAGACGACGCTGGCGCAGATCATGGCGCGCGAGCTGGGCGTGGGGTTCCGCATGACCTCGGGGCCGGTGCTGGCCAAGGCCGGCGATCTGGCCGCAATCCTGACGAATCTGGAGCGCAACGATGTCCTTTTCATCGACGAGATCCACCGTCTCAACCCGGCGGTCGAAGAGGTGCTCTATCCCGCGCTGGAGGATTTCGAGCTCGATCTGGTGATCGGCGAGGGGCCGGCGGCGCGCACCGTGCGGATCGAGCTGCAGCCCTTCACGCTGGTCGGGGCGACGACCCGGCTGGGGCTGCTGACCACGCCCCTGCGCGACCGGTTCGGCATCCCGACGCGGCTGCAATTCTACGAGATCGACGAGCTGCACGAAATCGTGCGCCGCAATGCTGCGCTGCTCGACATCCCCACCGACACGCAAGGCGCGCTGGAGATTGCCCGCCGGGCGCGCGGCACGCCGCGCATCGCCGGGCGGCTGTTGCGCCGGGTGGTGGATTTCGCGGTGGTCGAGGGCGGCGGCAAGATCAGTCGCGAGCTTGCCGATAGCTCGCTGACCCGGCTCGGGGTGGATCATCTGGGCCTCGACGGGGCGGACCGGCGCTATCTGCGGCTGATCGCCGAGGCCTATCAGGGCGGCCCGGTGGGGATCGAGACGATTGCGGCCGCGCTGTCGGAGAGCCGCGACGCGCTCGAAGAGGTGATCGAGCCTTACCTTCTGCAACAGGGCCTCATCCAGCGCACCCCGCGCGGCCGGATGCTGGCGCATGGCGGCTGGACGCATCTCGGCCTGCCCGTGCCCGCGGCCCCCGTGGCCAAGGGGCAAAGCGATCTCTTCGAGGGCTGAGGGCGCGCCTCTGGCGAACGTTGGAGTCGGGGCATTCGGACCAAGAAGCCCCCCCGGGGTTTGCGGCCCTGTGCGGGCGCTGGTAAGCGGCGCGCGAAACCCGGAGGTGACCCCCATGACCGACACGCTGAGCCCGGCCGAGATCGAGGCGCTGTTCACCCGTAGCGACGGCACGTTCCTGTGCGCCCGGTGGGGGCGGCCCATCGTGCCCGTGGTCTTCGGTGTCGATGACCGGACGCTCGGCATCTTCAAGGGCGCGATCGAGGCGGTGGTGGCGCTCGCGGATCACAGGATGGCCGAGACCGACCCCGAACTGGGCGCGAACCTGATGGTGTTCTTCGTGCGCGACTGGACGGAACTGACCGACACACCGAATCTGGACCGCATGGTGCCCGACCTCGTACCGCTGGTGGACCGGCTGCGGGCCACGGGCGCGAATCAATACCGCATATTTCGCTTTGACGCGGCGGGCGGCATCAAGGCCTGCTTCGTTTTCCTGCGCATGGACGCGGTTCTGGCGGCAATGGATGCCGAGACGCTGGCCCTCGGGCAGGCCGTGCAATCGCTGCTTTTATGGTCCGACACGGCGTTCACCGACCGGTCCGCATTGGCGCAAATGCCTGATGGCGCTGTCATTTTACGCCCCGAGATCGGTGCGCTGATCCGCGCCGCGCATGACCCGGTCCTGCCGGGATGCGCGCATGACCCGGCCCACGCCCTGCGCCTGCACGCACGATTGCCTATTTTGTAAACAGGAAAATGGCTTTGACACGGTTAAGGAAACAATAACCTTGACTGAGCTGGGCTGTCATGTGATCAAACGACAAAGAAACAAACGACCGCTTCGACTGGCATTGGTGTGAGGCGGGGAAACTCTGAGGAGATGTGAAATGAAAAAATTCTTTCTAGCTGCCGCCATCGCAATGGCACCTGTGCTGGCTGCAACCAGCGCCGATGCGATAACCGTACCTCAGGGATCAATTCTTGAGATTACGGTCACAGGCGAGTACGCTACACAGGATGGTAACGATATCGGTATCGGATCTGTTTTTGATCTGAACAACACGTACGTGTCAAGCGTCAACGCAGGCGCAGGGGTTACTGGTGCTCCTAGCGGCTTTACCGCGGTGGCAGTTCCCGACTTGTTCACTCTGGATGACGGGGCCAACACTGGCGTGTCCTTCACTTTCTTGGGCGCGAGCGATGCGAGTTTCACCATCTCCCAGAGCGGTGGATCGGTTGTTACCCTCTCCGGCACGGGCACCGGCACTGGAGGGAGCGGGCAGTTCGGACTTGGCGTTCTGGCCAAGGGAAGCACGGAGAACGACGGCAGCTTCTCATTCGTTACCACGTCGGACTCCTCAACTGGCACTTATCTGACCACTTTTGCCGTGCCGCCAAACGAGGATATCGAGGAAGAGTTTGACCCCATCAGTGCCATCCCGCTGCCGGCTGCCGCTTGGATGCTTCTTGCCGGGCTTGGATCGCTCTGGGCCTTTCGTCGGCGCACGCACGCCTGATAATCCACAATATAACCTGTTTTGAAACGGGGCGCTCAGGGTCGAGCGCCCTTTTTCACATCCATGACATGCACATTCGACCTTGATGTTTCCCCGAAAGAGCCCGATGGCTACAGGTCATCCTCGCCAGCCATTTCGAGCGGGGCCGACGCAGCCTGCAGATCGTCCACCCCGAGCACAGTGCGCGGTTTCGACAGGCGGTTGCGCACCACCCAGTGCAGGCGTTCCTCGGCGCGGGTGATCGCGACATAGGCGAGGCGCTTCCAAAG
>Ga0136553_1000436_pt1 | contig 14388 bp, 11 predicted proteins | sample AntRauTorckE5430_FD_101384 | JGI IMG/M metagenome (GOLD analysis project Ga0136553, IMG submission 101384) | Saline lake microbial communities from Rauer Islands, Antarctica - Metagenome Torckler E5 #430 | ecosystem: Environmental > Aquatic > Non-marine Saline and Alkaline > Saline | place... | reverse complement strand
CCATCAGATCGTTTGTGGCAACCGCTGTGAAACGAGGTGCGGACCCCGTGGAAGAACTGGTGAAAGTATTTACACCAGGTAATCAAGAGTATATGTGGCTCGCTCGCCACCCTGAATAGTTACGATTAGAGTTGGGCAACCAAGCAGCACGGTTCGCTGCCGCCGGGCGGCCAGCCGGAGGGTTCCGGAGGCTGGACGGGCGGCGGCTGCGGATGGTGCGTGGGGTTCAACATCAGAGCTAATGGAGCAAGTCCCCTACCCTGTTTGTCCAAGTTACTTTGCATCCTGCGGCCGCGCCCTAATTATGAAGCTAACATGGAGTTCCCAGTAATTATTGAGATCATTGCTCTTATTACACACCAATGTAAGTATGTAGATCGGGACTGAACTTAGGTATCAGAGCTTTAGACTGTATAGTATTCTATGACAGAATTCTGGAGCAGTCTGCCGCGAAAGTCGTACCTTTATGGTAGGAAAGAGCGTTAAGAGCAGCAGACATAAAATCTAAAATTTTCTTTCCAGTATCCTCCCGTTATGGCTAGTGCTGACCAAATCAAGGCTCTTATCAAATCTCATTACACAAGTGATTCCGAGCGTTTCACGACGTTGGCCTTACAAGTGGCAGCTGCTGAAGCCAGAAAAGGTCACGGGACGCTTGCGGCTGATATTAAGCAACTTGTTACTAAGGGGAAGAAGCAAACAAATCCGTTGCGGGCACTCTCCGGCAACTTACCACTGAGCGACTTGATGCAGTTCAGCGAACCGCGTCATAAGTTATCAGAATTGGTAGCTAATGACGGTTTAAAGGAGTTACTGGAGCGAATCATCCACGAGTTTCGTCAGCGAGCAAAACTGGAGAAGCATGGCATGAGTCACCGGCGCAAGATCCTCCTTACCGGGCCTCCTGGAACCGGTAAGACCATGACGGCGGCCGCAATTGCCCAGGAGTTGGGTCTTCCCTTTTATGTGATTTACACGGACAAGATCATCACAAAATATATGGGGGAGACGGCAGCTAAGCTCCGTCAGGTATTCGATTTTATTTCTGGCAACCTTGGCATTTATTTCTTTGATGAATTCGATGCCATCGGAGCCGAGCGATCACGTGATAATGATGTAGGGGAAATTCGGCGCGTGCTCAACTCTTTTCTACAGTTCTTGGAGCAGGATGAATCAGCTAGTTTTGTCCTGGCGGCTACCAACCACGTCTCCATACTCGATCAGGCGTTATTCCGTCGCTTTGACGATGTGCTTTTCTACGAGTTACCTAATAAGCAAGAAGTAATCCAGTTAATTGGTAATCGTCTGGCTAATTTTAAAATCAGGTTCGCTCCTTCAACTATCCCTTTTAGCACTTACGGGGGATTAAGCCATGCGGAAATCACTCAAGCCTGCGATGATGCGATAAAAGCATCTATATTAAACGGCGACTCTCTCATAAAAAAAGACGTGCTCCTAAAAATGCTAGCCGCTAAAAAACGGGTGTACGGGATAAAGTAACACCTGATGCCACAACGATTTCCCTTACTTTTCATCACTGATCGTGCTTCAACGGAGCGGTATACGAATCCGCGAACTTTCCCGGGGCCGGGTGCTCCGCAGCGCCTTCGCGCTTCTCACGGGGAATACGTTCGGGGTAAGCTGAATGAGGTGTGGAATGAGTTTAATCAGCTGAACCAAAACAGAACGGCAGCGGGTCTTACCGAACCGCAAGGTGTTTACGTCGACTTCTTCAGCTCGCACGGCTTTGAACTCGCTTTGACGCAGTTGGAGAATCTTAACAAAGGTGTCCGGCTGGCCACCGTCAGAACGGTTGAGCGAGAGGTTGCCGGAGTAGTAGCAGACGTGACAATTGCTACCGTTTTTGTTCCAAACGGGCAGCGGGGTTTCTTCCTGGAGAAAATACGACTGTATCTTGAAGAAGACACTTTGAAGGGGCACCCGAAACAGCGGAAGTTGGTGACGAGTATAGAGGATGTTGCGCTCACGCTTCTGGAATCATTTTGGCAGGACCTTGCGGCACCGATTCCCGGCGATGCGGAGGAGTGGTGCGAGGTTTGGATACGACAGGAAGATGTTAGTGATACCCCGAAAGAGCGCTTGTATGCTTTTTGTGACGCGGCGGGAATCGAGTACCTGAACGAGGAGATCAGATTTCCGGAACGGCGGGTTTACCTCATCCGGGCAAACCGAGCGCAGTTGACGGAGCTATTTTCATCCTTTGAGTTCTTGGCGGAATTGCGCCGGGCGCGACAGCCGGTGAGTTTTTGGTTAGGGGAGTCGAATGCCGAGCAGGGAGGCTGGGCCAAAAACCTGTTGGAGCGGATGGACATCAGGGACGAAACAAATACACGGATTCTGTTTTTGGACACTGGGGCAAATAATGGCCATCAACTACTGGGTCCGGTACTAAGCGATGAGGACACCCACAGTTACGATCCTGAATGGGGCGTAAATGATGATAGAGGACACGGGACTTTGATGTCTGGTCTTGGCGTGTTTGGCGATTTACACGAATCGCTGCAACACGGTGATGATATTGTGATTACACACAAATTGGAATCCGGGAAGATCCTGCCCCCTACCGGGGAAAACAAAGCCCACCTGTACGGTGACATTACCAGTCAGGTCATCAGTAGCGCTACGATTGCCAACGGCGGAGCGAGGCGCATTATTTGTTTGGCGGTAACGGTTGACGACGACAACCGTGGTCGGCCGTCCTCCTGGTCGGGTGCGTTGGATGCGCTGGCGGCGGGTTATGAGGAAGATGGGGTGAAGCGATTGATTGTCGCCTCCGCGGGAAACATTGAGGATGATACGATCTGGGGGAATTACCCAGCAACGAACATCAGTGCGGGGATACAGACACCGGCACAGGCCTGGAACGTACTGACGGTGGGTGCTTACACTCAGAAGACGTTAATTGAGGACCCTACCTATGCCGGTTACACCGCCATTGCGCCAGCGATGGGGCTGTCTCCGTTTAGTAGTACTTCGATGACGTGGGAAAAAAAATGGCCACAGAAGCCGGACATCGTGATGGAAGGGGGTAACGCCGGGGTGGACGATATGGGCTTTGTAAGCTCGGTCGAGGATCTGGATATTCTTTCTACTTCGAGCGAGATTACCAAGCGGCAGTTTGACGTGATCCGGGCGACGAGTGCGGCGGCGGCAAAAGCGGCTCATTTGTGTGCTGTGATCCAGGCGCAGTATCCGGATGCCTGGCCGGAGACTATTCGGGGGCTGATGGTCCATTCCGCGGAGTGGACGGACGCGATGAAAGCTCATTTCTTGAGTGGTAACACTAAAGGAGATTACGAAGACCTCATTCGTTGTTGCGGCTACGGCGTTCCGAACCGGGAGAAGGCGCTTTACTGCGCTAATAATTTATTGACGCTGGTTGCGCAGGAAAGTATCCAGCCCTTTACGAAGAGCCCAAGAGGTGGATACCCTACCAACGAAGTCCATTTCTTCGAGTTGCCCTGGCCGGCGGGTGTCCTTCAGGAACTGGGTGGCCTGGAAGTGACGATGCGGGTGACCTTAAGTTACTTTATCGAGCCTGGTCCGGGGGAAGTCGGGTGGAAGCATCGGTATCGCTACCCTTCGTACGGGCTTCGGTATGACGTGAACAACTATGCGGAAGATTTGGAGAATTTTCGGCGGCGGATCACGAAAGCGGCCCGGGTTGAGGGTGAAGAATTTGACAACGATAATAATACCGATCGTTGGCTGCTGGGTGCTTCGGCACGTCACCGGGGGTCGATTCACACGGATGAGATTACGGCCACTGCCGCTCAGATTGCCGCTTGTAGGTACATCAGTGTTTATCCTTCGGGGGGCTGGTGGAAGGAACGGACGCATTTGAAGCGGTTCAATGATGAGGGCCGTTACTCGTTGATCGTTACGTTGCAAACAGCGGCTACGGAGGTTAATTTGTACGTCGAGGTGGCTAATCAGATTGGGATGGGGGTTGTTACTTTGTAGGGGTTGATGGCAAGGGATTGCCTTTACTGTTTGGGGCCCGTATTTCGCTGACGGGTGTATTATCTCTTACTATAGTGGCCTCGGCCACCAGAGGTGAAAAGTTGGGAAGTACCGACCTTATGGGTTTCCAAACTTATAAATCATGTACTTCCCTGTCATCAGCAAGGCTGACGCCATGCGTGCAAAATACTACAAAACATACAGCCCTAGTCCCGTAATCCGCGATCGCATGAACGTCATCTGCCTGAGATACAAGCTTTATCGGCCTGGAGCTTGCGCGGATGCGGTCGGAGTTCACCATAACTCCGTCACCCGATGGACTAGGACCTACATCAAAGACGGACTTGAGGGACTTTTAAGCGTGGAAGCCTACCGTCCACAAAGTGACCTAGTTCCTTACGCCACAGAGATCAAGAACGACTTCACCCTGAACCCGCCCCGAAGTATCGGCCATGCCCGTAAGCGAATTGCAGAACTGACAGGTCTATTTTGGTGTATCACCCAAATCCGCAAATTTCTCAAGAACGTTCTTGGTTTCAGATATCGGAAATTCCGCTCTTTGCCTGGAGGAAAGAAAAGTGTGAGTGAACTAGCCACTATCCAATCCGAATTTCTCGAACATACGCTCAACCCATTGTTGGACAATGCTTTGAGAGGAGTGGCCGACGTTTACTTCGTTGATGCTGCACACCCTGTCCAAGGATTTCAGGACGGAAGAGTGTGGAGCGAAACTCCAGTGAGCGTAAGGACATCGAGTGGTCGCCAGCGGGTTAATATCCTCGGTGCACTCCATGCTACCAGCCATGAAATGTACTCGGTCACTAATACGGATTACGTCACGGCCACTACGGTGGTGGAGTTGATCGAGTTCATACGTGATGAAAATCCAGGTAGAAGGATTCACTTGGTACTTGATAACGCCCGCTATCAAAGGTGCGCACTCGTCGCCAAGGCTGCGAAGCGTTATAATGTCCATCTGGTATTTCTTCCTCCTTACTCACCCAACTTGAATTTGATAGAGCGGTTTTGGAAATTCCTCAAATCGACAGCACTGGCAGGCATCTATTTCGAGACTAAGGCCGCGTTCATAGAAGCGGTCGCAGCCTTTTTAGATCAAGTCAATAGCAGTGATTATGATGAGCAGCTATCTACGCTACTGGCATTGAATTTCCAGAAATTAAACGTCTCATGAGAAAAATCACCTCTGGTGGCCGAGGCCACTATATAATGGCCTGCCGCTATACTGCTATACATCAGCGTCATCGGTGGCTTCGACAAGCTCAGCCATCGCCGCGTTTGGGTAGTATCCGTCGCGCGAAGCGCGACGGCTTGACACCGCATCGACTGGTCCCTGAGCTTGTCGAAGGGACCATGTATAGCAGTGTAGGCCTGCCGCTCTTTCGCTACGCGGCTTCTTCGAGGTGGCTGCCGGTTTGCTTTCAGTACAGGACGGGGTTATTAGCGAAGAACGAGGTAAGCGGCGCGGTGGATACTTCGACTCCGCTCAGCAGGGACCGACAGGGGTGGCCACACCCGCCTTAGCAGAGTAGTGGCCGCACCTGTCGTTCGCCGTGACGCGGGAGGCTGGGGAGTAGGTTTCCGGGAAAGGAGAACCGGTGGCTAAAGTGGGGCAAGCCGCTTTATTACGAAGAACGGGGTTCAAGGTTAGATCACCAGGCAGCACGGTTCGGCACTTTCGGGCGGCCAGCCGGAGGTTTCCGGAGGCTGGACGGGCGGAAGAGCCGGATGGTGCGTAGAGCATCGAGCTTGGAATGAGGAGTGGTCCCCTACCCTGCTCGTCTAACTTGCTATGCATCCTGCGATCGCGCCCTAATAACTAATGGGAAGATTATGCGCCACTGAAAACAGGTTTATATTGCCGACGTTAACAAGGAAAAAGTAACCACATATGAGGCATATCGGACTATTCCTGCTACTAGTCTTCAGCTCGCTCCCTATTGCTAGCCAATCACTCGACCAGCGATTAAGGGATAAGGAAGTAGAACAACAAACCCTGAAGGATCGACTTGCAGGGGTTATGGCCGAAGTTGAAGATTTAAAGCTCGGACAGGTAAGGAAGGACTTGCTACAAGTGGGACTCCCTGAAGGTCAGCAGATTCGACACTCAGCCATGATCCTTTCGTACTCAGAAGAGCACGAACAAGCCAAATGGGTGGCGCATATTATCCGTCCGGAAGTAACGGATGGCAGAGGGGTAAGAAGCCATGATTTTCGGGAGGATCCTCTGGTGGCCACCGGCTCCGCAGTTGAGACAGATTACTTCCTGAAATACCTGCAAGCCGATAGTACTTTCACTTACGATGGTTTTGGATGGGACCGTGGCCACTTGGCTCCGTCTGCGGATTTCCGTTGGTCGGAGAGGGCATTGTCGGAAAGCTTTCTCTACTCAAATATGTCGCCTCAGCTGGATGACTTCAACCGGGAGGGGGGGGCGTATATGGAGGGGCTGTTGCGGAGCTATGTCGCCAGGACCGGGCATCAGCTGGTGGTGGTTACCGGCGGTGTACTGAAGGAAGGGCTACCGGTAATTGATCGGGGTACCAATAAAGTGTCTATACCGGCACAGTTCTATAAGGTTGTCCTTGACCTGGAGGCGGGTAAGGCGATAGGATTTCTGATACCGAATGAGAAGCTTCGATACCCACTTGAGCATTACGCCGTTAGTGTCGACGCGGTGGAAGCGTTGACGGGGCTGGACTTCTTTGGTCTGATCGAGGACCAGGATCAGGTGGAATCGGAGGCCGACACCAAGTTCTGGATACTGGCGGTGGCTACTGGAGACGTGGAGCCGATCTATGCCCCTTCCCTACCCCGTGGTCATTTCAATACGGTGCAGGCGAAGCTGTACATGGGTGATGGCAAAAAAATAACGGTGGTTGGGAAGGTGGTGAGTAGCCGTTACAGCCAGGCGGGACACCTTTGGTTTAACCTGGATAAGCAGTATCCGAACCAGATTTTCTCGGTGATGATCCGGAAGGAAGACTTGGTGAATTTTTGTGGGGCCCCTGAGGCGGCTTTTGAGGAGAAGGTTATTGCGGTTACCGGGGAGGTTAGTAAGATTGGGAGGTCTCCGGTTATGGTGGTTGATCGGGCGGAAGGGATTAAAGTTTTTAGTAAGCCCAGTCTCTAATTGTGAGAGTCTCTAATTACAGTATTCTCAACCCTGATCTTTCACTACTCCATATTCGACCGATCAAAACGATTACTGATGGTTTCGTAAGCGATGAAGCAGTCCGGACAGTTATAGATTTCATTCGCCAGCTTATTCATTTTTGTGCCACAGCCGTGGCAAAAATTTATTCCGCGCTCAAGGTGGCCGACCTTGTTGGCGACGTCCGCTAACAACTTAGCCCCTGGGTGCAGACCGTTTGTTAGCAGGTTTTGTTTGCGTTCTACGTTTTTACCGTGAGAGCAGCAGCAACCGCATCTGCCATTGGTGCAGATATGCCAACCGTTACTACACTTTTTGGTGTCGCGGCTATCGATGATGCTGCTGCACTTTTTGTTAAAGCAATGGTGAAGGTAGACTTCGTGGTTGTCGGGACAAGCGGTATTACGGCAGCGAAAGCGGACAACTCGATAGAACGCATAGTGTGAATCTTCGGCGGGCTGAAGAACATACTCGCAGGAGCGGCAGTAGAGGTGATCAAGTAAGATTCTGAAGCGATTGATGAGACTTACGAACTGGTGATACTTACCGAAGGGGATGACTTCGCTATTGTATTTGCTCTCACTATCGAGATTAAAGCCGAGGAGGCGGCAGAAGTCTAGCAGGGTATACTTTTCCCATTTTTCGGAATCATGGACAGTCTGACAGTTCTGATGGCAGGGTTTGTTGTGACACCACCAGAAGGTTTTACCCGAGATATTTCCGGGTTTGTTTGATCGGCGGCCTTCACAGTAGCGTATTCCAGGTGGCGGTGTTTCTTCCCGTTTGAAGGTAGCAAGGTGGGCGTTGTTAACGTAGCGGTCACCTTCGGTTTCGAGGCGAAAGCGATGCTCGTGGGCAAATTGAGTAGCGGCTGCCATTTGGCTGTAGGGTAGTTGCCAGACCTTACGATCGACTAGGTAGCGGGCACCGGGCAATCTTTTTACGGCCAAGACCAAGTCGGCATCGTAAGGGAAATGGAAGATGAGGACGTGGTGATTGTCCCCGTTCATTTCCTTTTGAATTCGTCGGTTACCACCAAGGTTGTTTTCCAACACCATCCGGCCGGCGCAGTATTCGAAGAGGTGATCGATGGTAAAGCGGCGCTGATCACCGGCGAACCATAGGTTTTGTAGTACGACCTTTAATAGTTCTCCTTCGAGGAGGAAGCGACCGTGTTCGGCATAGGCATTAAGGGCCGCGATAACGATATGGAGGGAGATGTCGAGGTGATCTTCCGGATGATGTTTGGCGGCGAGGTGATAGACGTCAAGGTCGATGGCGGTGACGGCGAGTAGCTCGGTGGGGTTGAGGACTATTTCCTCGCGGGCAACACCACCGAACATCCGGCGGAGGAAAATGAGTTGATCCGTAGGGCGGAGGTAGACAAGGGGATTTTTAAACTTATCGAGATTGAAGGGAACGGCTTCGCCGCGCGTCCAACGGAGGACATAGAGAAGGCGGGTGTTGTGGGGAGAGATGATGGAATTGAGGTCTACTTCCGGAAAGAGGTCAGGAAGCAGGGATAGTTGCTCGCTGAGGCGGTGGAGGTCGGAGGAAGTTTGACAGTCGAGGAAATTGCCGAGGATGTCGGCCAACAACGTCGTGACCTCGCCGGTGGAGCAGCGTTCGGTCGACCGCCAACGTGCGAGGCGGGTGAGCGGGTGCTTATCACTCCGTAGAAAGGATAAAAGCTTGTCGAGAGGCGGTGCGCTGAGCATTCCCTTTTCCCACCAGCTAATGTGGTTTTCCGGTAATAATACCTCGGTAATTTCATCCTTTAAGGACTGCTTAGTGATAACAAATTTCTAGGAAATCCAGGAGACGCTCGGTACGGGAGAAGATAGCGTCTTCGTCGGCAGGTAGCGGGGGAAGGTCGTAGCGGATCACCTGGCGTGCGAAATCCATACGCTGTTGCTCGTTTGTCAGGGTACTGGTGGCCAGCTGGTCTAGGTTAGTCTGGGTGAGATGGTTGGGGTTGTTGGCCAGGTAGTCGAGGTTGACATGGAATAGTTGGCCGGCAAAGAAGCGTTCAGCTTCTTACTCCTGTGTGAGATGAGGGCGGACGAGTTGAGCGGTCCATTTGTAGAGTGGATAGTCGGTTAGTTGCTGATGTTCGTAATCGGCGATGGTTTTACCGTCGTTAGACGGCATGTCATTACGTTTGCGGACATAGCCCTCGACGAAGTGGAGAATCGTAGGATAGCCTTCAAGTTTACCCTGGCGTGTTAAGAGCTCACGGCGGACCGGTTCCGAGAGAATATCCAGAACGGCGAATTGGTGGTTTTGGGCAAGTGAGGGATATGCCTCTACGATAGTGGCCTCAGCAGGCTTTTGCTTTGTACGGCCATCAAGCCACCAGCGAATAGTGTAAACCGCAGCGGGCCCTTTACGCAGAGTGGCAAAAGCGATATCGTTGAAGGATTGCTTGTCGGTGGGGTCAGGTAGCCAAGCGCGGTAGCCGTCGATACGGGCGACCAGGTCGATATAGGCAGCGGCAGTGTCTACGGTCGGAAGCTGTTCCAGTTCCTGGTTGAGCAGATAGCGGAAATCGCCGGATTGGATATTTTCCAGGACTGTCTGGCGGACGAAGGTGTTATCCGACGTGAGGTAAGTCGCGCAGAGGAGTTCGATGTTTTTGCAGTCGGCGAAGTGGCTCACGGCGCGGGCCTCTTTGGTTCCTGGTTTACGTTTGGAGGGTACGGGGGTAAAGACGACAGGATTACCGTCGGCTACGGTTTCCGTTTTAAGGTGACTGGCTCGAAAGTAGTGATCTTCGCCGGTAGCGGGGTCGGTGATGAAGCCGAATTCTTTGTCGGCGGCATAGAATTTGATGGTGCCGAAGCGTTGCTTGGTCGTTTGGGGTTTAGATTTTGTAACAGCTTTTCCCTGGCTTCCAGCAACGACATTATACTGCTCCCGGCTCAACTTAGTACGGTAATCGCTATTGACTTTATGCCCTTTGTTTTCCAGTAGCTGAAGGACTTCAGGTATGGTGAGTTCAAATTCCAGGGCTACGGCAAACAGGGCTTTCAAGAGAAGAAGTTATTGGCGCGGACCCAGCATCTAGTTTGGGGCGCAAGCGCGCGGGTGCAAAGGGAATGGGTCCAAGCCTAAATGTTAGGCTTGGGGACTTGCGACCAATATAGCGCAGCTTCATCAAAAGCGAACTAAAGACCTAGCTATATCTACGATCGTATTTGATTTCCGGACTGCTGTCAACAAAGGGTTTGAACCATTCTAGAATAGCGAGTAGTTGAAAGAAGGAGGCGCGAACCCAATAGTCCGTTTTCATTTCGCGAATGTGCCTGTCGAGGTAATCAGGGTGGGAGCCAGCCTGGGTGCTTTGTACCAAAGAGCTGAGCATCTTACCTACCTCTAGTGGAAACTGGTTCCATTGAAGGCGATAGGAGGTTGAGTTCTTAGTCTTACTTGACCAGTCTCCGCACAGAAAACGGGCGATAGAATTTATGGTGTCAAGTTCACTGGGGACGAGGTTATAACCAGATATTGCCACGCCGAGCTTTTCAACTACTTTCCGAATGACGTTGAAGTGATCGACGTTAAGATTACCATCTTCGAAATCAGTGAGGAGGGGAATGATGATCGCCTCTAGGTCATCCGAGATGTATGCATCAGTGCAGACAGCAAAGACAGAGCAGTATTTGCGGCGAAGCTGGACTAGAGGTTGACGATCAACGGCGACAGCGATGTCTTTCCAAAGCCGGTCGTTATCGGCGGCATTACCCTTCTGGTAGAAGTTAGAAAAGGACTTGTGAAAACTCCCGTCGATGGCTTCGGGGTCCTTAGCCTGGCCAGAGAGTACGAATATCTCGAACTCTTTTTTTCCGGAGAGTTTAAGGATGCGCTCTTTGGCGCGGAAGGCGTTGTCTGTAGACTCCGTGGCAGCGACATCGCCCTCGTTTTCGTAGAACTTGGCGTCGAGGAGGACGGCCTCGTAGTTGGCGTAGTTGGTTTCCAGTTCCTGCATACCAGCGTTGAGGGAGCGAAAAGGATTTAACCGGAAACCCGCGAGCTTTGCTTGGTTGGCTTCGTCCTTTAGGATGTCATACTGGTCGTCTATCCAAAGGATATTAATTAGCTTATTATTCATGGGGATGGATTTTGCTGTCGTCATCAATAGTTGCTACCGTTTCAGAAATAGGGAATTTAAAAATGAAGGTAACGGGGAAGATCTCATTAGCTTCCGTGACGAGTTTCCAATCGGGATTATCAAACCGTTTAGCGACTTGGTCTACCTGGTGGCCACCAATTCCTTGACCTACATCGGTACTACTTGTCTTGAACTCCTGGATGAATTGTTGCTTGCCAAACTTTAGCGGGAATGGTTGTCCGTTGTTTTGGACCTCAACAACAAGGTTGTAGTCAATAATCGATAGTGTGATCTGAACCAAGTTACCAGGAGCTACTTCCGCAAATCCATGCTTGTCTGCATTCGTAAGAAGATTATCCAGTAAAACTCTGAGTAGTTGCATGTTGATACGTACACCCAGTTGGTCCCAATCTTTAGTTTGCTCCGCTCTTACTTTAAGTTTGAATTTAAAGCCGGTTCCATTTAGCGCCTTCACTGCCTTTAGCACCTCGGTAAGAGAGTGAGAGCTTAGGTCATAGTTATCAACCTGGAGGCCGTTCTCACCGCGATCCATAAGACGACTAATGAAATCGACATCATCAATAATTCCCTGGAGGGTGTCTGATACGGTACGCTGCTGTTCGAAGAATTCAGCGTATTCATTGTTCAGTTTATCGCCGCCCTCTCCGATATACTGTAGGTAACCTTTGATGGTTTTCGCCGCCGATAAGATGCTTTGTTGTGGACGACCAAGGGCGTGTTTCAGCGTGGCGAATCGCGTGTTTCTTTCCAGCTTGGCACCGTGCGCCAAGGCATTTCGCTCCTTGACGAGCACCTCCATTTTCTTATTTACTTCCTTCAGTGCACGCATTGTTAGGAACTGCTCTTGACGGGAAGGTAATAGGATTTTGATCCGAAGGAAGTCATCTACGTTCAAGCGTGGAATACCCGTTCCTGTCTGGTATGCTTCCAGTTGCTTCTTGACCAGTTTACTCCGCAATTGATGAACTAAATAATCATGCTCCAACTGATTACGATCAAACTTGAATGCTTTGACCTGTGGTGATAGGTATAACGGGAACTTCTGTCTATTCTCTACCTTTGGTGAGAAGTAGGATGGCTTGAGTTTTCTACCGGAAACGGCAATCAACAGTGCTGCGAAGGTGTCTAACTTACGGGTGCCACGGGGAAGGAGGTATTGGCCTGTAGCCATATCATCTTCCGATAGTGTGGGAAAGGAGGCGCTATAGTCTTGTTCGTCCTCTGATGCCAGGTCTTTAACGGTAGTCAGGTAACCGCTGTAATTACCTTTTAAAAGGCTACCTTTTAAGGGGGTAAGTAGTTCACTGAGAGGCGTACCGGTAGCATCAGGAAGAGTATATCTTTTGGGCGCGAGATTGAAGTTATGGTTAACGATACTATCGTTGTCCACCAAAGCATCATTTAGACTATACTCTGGCGCGTAGTTTGGATCATCGAATTGGTTGAGGTCATCTATAGGGTTACCTACAAACACTAGCCCCCTATCATTACCAAGGTCTAATACCGGTGGATCCGCAAATTTTATTTTCCCTTTTGACTTTTTGTCTTTATTGATGACTAAAATGGCACTAGCTACCGACGTACCAATCAGCATTCCTTGGGGAATCGAAAATACTGTTTCGATCAAGTCATTTTCAATGAGAAAGCGACGAGTAGCGGCCTCCGTTCCTCCTCGGTAGAGGAAATCTTCAGAGACCAGGGTTACTAGTTTGCCCTTAGGTTTGAGCAGTTTCACACCTTCGCTGATCAGGAAGTTCTGAGCACTGCGCAGGGACGATACATCTGCTGAATAACGATTCAGCTTGATGCCAAAAGGGGGGTTAGAGATGATGAGATCAAATTTCTTATCCGTCGGCCATCGAAGAAAGGTGTCTCCCCATTCCATCTCGAACTTACCTGGCAGATCTAGTCCGTGCGCGGCTGCGCGTAGCCGCGCAAGATCATAGGCGTAGGTACTGATCTCTTGACCAAGATAGCTAGCTGACGGCGGTAGGTTCAGGCCAAATGACCCTAGGCCAGCAAAGGGATTGAACACCTCTGTACCAGGTCCAATTTTAGCGGCGTCAATCATCAGCCATTTTATCTGATTTGTGAGTAGGTTATGTCCACCAGATTTAGTCCACGCATTGAAAATCTTGGTTAAAACCGCTTCAAATAGACGAGAGAAGTTCTTTGTGCTTAGCGTGGTAGCTAACTTCTTAAACTGGTCAGAGAATTGCTTTACTACGGTACTATCTTTATTTCCGATTGCACTGCTGTCTGCACGGATCTCTCTGAACATCTCTGCGTAAGGCAGGTCGTTTACCTTACTTGACCCCAGTAAGGATTTCAGTGACTCCTGCTCATCAATCTCCTCTAGATATCCGTAATGAGCTAATGTTAGGAGGAATAGAAAAAGCTGGCCGGCTTCTTCCACGTCATAGTGCCCACGGGTCTGATCGAAGAATGCGTACAATTCTTTAGCTATGTCTACGCTATCATCGTATCCAGAAAGAAAGTCGATATCATCGAGGGGGACAGCCTTGCCGAACGGTGTTTCCATACTGCAAAGAAAGATTAAACCTGTGCACTAGTCGTGCACAAATAACATTTGTTAAAAAAAACGAGCTCAGGCCAAGGTTCATTGCTGTTAAAAAACTTCCCCCGCACCTGCGTCCGCGCCACTAAAAACTGATGATGTAGTACAACTCACTGCACATACTTTTTTAAAGTAGCGGCACATCGTAAGTTAAGATCATCACGTAAACCCTGCGGCCTAAGTACCTCTACCCTATCCATAAAAGATGCTAAGAGGGACACTAGCTCGTAGTTTACGATTAGACAGAGCTCAATTAACACCCCATCCTGGTTTTCCGTTTTCTTCTTTTGGCTCCCATGAATGGGTTTGCTTTTAACGTACGGCCATAAGCTATTGTCGATCTTAAGAAGGATGGTTTCTATTTTGCTATCAATCGGGATTGAAACACCGATCACGTCCTCAAAGTACTCCTCGAAGTCGTGGGACGTATTCTCCCGGAAAGGAAAGGTGGCGGGTTCCAACTGCTGAATACGATCAAGTGCCAGCGTAGATAAGTTACCAAAGGTTTCGTTGTAGCCCAGT
>Ga0136553_1000432_pt1 | contig 14424 bp, 8 predicted proteins | sample AntRauTorckE5430_FD_101384 | JGI IMG/M metagenome (GOLD analysis project Ga0136553, IMG submission 101384) | Saline lake microbial communities from Rauer Islands, Antarctica - Metagenome Torckler E5 #430 | ecosystem: Environmental > Aquatic > Non-marine Saline and Alkaline > Saline | place... | reverse complement strand
CTTTGCGCGTAACCCGCTCGATTATCTTCCAAAGAAGTGACCCATATGTTGAGAAAGCGACCTGGGGCAAGCGGTGCAGAACCGGTTTCGTCAGTCTTTATGTCTGATTCACTACCTTCCGTATAGGCTACGCTACGATAGGTCAGGAACTTGTCGGGATCATCTTCTGGCCCTGCTTGCGGAAAGCAAAACCGGATTCGGGTGTCGGTTTGTGCTGCTGCGTAAGCACCGTCCGGGTCTCGATCATCCCTGGTGGGGATTTCCGCTTTTCCAGAATAATCTTGATTGAGGGCTTCGAGTTGTTCCATTACCTGTTCGCGGCTTACCCGGGATCGTTCGCCGTTGTACAGTACGTGAAATACTACGGGAACGGTAATATCTTCCCAATCCCCGGTACGGACAATCCGGGGAATAAGCGCTGCCGTTGACCTATGGTGAGAAGCGGTTTGTTCCTCAACGGGCTTTTCAGCACCGTAGGTTCGATAGAGGCGATCCGACTGCCCAAAGGCAGCAGTGCTACATAACAGTAGCGTAAAAAGAATGGGGAAATGGCGCATGTGAATAAGGGGTGGTTAGAGTGCCAGCCTTTTTCAACTATCGTGCCATAAAAAAATATCGCTGATTGTGAATCACTTAAATATGATATTAAAAATATATGTCTAAATATCGACACGCGTTGTCGGAATGCCGTCTTTTTGTTTCTCTCATGTCTATGCTCTTCGACATGAATCAGACAATCTGATTTACGCCCTTCCCAGCTTGGTCAAGAAAAAATATGTTTAAAAAAAATAGCCGCCCCAGCGAAAGTTCTGGCATACTCTCACTTTCTTACCTGCAAGCTGCAAGCTGCAAGCTGCAAGCTGCTACCTCCCCCCCGCAAACAACTCAATATACCCACTCAGCGGCTCTGCGGCCAGGAAGACACCGTCCAGCCGCTGCTCAAAAACCTTGGCGACATAGTAGTAGGTGCCGGAAGGAAGGGCGTCGCCGCTCAGGTTAGTACCGTCCCAGTTGATGGCCGGGTTTTCGGTTTCGAATACGAGTTGGCCCCAGCGGTTAAATATCTCGACCTCTACCCGGTCGACGAAGCAGCGGCCGCGCGGTACGAACAGGTCATTCTGGTTGTCTCCGTTGGGGGTAAAGGCGTTGGGCAGGTCGTAGATCGGGCAGTTGCTGACGCAGGCTTCGGTGCTGCGGTCGCTCTCGTTGCCGTTGCGGTCGAAGGCGGTGATGGTGTAGCAACCGGTAATGCCGCCCTCCGGCATATGATTGAAGGTAAGCAGTTCGGGATCGTCGATTTGTGCGATCTGAACGCCCGTTTCTCCGGCCAGGCTGGAAAAGTAGATTCGGTAGCCAGCGACATCTTCCACATCGCAGACGTTAATTGGGGCGACCCAGTTGAGGGTGTTGAAGAGGTTTTCGTCGACGGTGCAATCCACGCCCCGGTCACAGACGCTGATGACCGTCAGTTCGGGTGGGCAGGGCGGAACGTTGTCCATGGGGCGCAAGCACAACTCCTGGCTCCGGTTCAGCAGTGGGTCGGGCAGGCCATCGACGCTGTAGGTGCCATTGGCGAGGATCAGGTAGCAGTAGTTTTCGCCATTGTCCAGCCCTTCGTCGCGGTAGCCAGCGTCGGCGGTGTTGGCAAGAAATACGAAGTTAGCACTACCAGGGTCCTGGCGAAAGACGTCGTAGCTAAAGTTGGTCCAGGGCGTAAGGAAGGTCCAGCTCAGGTCATTGGCGTTGTCCGTCGGTGCCCCGGTGAGGCGGACACTGCTGGCTGGCTGGGCTTCCCCGACCGGCTCGTTTTCGTTTTCCACGAACAACTCGATTTGGTAGGAATAAGCCAGCCCTTCCGTATTCAGGCCGGTGTCGGTAAAACAAGTGTCGATCGGGCTGGCGAAGAAAGGAACGGTAAACGTAGCTACCTCGCCAAACGCCCCGGTCACGGTCTGCCCTTCCGCCCGGCTGAGGACGTAACGGTATGGCCCGCTGTTCAGCACGGTATCCAGCGCCAGGGCGGCGGGCCTGATCCAGCACAGGTCAATGCTGCCGTTTGTGTTGTCGGTGGCCGTCACGTCCACCTTCGTTAGTAGCGGAATATCGCGGGCCAGCTGTACGCAGATTTCTTCCGACGGTATCGACTCTATTTCCTCAAAGATCAGGCCAAGGTTGATAATGACCTGGGCCATCAGGGTGACAATCCGGTAGCAGTAGGTTTTTCCCCTTTGGATGTCGAGATCCACGTACACAAAGCGGCCGTCCGCCATCTCGGTCGTTTCCGGATTCGTCAACAAGGTATAGCCCTGACCAGCGAGGCCTGTCTGGCAGGTGTCGGGCTCGAAGGGGTTACTGCCCTCGCGGCGGTAAACCTGGAAACCGAGAAATATCGGTGCGCTGTTGTCTTCGCAGGCGTAGGGTTTATTCCAGCTCAGGGTGATGGATTCGTCGTCGGCCACCGTTTGTAGCCCTTCCGGTGGTGGCGCCACCACCTTGATCGATACGACGCGGACGGTGGACAGGCCACTCTGGGCACTGAAGAAATCATCTTCGGCCCGAAAGACCACGAAATATGGCTGGTTACTGATGTCCAGGCAAGAGGTTTCCCAGCGGAAGGTTTTGGTGACCGGATCATCCACCCAGTTGTTATTGTTGGGTAGAAAAGTAGCGTTGCGGAGGATGCCCAGGTCGAACGGCCGGCCACTGGCCTGGAGGCGAACGCGCTGGTTTATGTCGGTCATCGGAGCGGTAGCGATAACGTCGAACTCGATGACCTCCCCGGCCACGACGCAAATTTCCTCGCGGGGGAGTTGGATGACGGGTGGGTCGTTGGCGCATTCGGCCACGAAGATCTGCATATCGCGCACCAGGGTATCCAGCGGAACACCGTTGCGGAAGGACTTGACGAAGAAGGCCAGATTGTATTCCCCGGCGATGGCTGGCGCGTCCCAGGTGATCTGGCCGGTACGCCGGTTAATGGTCAGGGTACCGGTCCCTTCGTTCGGCAAGCGATAATTGGCGATGGGGACGCGGGGCGCGCGCTGGGGTACGGTGAACTCAAAGGCCAGGCTGTCGCCATCAACGTCGAAAGCCCCCGGGTTGTGGGTCCAGACCGAGCCGATGCAGGCGTTTTCAATGGGAACCTGGGTCAGCTCCGGGCTACTGTTACAGCCGTTCCTGGTGGGGTTGGTCAGGTTGTAAACGGTGTAAACGCTGAAGGGGATATTGACGGAGCCGCCGCCATCGATGTTGATCACATTGGCCACCCGGTTTTGATCGCGGAAGCTGATGAAGTATCGCCCGAAGGCCGGAAAACGGTGGCACATCAGGTAGCGGTTGCGTTTGATGCCGTTGCCGAGGTTGAGTTCGTCGAGCCGTTGTACGGTATCCATCGTCAGGTCGCCCCAACTCAGGATCAGTTCGTCGCGGTCCACGTCACCAATTTCTGTGTAGGTGATGATGGTGGCGCAGGCCCGTAACTGGTCGTTGACGTTGCCGCAATCGCCCTGGGCGCGGACAATGATCTCGCCCGCCCGGTTGTGGGTGGCAAGCACGACGGCTGGCAACAAAAAGCATAGCAGGAGCAGATAAAAGAAACGCATAAGCCGGGAGTTGGTGAACACGCTTTCTGGATGCGCGTCAAAAGAGTAACGCATGAAGCAGCCTTTTGCTTTCAAAGCTAAGGTCGGCTGGGGGATAAAGTTGGAAAAAATAGGTCGACGCGAAGGTTTGCGACCATTAAAGAGGCGTTTTTGTGGCAATAGGCTATTTTCAGGATTCAGGTACAAACTCTAGATGCTGAAAAGGGCGCGGCCGCCGGTGCAAAAAAAGTACGTAAAAAGCAAAGAAAAACCCGGCTGACGAGGAGGGCAAAGTCGAAACATTGCCTTCCCCGCCAACCGGGTTTTGAGACCGAATCAGGGGGCGTTGCCTGAAAATACTGACTTTAGCTCAGCAGTCCCTGCAGCTTCATCGCCAGGCCCATATCACCCTTGATCTTGATCTTGCCGCCCATCATGGCCATCATGGGGTTGAGGTCTCCCTTGCGCAGGGCGTCGAGGGTTTCGACGGTGGTGATGACGACGGTATCGGCCTCGGCGTCTTCGTTAGTGACCACGGCGATGTCGCCCGTCATGTCAATGTGGATGATGCCTTCGCCCAGGTCGAGCTTGATGCTCTTGCCGAGGTTGGGGGCTTTGGCGGCAGCGGCTTTTACGCTTTCGTCGAATTGCTCAAATGTCATGGTTGCTTGTGTTTAGAGTTGCCGCGATTGTTGGCGACGGGGCGAAGTTAGCGAAATTTCGCTTTTCAGCGCGGGTAGAGCGGTAAGGACGTGCATAACAAATTATAGGTTTGGTCGCGAGCTGATGATAGACTTGCGGATCGTTTTAGACTTCAGACTAATCTTGCGATTATCCTGGCAAGGCAATCACCTCGCGTAGTAATCATTTCACCTGGTTAATGGGTAGTTCGCCCCGCTCCGCCCGTTGGTACAAGGCCTTGGTAACGTCGTCGGGCATCCAGGTGAAGCGTATTTTGCCTTTTTTATTGGTGGTGAGCCGGTAGTAAGTTTGCGGGTTGTCGACGGCGGTTTCGAGCAGGACACAGGTTTTTTTACCTTGTGGGACGGTGAAACAAACCTCTTCGTTGCGCGGAATGCTGGCAAAATCTTCCGGAGCGAGGGTGATGCTTTGCCCATCGTTGGTGGTGATGCTGATCGGAAATTTGGCGGGGTTGAGACCGTAGCTCTCGACAATGATACCGCTTACTTCCACGGTGGGCGACCGTAGCGTTTCCGGGTCGGTTAACGTGCCGGTAGCGAGGTTGAAGTGTAATACTTTTGGTGGTTGGTTGCGGTCGTTTTTTACGGCTTCGTCGACCAGCGCACCGACGAGGCCACCGACGAGACCGAAGCCAAATGCACCAAACATCACACCCGGACCGATACTGGCGTCGAACAAATCATAGGGGACGGCTACGGTTACTGTGCCGTTGTCCAGTCGTTGTAGCTGGTAAAAATTACGATTGACGCGCATGTAGGCTTTTCCATCTTTCTGAATGCCCCAGAATTCGCGTAATTCCCTGGCTTTAACTTCCTTCGGCCGGTCGGCGGTGGCTAACCGGTAGGTGAGCGCATCAACTTTATGGAATACTTCGCTGGAGGCCAGAGGAATGACCAAGGAGGTGTCCGGCTGGGCTGCGCGGAAATCCATGTAGGAAGTGTAGACACCGTCGGGAAGCGCATCGATGGTGGCTGCCACGATGGGGTGACGCGTGATGGGCTTATTCAAGTCGGTGGCGGGTATGGTTGCCGTTGGGGAACCTTTAAAGCGTTCAATAATGAGCGGCTTGGTGATGGCTTCCAGGGCCGCGACGATAGCACGGGCGTGGCCAGCGGAGACGTCGATGCCACCGGTTGTTTCGGAAAGTCGGACGGGGCCATAAATATCGTATCCGTCGGCGGTTGGTACCGCAAGGTCAGCTTCTATCTCCAGAAAGCGCTTTTCGCTGGCCGCGTTAATAATCTCGTTGAGCCGCAGCCCGGTGATGCGGATGACGACCGTATCAAGGTAGTTGGTGTTGGTTCTTTGGCGAAGCGTCTTGGTCAGGGCCGTAGCCGTTCCGCCGGTGATCATCAGCAGGGCTGGCTTGTTTCCCAGACTAACATAGCCGACGCCAAGGGCCTCACCACCACCGCTGATGTCCAGTACCTCGGTGAAGAAGACCGGTGAGGTGGGGAATACGGCCTTCTGCCACTTCAGGTCTATCTGATGAGACGGAAAATCTTGGGCGTAGGTAAAGGAGCAGGTAGTGAGGAACAGGGAAATGAGTAGTAATACTTTCATTGTGTAGTAATTGGGTCGGGACAACTTAATTGCTTTAAATCAGCTGGTAGATCAGCCATTTTCAATGGTAACCTCGGGGTGTCATTTTACGGGGAAAGAACGACTTTGCCATAGCCTAATTAATCCAATAAGGTTAAATTGAAAACTACTACTGGTTTTGAGCCAAGATAAAAACTGCTGTTGGTAGATGAATGTTTGACGGTGAGCATGAAATAAATCACCCTTTTTATGGATGATCTAAGCGGCTTGGGGTTTGTCCGTCTTGCTCCTCCAGCTTTCCTTGCCTCCTGCGGCCGCGCCCCAAAATAATAGTGGGGAAGCTGGTTTGCGGACTGAAGTTCGTAATCACGGTGATCGGGCTAAAGCCACGATTTACGAGGGCGAAACTTAGTCCGTTACCGTCACCACTTTCTTAGTTTTCGAAGAGTTGATAAACCAAACGCCGGTCAGCAAAATGCCTCCCGCTACGATGGTTTGCAGCGTTACCACTTCGTTGTTGAGCAGTGCGCCGAGCAGCGCGGCCACCACGGGATTGACGTAGGTGCTGGTTGACGCCTTGGCCGGGCTGACGTTCTTCATCAGGTAATTGAAGGCAGAAAAAGCGAGGATGGCCCCGAAAACGATCAGGTAAGAGACGGAGAGGGCGGACTTGACGGAGAGCCGTGACCACGTCCAGCCAGCCCACTCGCCGATCACGAGGCTGAAGACCATGACCAGGCCGCCGCCTATGAGCATCTGCATGGCCGTGGAGCGGAAGTTGTTTTTGCCCATGTCGAGGCGGGGGTTGAGGGTCATCCCCAAAGCCCAGATGAGGACGGCAAAGAGGATGGCCACCAGCCCGATGGTTTCCTTTGGGCCGGCCACTAGTTGTGGTTGCCCGATCAGCAGGATCATGCCGATGATGCCGACGCCCGCCCCGACGAAGGCCCGCCCCGGCGGCCGGTCCCCGAAGACCCGCCACATGATCAGCATTACGAGCAGGGGCTGAAAGGCCACCAGCATCGCCGCCATGCTCGTCGCCACCCACTGCTGGGCCCAGACCACGATGCCAACCCCCAGGGAAAGGAACATTACGCCCATGTAACCGGCGTTGACCCACTGCGCCCGGGTCGGCGGCGTTTTATCTCCCCGCAGCAAGGACAGTCCGTACAGCAACAGCCCGGCGACGAGGAATCGAATGCCACACATACCGAAGGGGGGCAGTGAATCGATCGCCCAGTAATTGGCCAGGTAAGTAGAGCCCCACACGAAATAAGTCGTAGCAAAGGCGAGGACGATGAGCCACTCTTGTTTGTTCATTATTCAGCTTGCAGGTTATCAGGTTACCAGGTTGCAGCTTACACGGCAAGCTGCAAGCTGCAACCTGATGTATCTTTGCGCAAAATTAAACGACAATGAACGGCATCGCCAGATTTATTTCCCTCCCTACCGCACTTTTGCTCACCGGCCTATTCCTGACCGGCTGTCAGCCCCAGGGAACCACCACCACTACTGCGGACGAGGCGACCACGGCCAGCACCGCTGGCCCCTCCATCGTTTTTGTTCGCCTCGACAGTCTTCAGACCGGTTATACCGAGCTGGCCATCGAGCTGGAACGCCTGCAGGGCAACGTGATGGCCGCCGAGGAAAACATCCAGGCCGAGATGGTCAAGCTTCAGCAAGACGCCCAGCGGGTACAGAATAAAGTACAGCGCGGGGAGATGACGCCTAATAAGATTCAGCAAGAGCAGCAGCGCCTTGGCGTGGCCGAGCAGAAGATCGCTCAACAGCGGGACATCGCGATGAACAGCATCCAGCAAGACCAGATGCGCCTCCAGCAGCAGTTCGGCGAGCGGGTCAAGAAGATCCTGGAAGCGATCCAGACGGAAAAAGGGTATGACTACATCCTTAATGAAGGTGGTGGCTCCGGTGTCCTCGTGGCCAACGATGCTTTTGACATCACACCGGAAGTACTAACGCGGCTTAATGCTGCGGGTGGGATGGCGTCGGATAGTATCAAGTAAGGAGGTTGCAAGTTGCCGCTTACAAGTTATTAGGTTGCCGTGTAGCATGCGCGACGGGCAACCTTAACGGGCAACCTATAAACATTCCATCAGCCCCCGTAGCGCATCCACCTGGTACACCTCGTATTGCTCGAAGCCGGCGGACCAGAAGACGCGGACGTAATCGAGTGCTTGATTGCTCAGTTCACCGATGGCTCCTTTGGGTAATCGGTAGTCGACGTCGTAGTTGACCTCCCGGCGGCCGTGGTCGATGATACCTACGGCCTCGCGGGCGGCCTGGAGACTGAGGTGGCGCCCGTTCAGCAAGTGCAGGCTGAGGCTGGAGTTTTCGGCCAGGTAACCGTAAGAGGTGGTCACATTCGGGTTAGCGAAAGTAAAGCGTAGGTGGAGGTAGCGGTCGCCGCGGTCGTCCTGGCTGACGTAGCCGGTGGCGCGCAGGTATTCCTTTCCGTCGAGGAAGGGGCGGAGGTTTTCGTCGGTGTGGGTAAAGATCGGACTGGGGTAGCTTAGCGGCCTGGGCTGTCCGGCCCGGCTGGCGGTTAGCAAATTGGTGCAGGGGAGGGCTTCGGTGGCGGGGAAGCGGCCGGCGGCGGTGCCGTACCCACTGAAGGCGGGCTCGGCGGGGAATAGCATTTCCAGGTCGCGTTCGGTGCGGTTGGCGGGTTTGGTGGTGTTGGGGCCGGCTCGTTCGCGGCGGCGGACTTCGTTGTAGGCGTCGACGTATTTGCCTTCGGTGACGATGACGTTGGCGGCGGCGGCGCGGGTTTCGGCAGCGGTGCGTTCGGCCAGGGCGGTGGTTTCAACGTTGCGGGCCAGGAGCAGGCGGCGCTGGAGGGTGCTGGCGGCTTCGGTGTTGCCGGTGGCGCGGGTGGTGGCCAGTTCGCGTTCGGTGTTGACGCGGTTGTTGACGGCGGCGGTGGCGCGGGCGCGGGCCAGCGCTTCGGCTTCGCGCGCCAACTGGAGTTTACGCTCGGCGATGCGGCGCAGATCAGCCTCGGTCGGGTCGATGCCGCCACTCAGTGGCTCAATCGTGACACTGACAACGGGGTAGGCCGCCCCCGCCGAGTCTTTAGCCTGGGCCTCGATCAGGTTGAGGTCGTTAAAGTAGCGAGCTGAACCATCAGCGTAGACGATGATCTTCTCCCCGTTAGCGTTCGTCCTTAGCTCTTGTCCTGCACACGGCACCTGCGTCCCCGCCCAAAAGAGCATAGCTAATAGCAGCATAAGAAAACGGGAAAGATATTGGTGAATACGGTCCATAGAAGCAAAGATAAGAAGCTGGTAATGACCAGAGAATTAGAAGCGGATAAGTTGGGTCAGCAATTTCTCATATGGAAAAGAGGGAGCGACCGCATAGTTGCCCACACAAGAAATATGGTGTAATTTCGTCGAGGCGAAGCCGCGACGGCCCCCAATAACCAATTTGTAGGGTCGATCCCTTATGGTCGACCGCTACAAATGGGTCGATCCCTTGCGGTCGCCCGCTACAAATGGCCATATGGGGAATTGCGGGGGTATTTCTGGCTGCTGGTAAAGAAATGTGTACACCGTTGACGAGCAAGGGGCCTCCACCCTTGCTTTGCGAACACCTGTAAATAACAGATTGCGCGGGCTTGAGCGCTTGTAGCGCGATTTACTTAGTATTCAGATCGCGCTACGAGCGCTCAAGCCAATCGAAAAGTACATCTCGTTGTGCACACTGCGGACACCCAAAAGCGTGATATACCAAAAGACCAAACTACCTTTGCGCCCATGCCCGTCCTCCTCTTCAGCATCGGTTTTCTCCAGGTCGACATCTGGGATTTTTTCGACATCCTCATCGTGGGGGTGATGCTCTATCAGTTGTACCGCCTGCTGCGCGGTAGTATTGCGCTGAATATTTTTGTGGGAATGATGTTGCTCTTTTTGAGCTACCAAGCGTTCAAGGCGCTGGGGATGGACCTGTTGAGTAGCATTCTGATCCAGTTCATCAACATCGGCTTCGTCAGTCTGATCATCATCTTTCAGCCGGAGGTACGTCGCTTCCTGCTGCTGCTGGGTAACTCCACCCTGAAGCAGCGCGACTCGGTTTGGAACCGTCTGCTCGGCCGGAAAGTTGCCACCGAAACGGCTCCGGAGCTGGAAGACATCCGCCGCGCTTTTCTACGCATGGCCGGTAGCCGGACGGGGGCGCTGGTGGTCATTGCCGCCGATGCCGACCCGGACACCATCATCACCGGCGGTACGCCCCTCAACGCTGACATCAGCTACGGCCTGCTGGTCAGTATTTTTCATAAGGAAAGCCCTTTACACGACGGCGCGGTCGTTATTCAGGATCGACGCATCTCCCGGGCCAGTGCCATTCTGCCCGTATCGGAGAACGAAAACCTGCCCAAAAGCGTCGGCCTGCGTCACCGGGCAGCGGTGGGCGTATCGGAAAAAATTGACGTGAGCTGCTTCATGGTCTCTGAAGAAACCGGAAAAATATCGTTCGCCCACGGTGGCGTGCTCGAACGGGGGATTTCAGAGGCGCGGCTGCGGGAGTTGTTGGGGGTGTATTTTTAGATTTTTTTTGTATTTACGTAGTAACCTTTAAAATAAGCTTGCTTGTAAAAGATAGCCGTTCTCTCCACATTAAATCGCGCCGTTGAAGAACTAACGGACACCAACACCTCACGTCCATCTCCCTCAACGCTCAAGACTTCAGACATAATTACTTCAGACTTCCCCCGTCCCGTACCTTTACTCCGTGCCAAAACACCTCCTCTTGCCGATTTTCCTCTTCGCCGCCACCCTGCTGGCCCAGGCACCGCGCGTAGAGTATTTTACGGTGACGGACGGGCTGAGCGCCCGCGAAATCAACGACCTCCATATCGGCAACGATGGCTTTCTGTGGGTGGCTACGATGGACGGGCTCAACCGTTTCGACGGGCAAACCTTCCGCCGCTTCGGGGAGCGTTCGGCCAGCCAGCCGGGGCTGAGCCGGGGCGCGATTGCTGGTGTGCGCCCCGACAATGAGGGCAAATTTATCGTTACTTTTCAGGATTTCTTCGGTTACTTTGATCGTTTCGACCCGCAGGATTTCAAGGTTGAGCAGGTCCGCCTCGCGCCCAGCACCGGCGTTCTTGGCTACCCCCGGGCCATCACGACTGATACGCTGGGGCGTACCTTCGTCGTCAGCATCGGCACCGAGGGTACCTTTCTGTACGAATACACCCCCAACAACTCCCGCAGCCGCACCTTCACCCCCATTTACCACGAGCTGACCGACGCCTGGACGACGCTTACGCCCCGCGTCGAATTATTGGCATTGAGCAACGGGCAGTTCCTCCTCTACGACGCTGAACACGGCTTTCGCCACCTTAGTGCCACCGGAAAACTGCTCAGCCGGCCGTTCGAGGATGATACCGACCTGCGCCGCTTTTACGCTTTCGCCGAGGCGGCCGACGGGCGGGTATTCCTCAGCTTTCGGGAAAGCATCGAGCTCTTCTCCTGGTCGCCCGAAACGCGCGATTACGTGCCGGTCAACACCCAAAACAGCAAATTGCGTTTTCCGACGATGTACCGCGACCAACTCGGTCAGCTGCTGCTACCGGGCACGGAGGATATTCTTGGCGAGCAGGCACCGGTGGAGTACTACCTGGTGGATATGGCGGGCCAGCTCGACTACCTGGAGGCCGATTTGCCTACGGGCCGGCCGCTCTCCGCCATGGCGGCCGTTGATTTTCGCGAAACGGTGTACCTCGGCCTGCGGGAAGGGCTCGGTGTGGTGGAACGTTACCGCAATTACGTAGCCACTTACCTGACCGAAAACCCCAACGGGCGGCTCTTTCCCCACCGCATGGTCGCCCTGGCGGAAGACCGGAATGGCCACGTCTACGCCCTGGAAGAAGACGGCGTGGTGTACGTCTCCACCCCCGGAAAAACGGGCCTCGATACCCTGGTGCTGACCGCCGCGGCCGATGGTACGCAGCGTATCAATTTTCGCGCCGCGACCGACTTGTTGTACGACCCCGCCAAGCACCAGCTTTGGGGCAGTGCCCGCCCCGCTGGCCGCCAGAAAGGAGGCCTGCTTTTTTGCTACGACATCAGCCAGGCAACGACCCGAAGTTACTCGCTGGCCTACCCGCCACAAGCTATGGCCAGGGGGGCCGACGGCACGCTTTACCTGGGCGTATCCGACCCGCGCCAGGTTGGCCTGCTGATGCGTTTTGATGCTGCTGACGGCAGCTGCCTGCCGCTGGAAGATGGCCTGACGCCGGGGGCTGCGATCGGCGGTTTTCGCATCAATGATTTGTACGTCACGACCAGGGGCGAGGTACTCATCGGCACCGCCAACCGGGGGCTGCTGGGCTATGATCCGGCGACGAATAAGCTGCGGGAAATCAACCTGACGGTCAATAAATCAGCGGAAGAAAAGGCGGGCGCGGCCGCAGGTGCAGGGAAGGTAGTGGAAGCCGTGTTTGCCATCCGCGAAGATCGCCCGGGCCACTACTGGCTGGGGACGGACGGCGGGCTGCTCCACTACGACCGGCAAGCGGGCACCACCGAACAATTTGGCCGCGCCGAAGGCTTGAGCAGCAACCTCGTCTACGGCATCCTGCCTGATTCGGCCAACGGCTTCTGGCTCAGCACCCAGAACGGCCTCACCCACCTGCTGGCCGACCGGGCGTTTGGCTCCGTCCGCCGCTACTACCGCGAAGACGGGCTGAGTAACGATGAATTCCTGCCCGGAAGCGCCCTCAAAGGTGCCGACGGCCGCTACTACTTCGGCGGCATCAGCGGCCTGACCACTTTCCGGGAAAAAGACTTGGCTGGCAGCAGCACCGGGGCCGACGTCATGCTTACCCAGATCGACATCTACGGCCGCAACGAAAACCGGACGATCACCCGCAACCTCGGCAAGCTATTCCAGGTCACCGTACTGGCGCGGGAGAAAAGCATCGCCATTTCCTTCGCCCTGCCAGCCGGGCAGTTGCCGAGCAGCAGTCAGTTCCGCTACAAGCTGGAGGGCTTCAACGACGACTGGGTGCCGCTGGTCAACGAACGGACCATCCGCTTCAACAACCTCGCCTCGGGCAATTACGTGCTCCGCATTCAGGGAGCCGGAGCCAACGGAAACTACGGTGGCGGAGAGCGGCGGCTGACCATCCAGGTGCGTCAGTACGTCGTGGAAATGTTGTGGTTCCAGGTGCTGGTCGTCGTCGCCTTTGCCGGGCTGCTCTTCTTCATCCTCCAGGCCAAGCTGCGCGAAAAACTCCGCAACGAAAAACTTCGCACCCAGCTGAGTGCCGACATTCACGACGAGGTATCCGGACTGCTGGCGGGCATCACCCTCCAGGCCGAGTTGCTGAAAAACCGGACGGAAGACGAAAAACTCCAGGCCCGCCTACATACCGTCGGGGAAGCCGGCCGCAGCGCCATGTCGAAGATGTCCGACGTGATCTGGAGCATCGACTCCCGGCGGGATACCATCGGCAACCTCCTCCAACGAATGCAGGAACACGCCGACGAAGTACTACTGCCCATCGACATTCGCTACGATTTCCGCTCCTCCGGCTTCGACAATATGGACAAGGAGCTGCCGGGCAACATCCGGCAAGACGTTTACTTTATCTATAAGGAAGCCATCAACAACATCGCCCGCCACAGCAACGCGACCCGGGTGGAGATTGAGGTGGAGCAGTTCGCCCAGTTTTTCGAGCTCTTCATCCGCGATAACGGTAAACCGGTGACGGCTGACCCTGCTACTTCCAACTCTCTTGGCACTCGCGTTCGCGCCCAAAAAACAGGCCAGGGCAAAGACAATATGCGGATGCGCGCCAAGCGGCTGAAGGGCGACCTCAGCGTCGATGACCGGGAGGGGTACACGCTGACGTTTCGGATGCGGCGCCTGGGGTGATGTAGTTCGTTAGTCCGTTAGCGTTTTAGCCTTTTAGGGCTGCCGCACGTTTGACGTAGCTTTCAAGGTGGTGGACCTCCCGGTATAGGGTCTACACACATCTTTACAAGCGGAGACTAAATGTCTTCTATTCTACTGATTAACAAATTATTAGACGGTTACAATTTTAGACTGCTAACGCGAATCAGGGACTAAAACCGAGCGTCCGTTCCTGGCTCGTTTAGTCCATGATTCGCATTTATAATAGATAGAGAAATACCCGACTAGAGAAATGCCCGATTAAAGAAATGCCTGATTAAAGAAATACCCGATTAAAGAAATGCCCGATTAAAGAAATACCCGATTAAAGAAATGCCCGATTAGAGAAATGCCCGACTAAAGTCGGTGCTGGGTTACAAAGCTCTTCGAGCTATGAGTGTGCGTGCGTATGATAGATTGCAGGATTAGAGAGGAAATGGAGCGCAACTTATAATGCGAATCATGGCCTAAAACTGGCGAACTGGACGCTCGCAGCTTACGATCAACAAAATTGCTTCGCCATTCCGTCGATCGCAACGCTACGAGGCCTCACGTAGTCCTTTGCGGCGGGCTTAGGGGTTGCCGAAAAATAAACTACCCATCTGAAAGTAGAGACCTCAATGAATTCCATATTTACAGCATTAAGCCGCGAATAACTTATTTTTCAGCAGGCCCT
>Ga0136553_1000427_pt1 | contig 14545 bp, 8 predicted proteins | sample AntRauTorckE5430_FD_101384 | JGI IMG/M metagenome (GOLD analysis project Ga0136553, IMG submission 101384) | Saline lake microbial communities from Rauer Islands, Antarctica - Metagenome Torckler E5 #430 | ecosystem: Environmental > Aquatic > Non-marine Saline and Alkaline > Saline | place... | reverse complement strand
CTGCTGCTGTCCCTTCTGTTTCTATTGCTGCGCCCGATAATGCCAGTGTTACTGCACCATTCGACACTGCACCAGCAGCAGTGCCTGTCCATGAGTCTACGGTTGCTGTTCCTGTTCCTGATTCTACGGTTGCTGTTCCATCAACATTCAATACAAGCACAGCGGAGGTCGCGATTGAAGAGCCTGTAATGGCGATAGAAGAAAATCCCAAGGCACCACCCGAAGTTAGAGCAGTGAGTGCGGCACAAGCTGCATTATTTGCTGTTCAGCAGTTTCGTGACAGGTTACCAGTTGCTCCAGTCCCAACTCCTACCCAATCCCCAGCTCCTGCCCCAACACCGACTCCTGCGCTAGCTCCTGCCTCAACCCCAGATCCTACCCCAGCCCCAGCTCCTGCATTCAAGGCTGATCCTAGTCCTGTCCAGGCTGTCGAGGATATGAATCCTTCGAATGCAGAAGAGATGCCACCACCTGTTGCTATCTCCGTGTTGAAAATGGCTAATGCTTTGTTGAAATGCGATGGTAATGAAGTTAATCTTGGAAGTCTAGGCAATGGAGACCACGAGATGCAACCACCTGCGTATTCCAGACATTTGGCAAAAGAATCCAATAACCAGAATCAGGACTCGATGCCTAGTAGTGGGTCCATGATGCCTCCTGATGCGAATCACAATATTGATGATTTGAGCATGGAGAGACCATCCCGATTTCATGCTAATTTTGACATGAAGGATGCGCGGTTAGGCTATGTAATACCTCCACGACCAAACATGAATCCCCTTAATCAAAATGCCGAATCCGCAACTTCAATGGCGGAGCAACAAACACAAGATCCTCCCAGATTTGCTGCCATGCGCGAGTTGAAGGTAGAAGACGCGCTCAACTATCTTGACAAAGTCAAACTTGAATTTGGAGATCGTCCAAGAATTTACAATGAGTTTTTAGAGATTATGAAGAATTTTAAGGCGCACGAGATCGATACACCTGGAGTAATCATGAGAGTCAGTGATTTGTTTCGTGGTTACAATAAATTGATCTTGGGATTCAATACCTTTTTGCCAGATGGATTCAAGATTAGTATCAAGGATTTGGTTGAAGGTGGTAGATATGCAAGCAAGAAACCGCTTCCTCCAGGCGTTCCAGGTGCTCAAGCAGGAGCCAGTCAAATGATGTAAGTTCCCCAATAGCCATTTTTTGCTCTGATCTTTTTCATATCACTCAAATTCTCATACTCGGGCAACTAACTTATTTCGATTTACAGGAACCTTTCGCAACAAATGGGACCAGGAATGGCAAGAGGACCAGCAGGCTTCATGCACGGGCAACGTCCAAGTCCTAATCATAATCCAATGGCACCCATGTCCAGGGATTGGGGCAAATTTCCAGGTGAAACGGGCAGCGATACCATGAATCATAAACCAAATCAGAATCAAGGAATGCAGGGTCCACCTCAACAACAGCAGCAGCCTATTCTCAATGCAATTGGAGTGTTGCAGCAACATGCTGAACAAAATGCCCAGCAGGGTGGACAGGATGAAAATCCTGCAATCGAGTTTGATCATGCAATCACATATGTCACTACCATCAAGAAACGTTTTGGTAACGAACCACGTACATATCAACAATTCTTAGAAATCCTTCATACGTATCAAAAGGAACAGCGTGGTATCAGAGAAGTTCTTGAACAGGTTTCTTCTCTTTTTGCGGACCATCCGGATCTCCTGAAGCAATTTACATACTTTCTTCCTGAAGCAGTTCAAGAGCAAGCAAAGGAGAGACTTCACGCAGCAGCAGCAGAAGCCGAGGCAAGACAAGCAGCTGCAAGACAGCGCGCCGTGGATTCTCCTCCATCTCATTACGGATCACATATTGAAATTTCACAAGATGAAGACCAGGAGATCATGATCGATATGACGGAGAAAGAAGCTGCTGAAGCACTGACTTTACCGCCCGAAAGTAAGAAACGTTCTAGCCCAAGTAGCCCCTCTAATGTCACTTTGCAATATCCAATGATGCCGGAAACCATGATATACAATGCTGGAGTAGAAAGACAGTTTTTTGACCTAGCGAAAGAGTCGTTAAGAGCCTCTTCACGCGAAGGTGACTTGGCGTGGGCGGAGTTTTTGAAGTGTATGGATCTCTACGCACAAGAAATCCTTTCAAAGAATGACATGCTTCGATACATGGAAGATTTACTTGGGAAGCCTCACGTAGATTTGTTTGAAGAGTTCAAAAGAATTCTTTCGGCGGCAGGTGCTGCCGGAGCGCCATCTCACGACGATGCCTGGCATTCAGTGCCTCTATCCGAAATCGATTTCAGTCGATGCAGACGGTGCACGCCATCGTATCGAGCGTTACCTAGAGATTACCCCGTTGCCCCATTCAGCGGGCGCAGTGAAGAAGAGGCAAATATTCTTAACAATGTTTGGATCAGTCTCCCAGATGGGAGTGAAGAGAGCTATACATTTCGACATATGCGTAAAAATCAACACGAGGAAGTTCTTTTTCGCTGCGAGGACGAAAGGTTTGAAATTGATATGGTCATTGATAGTACAGCAACTGCATTGGCACGTCTTCAGCCTATTGCTGAGGAGATTGCGATGCTTCAGCAGAACGATGATGTTTTGGAAAAGATTTCTGGTTCCGATGGTAGGGACAGATGCAGTAGGGGTCTTGGGGGAAAAACTATCAAATATTCTTTTGATAAGAGCATCTTGAATACCATCCACAGACATGCTATCGCTCGTGTATATGGCGATTCTGGTCAAGAGATGTTAGATCTGATGCATAAAAACCCAGTGGTTGCAATACCTGTCGTTGTGAAACGTCTCAAACAGAAAGACAGAGACTTTCGTGCGGCTCGAAACGTCCTCAACAGAAGATGGAAAGAATCAGCTGAAATAAACTTCTATAAAAGCATCGACCACAGGAGCCTCACCTGGAGAACAATCGATAAGCGTGCGACAAGTACAAGGACTCTAACAGCTGAAATTAAAGACCGTGCAGCAAATAATGGGTTTGAGAGTGAAGCTACTGTTCTCGCAAAACGAGATAAGGCGAAAGAAGAGTTTGGAAGTTTCTACGAGAAGACTATGGGACGGTATCTCCAAAGAAAATTAGATCTTACCAATCTTCCAAAGCCCACTTCTTTAATTTTTACTCCCCATTACAGTATGAAATATGAAGACAATTCTTGGGCCCAGCGCGATGCTTACCGCATTCTTTCATTTGCCCTTGAACGTGGTTCAACCTCACCTGGTGACAAAGAGAGGTGTCACAAAGTCTGGACAGATTTCCTTGCTCCTTTTCTGGATCTGAGCAGTATCTGGATGCAAAGTCCAGCAGTAGCTTACGCCTCATCGCCTCATCATCGTGCTCCTTCAATTGTGAGCGATGGAAACGATAGCGGGAATGAAGACGACGAGTGCAGTGCGGAGGAGGAGAACGAAATGGTAGGAGACTTGATGGTAACCGAGGAGGATATGAAAGACTGCAATAATGCTACGAATGACCCTGTCACCGATTACAACTTGCTCGATAACCAGCCAATTCCTACAGGTGCTTTTGTGTCCACCGTCTATGGTGATGGAATCATCTCTGACTTCAACTCCGTGGACAAATCATACGTCGTCTCATTGCCATTCGGAGCAAAAGCTTATCTCAACAGAAATTCGGTTCTATGCACAATTTTACCTGTCGATCCATATGATGACCTGGAGCATCATGTCGAAACAGGGGAAGATCCGCTTGAACGCGATGATGATAAGTTCGTTCTTGGTCCTCAGAGTCTATACCTATTCTTCCGTTTGCACCAGGTGCTTATCAAGAGATTAAATATTGCAAAGAAGCTTGCCTTTTCAGCCGATAACGAGCAGAGTCTTAGTACCCTTATTGAACACATGACTCCCGATGGAAGTGCACATGTTGGTCAAAAACGTTACGACGCATATTTGAGCCTAGTTTATGGACTCTTGGAAGGAGGATATAACTCTGGAATGGGACCTTCAAATGCTGCAGAAGGCGGTAAATATGAAGATCGAGTACGCTGTTTGCTGGGTCACAATGCTTACGAGCTTGCTACTATGGACAAACTTGTCTCTCACATTCTTAAACATCTCCAGAATTTGGCGAATGACGACACAATGCAAGGAATGATTCAAATTTTCAAGAAACAAACGGAGTCAGGTGGATTTAAACCTCTCGCATTTCGGCAAGAAGCTGCAATTATTTCAGAGGGAGAGAACATGTTTGCTTTCCAATACTGTCATATTCCAAAATCAGACAATGCTGTTATGCATGTAGAACTGCTTGGATGCATCGCAGAAGATGAAGATGACGACGAGTCGATGGCAAGTGTTACAGAGGTAAATGAAGCCCCTCCTGCAAAGAAACTGAAAAGATGAATTGCAAAAAAAAACATCAATTTGGGAACCAGGAAAACACAAATAACATCAAATATATATTTGTTTAATATGTGCTACCACCACTAGAATTTATTTGCACTTCCAAATTTCTGTGTCTGGTCTGGCTTGTAGTTGGGCATTTTCTTTCATTTTGAACTCGTCTTACATAATAATATGTACTATTTACCTATCCTATCTACTGATTAAATATTTATAGTAACGAAGTAGCAGAATATTTGCTAAACTGGCAATGGTCAATTTCACGTTTCCAAACCTAAACTAAATGCATTAAATATTAATCTCAATTGCTAATGAACCTTTCCGAAACTCTGTATTCCACTATGGTACATGCTCTTAGCCTCTCTTAGCCCAATAATTAGCACTCAGGCGACCTTTTCTCCTTTTCTCAGCCGAACAAGAAGTCTATTAAGACGCGTTTGATTGCTTTCAAGATTGGCCTTCATGGTTTCACCCGTTTCAAAATCGTTCTTCTTCTGATTACCTATTATTGTCTTCAAAGTTGTTTGCAATCTTCCTTGAGACATCTGTCCCAATGTCGACATCTCTTTTACGTTCGCGCTTGATGCAGTAGCAGAGAAGAAGCCTTGACTGCTTAATTTACCTTTATTTAGGTTGAAATAATTCTATAATTAGATAATTAGATCCACAACATGCAAAATCCCACTGTTGGCTGTTGGGCAACCGGAGAGAAATAGACAACTTTACTATATTTACTATCTGTACATGAATAACTTACAACCTAGTTGTAAGAGGACACTCCGACGCAATTGTAGCTCCGTCTACTTCAGTTACTATAGAGTCTATGTAAATACTCTCTTGTTGAAAGCAATCGCAAGGGATAGGACGACCACCAGAGCCACAGCTGAGAAGAATCTCGCAAAGGGACCTTGTTGCAACTATTTATCAGTAAAAAATGATGTGAAAATTAGATAAGTAATCGTTCCTCAAAGACTAATGATACGCACTAGCAGAAAACAGTACTTACAGTGACAACTGATTGGATCATTCAAACCGGTTCTGCATTTGATCCTCTGGTAGTTTTGAGAAAGATCGTCCAACCTAGGTACAATATCACGATCAGGTACAATATTGAAAGTAAACGCTTCCAACGCAGCTTTGGAAATCGCAGGTGAGAAAGTGCGGCGAGAAATGACAGCATTTGGGCCCGAAAGAGCAACGGCTGGAACTTCTTGTTGCGCACCAGAAATCATAGCCAGTCCACCTCCAAGACTATGGCCTGTGACAATGATATTATTGTAGGTGTTTCCTTCGTAGGTGTTTCCATCCTCTTTTGTATTATCTTTCACATATTTTACAAAAGCAGAAGTCTGCTTGTAGAAAGCAACTTGATCAAGATGGTCACTTTCTATTAATGACACGATTTCTACCAAATATTGAAGGACAGGGGTGAAAAATCCACCCAAAGGCATAATCGCACGGATCCACTGGGCAAGTGCAGCGGCGCTCCAAAGCTGGACGTCAGACAATGCATCAAAACCGTTTGCAGTTCCACGGATAGATATAACTCCAACGTCTGAATCTGGAAATCCAAAGAACTTGTATTCAACAGGTGATTTACCATTCTTGGCCTCATAATCGGCTTTAAAATTTTCAACAATTTCACTTTCTACGAGCGTGGTTACACCGAACCAATCCTGTAGAGTACTGCTTGCAGCTTCATCTGTTAAGTATGCAGCTTTTGAAAGAAGAGTAAAATCGGCCAAAGAGTGCTCGGTTGTATCAGGTGGGGTAATTCCTTGCCCGAGTTGGCATGACGTGTATTCCAAATTCTTGTTCCCAGCATAAGAGAATGCGGACGTCAATTTCAAACTTTCCTCTGCTCCATCATTCGCTCCGACGACGATTGCAGACATGAACACCCCGCAGAAGGCAAGAACGAAGAAGATAAATACTCTTACCCAGAAATCGTTTTTCTTGCCTGAAGAAATCTCTGACATTATCTTTCCAAGACGGTGCTTTTCACGCCACTCTTCATCCATCGCGGCTGCACTTCTATCTGTGATGGCATTGTCAGCTTCGATTCCATCTAAAGTACCATACTCTTGGACAGCAACAGTTGAGTTACAATATCTTCTTGCGAACGTTATAATCGAAACGAAGATAAAGAGAGTACCAACTGGTATATTTCCACCATGAAGTAATGCCCCAAATGGTAAAATAAAGAGCAACAACATTTCAAGGAATAGGACAACCCAGCAAAGCTTTTCTGTGGGTTCATTAATTCTAAAAATTTCGGACACCTGATATATGACTTCAGCCTTGTCAGAGACATATACCTCTTCACGAAGCTTTTCGTACACCCTCTTCAATCCAACAGCACCGCGTACCGAATTGATGCACCACAAAATGTATATTCCACAAACGACACCAATCGCGCCAGGAGGTAACTGAAACCAAACCATAAAAGAAACGAAGACAAAGAGCGTGAAGACAACGCCAATTAAAAAGCAAAGGAAACTGCTAAGTACCTGCGATATAGTCAACGAGGATTCACCTTCCACTACAGCAACAAACCGTTTCTGACGATTGCGGCAGTAGATTGACTCCAATCCCCAGGTACTGTTTGTAAGAAAACTAGACTGTCCTCGGACTTCATCAATAGAGTAAAAACGAATGGGATCTATCATTCGATAAAGCCCAAATCGCACCAAAAACTCACTTAATCGCGTAAGGGGGCCTGTAAATTGATAAAGCCCATTCTCTGTCTTTTGCGCATTGAGTTCATTTAAGCTCAGTTCACCAGGTTTAGGGTCAGATCCGTATGCGTTGTAATTTACCAAACTGGTACCTGACAACTTATATTTCATTTTCATGAGACAAGCCGCTTTTATGGTCTGTATATTAAACCTCCCAGCTCCTGCGGGATATATTTCCTTCGAGTTGGGGCTATAGCGGATAAGTTGCAAGCATCCATCAATCTCGTGATAGATTGTACACACAGAAAACATTAGGAAGAATAAGAAAATACAAGAGAACCTATCATTTTTGAAACAGCGTTAGTGATTTCAAGTGGAGGCAAGCATCTGCCACTTCTAAATGCTTGTTACAAACGTACCATGAAATGAGGACTCTATCCCACCAATCGTCTAGTCTCGCAAAAAGGCTAATTGCTCCCACAACAAAAGGCACGAAAATATAAACGCTGGTAGCGAGCCAATCCATGAACACACTGTCCCAACTCATGATAGTTTTCATGAGCCTCTGTCCGTTCCAGGTATCAACGGTGAATGCCATTGCAATGGTCATCATATTTGCCATTGCGAACAAATACGCAGGGATGGCAAATAATGTTCCCACAAAGACAAGGAAGGTGAACGATTCTTCGGAAGAAGTCAGTCCAGATTCAATTGTCAACCCAAGGAAGAGAAAGAGAATCAACTGCACACAGAATATAAAGAGGAAACCGGACATGAGGAAAGCAACTAGGGTATAAGCCGCGCGAATCAGGAACAAACCTGGAGTGCTTCCTTCGATCTGTTTTGCAGTAATTTCATTATTTCCTGGATTCTTTTCAAGGACGATCTGGGTCTGTCCTAGAGTGAAAACCTTGGTTTCATTATTCATGAAAGTAAGAGCACTAGAGGGGTTTGCGAGTGTAGGGTCATCCCGAACAGTCAGGTTTCCAAGGGTAGATGTGCGGAGAGGAGAGTGTCTATCAGATCTTTTGGCTTTGCGATTTACAGCCACATCGACGACCATTGGATCCCCCGGGTTGATCGTTGTTTCCACTTCCTGGTTTACCATTGTGACAGGACACTAATGAAGGAAGAAGACAAATGACTGTTTGGCAGCTTTTGGATCTATTCTCTAGAGAGATAGCCAGAGAAGTTGGAAAGAATTTCAATTTATAAATATAAAATATAAGATGTGCGATCGTTCGCCAAAACATTAACGGACGGTAGAAATAACTTCGTCTAAACTCGACGTTGTGCAGGCTAAATCTGTAGTTGAAATGAGAATTTCTGTAGATATAGCTATAGATATGGCTATATTCATTGCAAACATTGCACAACCTCATCATTGAGAATTGAGAGCACTCTCCCTCCCTGTCTAGCTACTAGCTCGCGACTCGCTGTTTCAGTAGGTAGTGCTGTTGTCTGCCCACCAGCCTGTGTTGTGCTCGCGAGCTCGCTGTTGTGAGTTGTGAGATGGTAGATAGTATTTCTTGTATCGTGCTCTTGTTTTTCTTCTCTGCGGTAAAAAGGTAAAAGGAATATCCGTTCTTCGAACTGATCAAAGTTCGTTCCAGAATGGATAGGATCTAACATATGAATGGAGAAGCTAGTTCCTCACCTACACAATGTTGCAACGACTTCTTGCCAACAAGAAGGCATCGCTAATGATGCGGCATTGTTTACTCCTACCTCGCCTACAATACTTGGTTTACAGCAAGCAATTCCACTGTGCTTAAACGCACCAATTGGCCGGATAGAGCTTATTTCAGCTATCATCAATACATGTGACAGTCGAAAGAGTTGTTCTATATGCAGTCAAATAACCTCAGCTGCTCGGTTCCTGTCAAAAGAGATGATGATGTTCAAACTGAACAGCAATGAAGCAGCGGATAAGGATTCAATCAAGCTAGTTGTTCAAAAGAGTGCAAAACTAATTCGAATCAATCAGAAAAGAGTTCACCAACAAGAATCCATTGATATTACTCATGGAAGTATTATTAGTATTTTGTTGCCACATAGCCCTGTGAAAGGAAGCATCAACGATAAAAAAGCTAACTCTAGACTATCCATCCAATTCACATACATTACGAAGGAAGAAGCAAAGCTCAAACGTGCAGACTCCAAAATTGTTTCAGGAGAAAAGACACGAAGAAAAGAAGAATGTACCGCTATGGATGCAAAAGCTTCTCCCGAATCTTCAAAACAATTATTGGAAGCCAGCCATGACGAAGATTCACCAACGTTGACAATGCCAAATTATCTCAATTTCGAAGCATGTGGTCAAAGCAACTCGTTTGAGTCTTCGATTTCTGGAGGATTGCTGACATTACAAGAATCTGCATCTGACTTGTCGTCGCAGAAAGTGAATTTATTTGCACCAGGTAATGATCCTGGAATTTTGCTTTCATCTCTGACTAAAGAGCAATTAACAAATCTGATTGACGGTTGCGAGGATAGCGACAAGGGGAAGTTTCAGAAACATGTATTGGAAATGGTATTGGAAGATAACCCGCTGCCCGTCTTGCTTAGATCAACTCGTATACACATGAAATCAAGAGAAAGATGATTGACTGAGTTAGTGGTAAAAGTGGACGAATGAACTATATTCAAGTCAAGATGGGTATGGAATGTTCCTTGGTTCAGACTAAGGTTGTTTTCCACGGTACCATTAATTAAAGAATTTTGAAATCGTTTAGATAATGCATTTTCTTTTTGTAGCAGTATTTCCTTTATCTACTGAGAAACCAAAGGTTTTTTCATTTTTTCAGGGTGGTGTCATTGTAGGGGTTATACCTGGTTCTACGTTAACTTTGTATTTGCGAGCGCACTTGCCTCGAATATAATTGGTCTTCGGCAGCTTATCACTTGGTAGGTTAGCCTTATTTCATCCATTTCTTTGATTCTCGAAAGCAGATGCACATTCTTTTTTTCCAAGTAATATTCGTCTCCGCGTGCCATTCACTCACGTGGTGCAAGTAGCAAGCTGGTAAGTAATACTAAAGTACGATGCATTGAAGGATATTAGGGCAAAAGGTAATATTTTATCATTTGATACCAGGTTGTGTGTTCTCAAAACAAAAGATGAAGTAGTTTACTGCACTATTGTTGCAAAATGTGAGCAGCATATTCACCTGACCGACTATGCACATGTGATTGAAGCACGACTTACTACATTAGCTTTCCCTCCACGACTAAAGAGAAAACCAATTATGTACCCCTTTTTTTGTAGGTGCAATAGTAGATGATTCTAGCATTCCTGAGCATTCTATCTTCTTCCTAATTAAAAAAATAAGATATGCGATTACAAATTCCATTCCATTGTTCATGAAACCAATCAGTGAAAGTGATAACTTTGAAAGTCTGGATCTTTGAAGTACGTCAATCAAAGTAAGTGACACCAAAAAATAAGAAAGAAGCAACTCCGAATTTTGCGCGAAGTCTGTTGGTGGCACGTTGTCGTTGTTGTTGTCTCATCCTTCTTGTTTCTTCTTCCGAACAAACATCCAGCGTGACTGAATCGTCTACCATACCTATCTTTTGGAACACTTCAATCCCCCCTCGCAGTCTCTGTTGTGCATCCATTCAGGTATTTCAACAACTATTGGGATAGACATATTTTCATCAGTAAGTGCATTGGTTGTTACAGAAATGGAGCGTATCACATGAGGAAAATACAAAAAGGGAAAGGAGAGAAGAGAAAGAATAGAAAAAATTATCTCATGTGAATGTTATATGTGTTATGTTTTAGGCTTCATGTCTACTACGAGCTACTACGTCAAGTTTGGTACATACTGTACTTGTAGCTTGCATTTAATTTGAAAGACGCACGACACACAAGAAAGAAATTTCCTCGTCCTTCTTCAAAAGCTAATTATTCATTCCACGGTATACTCATCCATTTTGAATTCAAATTCTCACAGCGTGCCTTTTCTTTCGCTTGTATCAGCATATCATAATTTGCACGGATCCCAAAAGTCAAACACCTTTGCAATAGTAAACTGAAGCAACAAGAGGGAGAATACCAAATTAATTTCAAGAAGCCAAAACCTCCTCTTTCACATAATACAATTAAGAGGACACGGAACCCAAGTCTATGCAACATCATCGGTTATTTGATTAGTGATTATTGAAGAATAGGTGCGTACCGTGCGACATGATGGCATGATGTGCTCCTGACTCCTGACTACTGAGATCTGAGATTCTCATCATACAGTATTTAATCATGCATTACTTTTGCGTTTCAATTCTTTCCATGCCTCATCTCTTATCATATTTTCATTTCTCATCCATCCTTATCTTTCGTTTGCAGGAATGTCAAGCTCTAGTTCAGAGGATGATATGCGCTATCCAGTGGGGCTACATAAACAACATACAGAAGGTGAATTCAATCCAGACTTACTTAAGACGAGCTCGCATGCAAAACATGCATCATGGGCAGATCATAAATTCACATCTGATGGAGACGTTTTGACCTTAGATTCGCCACGCCCAACTGGCGATCGGGGAAAGGCAGAAGAAGACGGTCACGTTCGTTCTTTGTCTGGTCAATTGTTCGGAATGAATCTATCGGGAAGCTTTTCGCCAAGCAACTCTATTACATATAGTCCTGATCCAGAGGTAATAGAACCCTCAGACGAATTCATTCACGAAGGCGTGTCGAAACACGCGCTCAAAGTGCCATCTGACCTAGATACTTCCTATCCTATACAACAATCGAGGGAGAGCGTTGGAAGGAAGCATCGACGAGGATTATCACATGGAAAGAGTAACCCTTCTGTGGCACATAGGAGAGTTGACTCAGGAGGGAATACAGCTTTTGTTAATAGACAAGGACATCTTTCAGATGGATCATTTGATAGAAGATCTCAGAATAAGGGTTACAATCAACATCCACCATCACATAGAGATCAACATTACCATCCTCCCGTGGAACATCGTGGATATCAGGGGCACCCACCAAACTGGCATCATCAGAGGAGGCCTTCTCCACATTACGACCGGGATCCTGGGTATGCACCTCCTCACGGTCCGCCTCCACCACAACATTTTAGAACAAGTCCTCACCCATCGCCCCCACCTCATTATGATCACCCCAGGGAAGATGGGCGTCATCGTGCAAGAGAAGATCCATATTATCACAGAGGTCACCGTAGTGCGCCGCCACGTTATCACGATCATCGTGGTGGATACCCTCCTAATCCTCCTGTAGGCTCAGTACACAATATTCACCCACACAATATTTATCGGCACCAATCACCGCATCCGTCTTCTTATTCAGAATCAATAGGTAGTGCTAGCAGTAGAAGTGGTAGTAGAACACACACACCAGATAGTTATCAACAGCGTTATCAGCGGGAGGAACCTGCACCTTACTACTCGGGACAAATAGCAGACGGGCATCATCCGCAGAACGCACCTCCTCCTCAACATGCCTATCCTATCCAACACAATGATAGAAATGTGAGAAGATCCCCACCATCTCATGGTCCTCCATTGCATCCACTTGCGGATCATTCATCTTCTACCCTTCCTCCCGCTCCTGTTCCAGATTCTTATCAACGCCAGATGTCACAATGTTCACTTGGTACAGGTAGCGAAGGTAGAATCGAAACTGAAGAAAATCTATTTGCTACAGGGTCTCAAGTCATACCCTCGCAAGGAAATCCAAGAATATCCCCTCAATTGTTTGACGCGGTCTTGAGTGCATGTCCTCCTCCAGATCGCCTTCCCTATGATAATAGATTCGCGCAAGGAAACAATGGTGACGTCCAGTTACCACCTCCAGGAATTCGCGCAAGGACAGCTTCCAATGATTCATTTATAAGGGCAATAGAGACTTCACAAGTGCATACGCGAGGTGCATCCATTGACAGTCTGGTCCTTGACGAAGCTTTATTTGGAGAGAATATTTTGAGGGAACGTGAACGCTCGGACTCACTTGCTCCTATTTCTGTCATTATTGCAGAATCACAAGATTCGTTACATAATCCTTCTACATTCATGGATCCTATGTCTCACAACGGGTATACTGTGTACCCCGATCAGACTCAAAGTCAGAGCATCGCTTCTCCATACGAAGTCGGGAGTTACGCTGCTCCTTCAAACGAATCGTTGATCACAGCTACATCTGGCCCTGATATAGTATCGATGAACGCCTCATCATCATCAACCGAAGGGCCTACAGATTACGAGTCAATAGGAAGGCATATACAAGGGAAAGTCAGCAAACGAGCCCGACGCAAATGTTCTGTCCCCGCATGTGACAATCGTGTTGTACAAGGTGGACTATGTATATCCCATGGTGCGAAACGTAAAACCTGCGGACATCTTGGCTGTACGAAAAATGTCAAGAAAGCAGGCATGTGTAGCGCTCATGGTCCTCCTCGGAAACTGTGCGAATACCAACATTGCTCCAAGGTTGCAGTGCAAGGTGGCAAATGTATTGCTCACGGTGCGAAAAAGAAGTTGTGCCTGTTTGATCCATGCAACAAGCAAGCGATTCTCAATGGTATGTGTAAGAAGCATCACGATATTCAAGTTGAACAGGAAACAGAATATTGTCAACCCGTCCACCAGAAGGGAAGGAACGATAGCACAGTGGATGGAGAACAAGGAGGAAAACCTGCTCATTCTCGCGGCTTGTCTATTTTTACTGACAATGATATCCAAGAGAAGATCATCGCTAAGGAAATCAATTTGAGCGGCAATTAAATTCTCGAATATTACATTCTGAAGTTTTTAACTTTTCGATTGTCAAGCATCACTACTATTATCATATCCTGGAGGTTGATCCCTGATGACATCATAATTGGCATCGACAAGGACTTAAGTGTTATTTCCGTATACAAAGGACCTACTAGCACAGCTGATAATTTCAAACTTATGATATTATGGAATAAATATACAGCTATAAATGTCTACAACATACTTTGAATTTTGAATTGATGTTATGTGCATTGTCAATTCAATGCTATTGGTTGGTGGAACACATCATTCATTATGTCTGCTGAATATAATGCTCAGGCCAGACGAATGGAATGAGGGCAAGTGTAAGAGCATGCTCATAGTACAGAGCTCTGGAAATGAGAGTTTTGGTCAGTATGCCTACTGTCCCATCTCCTTGTTTCCCGTTGACTCTTTTGAACACCATATCATCAGCATCGCCCAGTTCTTTTTTCTCTTCCATCACGAGGCGCGAAATCTCTCTTGGAAGTGGGAAAACAGCCGTTTTGGCAATGCCTACAATCTCCTTATGAACGTCCCCTTTCGACGGTTGAAACGTGCTGTGTGGATGTTTACAAATCGTGCAAGATTCGCTTGTATTTCCAATTATGCCCATGAATGCCATGCACCACAAATCGTCTTTCCCCTCAGCGTTCTTGATAATTTCAATGCCGCCTTCCAATCCAACACCAAAATCCACTG
>Ga0136553_1000423_pt1 | contig 14686 bp, 9 predicted proteins | sample AntRauTorckE5430_FD_101384 | JGI IMG/M metagenome (GOLD analysis project Ga0136553, IMG submission 101384) | Saline lake microbial communities from Rauer Islands, Antarctica - Metagenome Torckler E5 #430 | ecosystem: Environmental > Aquatic > Non-marine Saline and Alkaline > Saline | place... | reverse complement strand
CTTCTTTTCCGGAGCGGCAACCTCTACGTCAGCAGTTGCTGTTGTGTCAGCTGCATCAGCTACGGCAACAGCGACCGCTTTCTTCGGTCGGCCGGGGCCGCGTTTGGCCGTCTTCTTCTTTTTCTTTGAGCTGCCGGAGTCGGTCTTGGCAGGAGCTTCGGTCTCGGCAGGAGCTTCGGTCTTGGCAGGAGCTTCGGTCTTGGCAGGAGCTTCCGCTTTGGCCGGAGCACCCATCTTCATGATCGCCATTTCAGCCTTGAGTGCTTCCACTTCCACGCGGTATTGCTTGGCTTCCGCTTTTGCATCCTTCAACTCTTGCTTGTGCTTCTTCTGAAGCGACTTAACATCCGTAGAGTTAGCGACAAACGCTTCCTGCGCCGCATCAAAGCGGCTGATGAGGTTCATCACCTCTTTTTTTAAATTAGCCATGTATTCTGTTTTGAGTAATTAAGACATTTGAATAGCGGAACATACTTTCCGCCCTTCGTTTCAATTTGATTTTCCTGATAAAAACGAGAGGACCAACTCCTCTGCATAAATCGCCGAAGGTAAGTCCATCGGATTTCAATGTTGCGATCGCAAAGATATAGTAAATATCCAAATAAAGAAATTATTTTGTTTCCGTAGCTGTCAGATCATGCTTATTCGTGTGCCGTTGTTGGCCCTTTTATACTAAGGTCCGGATGCTTTCGCGACTATGCAGGCGTTGGCATCCGCCACGCTGTGCGATCAGGGAAGCATCTATCAGGGCTTACCTTCAGGTAACTAGGCGAAATACTTCGGAGGTTAGACTTTATTTAGTCGCCGACGAGATACCCTTTTATGGTGACGACGTCCGTTTCGAGAGACGGTATAAATAAGCTGCACTTTTTTCTTACGGGTATGCCTGCATCACTATAACGAGATCGATTTTGGGTTGTCTTACGTAATGGTAGACAGCGATAAAAGTTCAATAATTTCTTCGGTCAGCCCCCCAGTTGAGTTTTCCGCGAAGGGTATCCATGAAGGTGATGCCGGGCAGCTTAACCAAATGAAGCCCAAACTCATTTTTGCGTACCGCCAGGCCGTGAGAAGAGGTAATGGTTTCAGAGCGACTATCCAGCGTAGCCAAGAAATTTTCGGCCCGCCCTTCAATCTCGAAACTGACCACACTATCGTCACTAATGATGATGGGGCGAACGTTCAAATTATGCGGCGCTACCGGGGTGACGACGAAGTTACCACTCCCCGGGAAAACAATGGGCCCACCACAACTCAGGCTGTACCCCGTCGATCCCGTTGGGGTGGCAACAATGATCCCGTCCGCCCAGTAACTGTTTAGGTATGCCCCATTGATGTACGTATGGATGGTAATCATGGATGAAGTATCCCGCTTCAACAAGGTAAAATCATTGAGTGCGTAAGGGGTTTCTCCAAAAATCGGCTGGTCACTTTCCAGATAGAGCATATCCCTTTTTTCGGTCTCGAATCGCCGAAGCGTCAGTAGCTTGAGAGTTTCCCGCAACTTCGTTTTTTCTACCCTGGCCAGGAAGCCTAGCCGGCCCAGATTGATGCCCAGAATGGGGATTTTACAATCCCGGACAACAGTGGCGGCCTTCAAAATGGTACCATCCCCCCCCAGGGTGATCAGCATATCGAACCGCTTGATCAAAAAGTCAAGGTGGCTGGTAAATATCCCGACGTCGCGCTTAAAGGTAATGTGTGGCCTTATTTCTTCCAGGTAGGGCCCGTAAACGTAGGTAGAAAAACCTCCTTCGGCGAGCAGGTCAAATAATTCCTGAACGTGCGGCACGTCCTTTTCCTTGAGAAGTTGACTATAAATGATGACCTGCATAACCTAAAAATTAAGATTGAAAGAAATAAGCGTACCGCCTTCCCCAAGGTGGTTGTAGTAATATCCGGCACTGACGACCATGTCGTAGAACAAGACCAGGTCGAGTCCCAGGCTGGCTCCCGTCAACAAGGTATTACTTAGTTCGTTGCGCTCCCCGGCAAAGGGAGCATTAGCAATGCCCTGATTAAACTGGAAAGACGCCAGCAAGCGAAGGGGAATATACCGAAAGGCATCAATGAACACCAGCTGGCCAAGATCAAGATCAGTGTCGAACAACTGACGACGAACGCCAAACCGCCAAATGGCCATATCCAGCCCGTCGACCACATAAAACTGGTAGCCCACCATCCCGTTACTCTGAAAACCAATGGCCCGGTTTTCCAGGAAGGGCTGGCGGGTACGGATCAAGCTGTATTTACCGCCGAAACCGACGTTGATGGACAGCCTGTCGCTCAGCGGCCAGAATTTGCGCAAGTTCAGACCGGCAGTAAGTCCGCTTCGATCGCCGGTTATCCCCAGCCCTTCTTTTTGCAGGCTAAAATCAATTAAGTGCCCGCGCCACGGATAGTTTCGCACGTCGCGGGTATCATTGTTGTAGCGGTAGGCCAGGGAGAAAAAAGATTGCTCGTTGCGGCCATCACCGAAAAATTCGGGGTTGAGGGTTTGGGCGATGGTATCCGCAATACGCTCCGAAGAATAACCAAAGTTCACCTCGTGCGTCACGTATAGTTTACGACGGTAAGAGACCGCAGCCCGAAAACTGCTGCGTTTATAAACAAAGGCATTTTCATCTTTGTAAAACGACTGCTGGTTGTCCACCGTTTCATAATTTTGCTCCCTGCGCTGCCGGAAACTATAATCAAGATTGATGCCGATACTCCCCGACTTATTAAGGTAGGGCAAGCGATAACCCGCTTCGTACTCGCGCGTAAAGCCGGTGGTGTACCCGACTTTAAAGCGGTCACGCCGACCGGTAAAATTGTACCAGGTCAGCTTACCGCCAGCGTTGACCCGATCAAGGGAACGCTCCTCGTCCCGCCACCAGACATTGAAATTACGGTCCGCCAGGCTGAAAACAGGAACGGGATAAATATACCAGGTTTCGCGAATATCAATGTAAACCGATAACAGTCCGGGACCGAGCAGGCTATCGGTATAGCTGATCTCCAGGCTGACGAAAAGCGCGGTATTCATCAGGGCACTGTAGGTAAGTGCTATTTCTTCGTCCAGTTTGTCAGCGGCGATGCGACGGCCCTTGCCGAAGGTCATTTCCCGAAAAACGACCATGTCGCGAGTACGCTTGTTGCCACGTAGGAATATGTCTACGATGGTCACGGTATCACCCGGGCTAGTGGTTTGGGCGGCGGCTCCCGAATCAAGTGCGGGACGCAAGCGCGCAGCGGCGGTAAAAGTCGGAGAAAGCAGGGAAACACCATCGCTCTGCCCTACTACTTTGGGTATATCCCCGGCCAGCAACGGTATTCCGGCCAGCAGGGTAAACAGTATGGCAAACAGGTAGACTTTCCTCATCAGGCTCAATAACGGCATTTCCCGCCGATTACTTGCGCCGACTAAGTGCCACGCCCGTCAGCACAAGGACAATGGCCGGTATTTGTAGCCAAACGAAGCTTTCCCCGTCGGCCAGACCCCACGTCAGCGCCACCAACGGAACGATGTAACTGACGGTACTGCTGAACACCGCCCCCGTCCGCTGCACCATCCGAAAAAAGATGATGCTCGCCACTACGGTGCTCAATACTGCCAGTATACTAACGTAGCCCAGGGCCCACCACCCGGCCTCCCCTGCCTGCGCCACCGTCTCCACCACGGCACCTGCGGTGAGCGCCCAAATGATTGCCGGAACACCCACCAGAAAAAAGCTACACACCGTGATCGTCAACGACGGCAAATCACGAAACTTTGCGGCCACGATATTGGAACTTAGGGCATAGCAAAAACAAGCCAGCAAAATAAAGCCAGCAAAAGCAAATTGCGTTGTCTTACCCGCCTCCCCGGGCGCCGCCCAGGCCAGTAGGGCCGCCCCGCCAAGGCCCAGTAATACGCCGACGAATTGCCCCCTACCAGCATCCCGCGTATTGAAAAAAAGATAAGCAAGGATGAAAGTGCATAGTGGCGTCAGCCCGCTCAACATCCCCGTTAAACTGCTGCTCAACTCCGTTTGCGCAAAAGGAAAAAGAAAGGAAGGCAAGGCCGTACCCGTCAATCCGATCACGATCAGCAGCGGTATTTGAGCGCGTTCTATCCGTTTGAAATGGTTGTACGCCAGCGGAGCCAACGCTATTGCTGAAATACCCAACCGCAGCGTCGCCACCTGACCCGGGCTGAAAACAGCAAGCCCCTTTTTAATGAGTATGTAACTGGAACCCCAGATGAGGGCCAAGCCGATCAGGATGAGATAATCAATGACGACCGGAGTATTTACCGGACGACTTGCTGCGGAGGTAGGTTGAGACATAGCGGCGAAGGTCGGAGTGGACTATAGACTGTTAATTCGTTAAACTGTTAGACCCTTAGTTTAACGTGAGCAACTTCCCATTTAGGAAAAAGTGGGCGGCCGTGAAGGTTGCCCGTACAAAAAATGCTGTGTAATCTCGTCGAGGCGAAGCCTCGACGGTCCCCAAGTACCCACTTTCCAGGGGCGACCCCTTGCGGTCGCCCTCGACAAATGGCCATGTGGGAAATTGTTAGTTAAAAGTGATATTTTGCTATTGCTTATTGATTGTCAATTGTTTATTCCGGTTTCAATCATTCAGGGTCCAAGCATTCCAGGACAAAGGATTGCTGACTGGGCCTGACTGCTGATTGCTTTACAAACGTAATCAAAAAGGGTATCTCTGCCGGTTACCAAATCCAAATCTCACGTTCGTTTGTGTTCCAACTCCTGCGGACAAGCAATGGTTGTACCTTTGTTCCTAACGTGGAGGAATACTTACCGGTCAGCCTCCCCCAAAAGACTAACAGACTAACGAACTACTCATGCTCCCCTTATCCAAAGACATCGTCTTTTTCGACCTCGAAGCCACCGGCCTCAACATCATTCAGGATCGCATCGTGCAGGTCGGTTTCGTCAAAATTTTCGCTGACGGCCGCCCGACGGAGGAGCTGGAAATGAAGATCAACCCCACCATCCCCGTCAACCCCGAAGCCGAAGCCATCCATGGCCTTAGCAACGAGATGCTGGCTGGCGAGCCCACCTTCCAGCAGCTTGCCCAACAATTGTTCGACTTCATCGGCGATGCCGACCTGGGCGGCTACAACTCCAACCGCTACGACGTCCCCCTGATCCAGGAAGAGTTCTTCCGCGCCGGGCTTTACCTCGACACCAACAAACGCCGGCTGATCGACGCCCAGCAGATCTTCTACCGCATGGAGCCACGCACCCTCTCTGCCGCCCTGAAGTTCTACGCGGGCAAAACGATGAAAAATGCCCACGACGCCCTGGCCGACGTTCGCGCCACCGTCGACATCTTCGAGGGCCAGCTAAAAAAATACGCCGGAACCGAATATGAAGACCACGCTGGTAAAATTACCCAACCCTTCGAGAACATGGACAGCGTCGCCGCCTTCTGCCAGGACGATCGCTTCCTCGACGCCACCCGCCGCCTCAAAAAAGGACCGGACGGGGCACCGCAGTTCAACTTCGGTAAATATGCTGGCCAAAATGTAGCCGACGTCTTCGCCAAAGACAAAGGCTACCTGAAGTGGATCCTGTCCAAAGACTTTTCTACGGAAGTAAAGGCACTGGTGCAGGCGATTGATGATGCGCGGCGGGGAAAATGATTCTAAGGCCGAGAGGCCTGCGCCAACGGCTACACACCGCTTTACATTTACCAGTATGCCCTTGATTTCACAACCCGGAGTTAGGGGGATAAGAATTTGCGATAAAGCAGCAACCGCTACAAATCACTCGGCGGCCGAGTCGGGAAGAACAAGCTGACTCCCTGCGGGGCTGCTGTCCGCTCGGCCGACGGGTCAGGGCTAATGCCCGCCTCGGCAGACGAGCTAAAATTATCGCTAGTGGTCGAATCTCTACCATCCTCAAGCTCAGACGATCCTAAAAATCCGGATCATTATTGATCCCACCACCACCGAACGGATCATTCCGCAACATCAGGCTATCCCGCCCCCCGAAAACGTCATCGTTATCACCACTGGAGTAAGCCGCGCAGTCTAACTCAATGCCAAGGCTACCACCGGGCCGGTAGAAATCCCGCTTGGTGTTCCAGGCAACGGCGTCGTCAGCCTGGGAGGCTTTAACGAACTCCCGGAAGAAGGGCTTGGCCATGTGGGAACCGCTACCAAGCGCAAGATTTCGGAACCGTAGCCAGCGACTGTCTCCCCCAACCCAGGTACCGACCACCAGCTCCGGCGTCAGGCCCATGTACCAGCCGTCGGTCTGGTCGTTCGTCGTTCCGGTCTTGCCCCCGATGGGCCCTTTGACGCCCGTCAGGTTATAGACTGAAGCCTGCTGCAGCATCCGCACCATCACGTAGTTGGCGGCGGGGCTGATGGCCCGGCGTTCTTCCGGTACATATTCGTAGAGTACGCGGCCGGTGCGGTCTTCAATCCTGGTCAGGAAGACCGGCTTGTTGTAGATACCGTTGTTGCCGAAGGTGGTATAGGCTCCGGTCATCTGCTGCACGGTCAAATCCACCGAGCCGAGGGCGATGGAAGGCGCGTCGGGCACCTCGTCTTTCGGGATGCCCATATTGGCGGCCAGGGTGCGGACGGGTTCGGTACTGCCCAGCTCCTGCATCAGGTAGGCGGATACGGTATTGACGGAGTTCTTCAGGCCGTGGTAGAGGTTCATGAAGTTGCCACTGTAGGAACCGCTGGCGTTGCGGGGCGTCCAGGGTTCCTGGAGGTAGAAGCTGCCGTCGCCCGGGGCAATGGTGATCGGCTGGTCGAGCACCTCAAAGCAGGGGCTGATGCCGCGCAGGTCGACCGAGGCGGCGTAGATCAGTGGTTTGAAGGTAGAGCCGACCTGCCGCTTGGTCGTCACGTGGTCATACTGAAACCATTTGAAGTTGGTGCCCCCGATCCAGGTACGCACGTAGCCGGTCGTTGGCTCTACCGACATACTGCCGATCTGGAGAATCATCTTGTGGTAGCGCACACTATCGAGCGGCGTCATCATCGTGTCGGTTTCCATACTGGCGCGGTCGTAGGTGAAGACCCGCATTTTTACTTCTTTATTGAAGGTTTTGTCGACGACCTTTTGCAGCTTCGTCCAGGCGGCTTTGAGCTGGCCGAAGCTTTCGTGCTTCATCACTTTCTTGTGGTCGTTGGCCAGGGCACGGCCAATCAGTTTGCGGCGCTGGAGGTCGCTCAGTACGTCACCGTCTTTTTCTTCGCGGATCATCCGGTCAATTTCCCGATCATCACTGTGGAAGGTGAAGTCCAGCTTTTCATTGACCTTACTGATGGCAGGTACGAGAATAGTCGCCCGCAGCTTCTGGTAACGTTCGGAGTTACGAATCTCGCGTTGCAGGCTCTCCTCCCGGTATTGGAGGCTGATTTCCGTTTTGGAAGTGGGGGTCTCGTACGTCCAGGGGTTTTCGTTGCGCCAGTGGCGGAAGAATTCTTGTTGTAAACCCTTCATATGAATGCGCGCCTGCGCTTCGGCGTGCTTTTGCATGTGGGGGTTGATGGTGGTGTAGAGGGTGAGGCCGTCGAGATCGACGTTGTAACGCTCGCCACTATTTTTGTAGTAGCGTTTTTCGGCCAGAATTTTCTTGACTTCCTCCTTCAGTACCTGTCGGAAATAGGGGGCCATGCCGTCGTCGTGCTTCTGAACGCTAAATGATAGACCGAGAGGCAATGCTTTGAGCCGTTCGTATTCAGCTTCACTGATTTTACCGTTACGCTTCATTTGAAACAGGACGGTATTGCGCCGCTCCATCACGATGTCTTTGCGGTCGCTACGTAGCGGGTTGTAGAGTGAAGAATTCTTGAGCATACCGATCAACATGGCTGCTTCCTGCACTTCCAGGTCGGCCGGGCGCTTTCCACCGAAGTAGTTCTCGCTCGCCGCACGGATTCCCTGAGCGCCGTTGATGAAGTCATAGCGGTTGAGGTACATCGCGATGATCTCCTCCTTGGTGTACTTCCGCTCCAGGCGGATGGCGATGATCCATTCCTGCAATTTCTGAAACAGCCGCTCTCGGATGCTGCTGCTTACCTGGTCCGTGAACAGCAATTTAGCCAGTTGCTGGGTGATGGTGGAGCCACCGCCGGCCGCTTTTTGCCCCAGAATTCCCGTCTTTACGATCGCGCGGCCCAGCGAGCGAAAGTCGATTCCGCTATGGCCGTAGTACCGTTCGTCCTCTGTTGCGATGAGGGCATCAACCAGGTTAGGCCCCAGCTCGTCGTAGTCGACCATCACCCGGTTTTCGTAGTAGTAGCGGCCGAGGACGGAGCCGTCAGCGGCCAGAATCCGGCTGGCCTCATTGTTCTGCGGGTTCTCCAACTCCGTCACGGAAGGCAGGTCAGTAAAGCTCAGCCCCACCCAGAACAGGAGGAAGAGCAGCGGTGCTAGAAAAACAAGCCGCCACAACCAAACGATGGTATTGTGGTGGCCCTCGTTTTCGATATTGCCGAGGAAGAATTCTTTGATCTTGAACATGAATACGAACTTGAACTTACGTGAGGTTTGGGGGCAGATGGCGGACACTCGAAGCGTTGTCAGGACCTCCAAACCTTACTTTGAACTAAGCCTTCCTAACGAAGGTGATGCAAAGTTCGGTATAATTTAGTGGATTGGGTTGGCAACAACAAGTATTCGCCACCACCCAACCAGCATCCGCTTACGAATGAGGAGCCGAGAGGGGAGATAAGTTTGCCCTTCAACCTTCTCCGCATCCTGCGGCCCCGCCCTATTTTAAAAGCATTCAGCACTCAGCGTTCAGAAACTATGTATGAGCCGTCGGGGCTGAATGCTGAATGCTACCGCCCCCAAGTCTGCCGCACCGCCTTACGCCCCAAACGGTTAAAATAGCGCATACGATTCGACCGTGCCGCCGTGATCGAAGCTTTTCGTGTCGTGATGGTTATTTTTTGGGCGCGGCCGCTGGTGCTGAGGAGAAAAGTAGCGCAGAGAAGGAAGACGGGCATTGGCTTCATAACGGAAAAGATAAGCCGTATCATGGGTGCTTGTTTTACCTCCGCAGCAGCTTCAACCACCGATTATTTCCCGAATGGCAGTCGTGAGTCCAACCCGTCTACTGACCTCCACGAAATTGATGTGCACCTCAGATTCTAACGTCCAGTTTTTCCCCAAAGCAGGAAGGTCGTAAGCATGGGTATACAGGTTCAAGGCTGCGGGTTTAGAGGGATGCGCATTTACTTTCTTCTCTTCTTCCCATCGCTGACGTTCTTTTGCTTCCAGCTCTTGCCGTTCGATAACGGCCTGACCGTCGATATACCCGATTATTCCTTCCGGCCTGATGTTATCCTTTTTACATTCATTGACGTAAGCCGTCACTGCGGCCCGCATGGTGGCCCCGTCAATTTTTCTTTGTTCCAGCAGTAAAACTAGATCCATCAGGTCTTTCGCCCGGCAGTTAACCGTCGTCTGATGCAGCTTCCAGCTAATCTGCAACACAAGCGGAACGGTGAGCGAAAACTGAAAATCCCGATCACCCAGTGTTTTGAAGATCAAAGGAACGGGGGCTGCCCCCAGCGGCAGGTTCCAACTGATGTCAATATGAATTTCCTGTTTCGACTCTTCTCCGTAATAGAACATAAGTTCTGTATTAGTCGTCGGAAAATCGTCATGCATAGCATAATCAATACGCCGCCAGAAGGTATTCTCCCGAAAGCTGCGAAAGCGAATATCATCGTCCAAATTCGTTTCTGATACGGCGACCATCCATGCGGTAAAGGCGGCCTCGGCCGTTGCGGGATCGTCAAAAGTTGTTAGACAGACGAAATCAAGATCGCTGGGGCCGCGGGTCGCGGGATCGTCGAGGTATTGGCGAAAAACCATGCTTCCTTTTGCCATGAATGGACCATCGACCACGGCTGCCCGACGCAAAAAAGCCTCAAATGCAAGTAGTTCCAGATAGCGTAGATCAGTTACTTCCGCAACGTCGCTCCACCCTTTATCGATACTTTTATTAGAGTCAAAGCAACAGTATTCCGCCTCGGCTTTCAGTAGCCGATAACCATTTAGTTTTAACTTACTAGTAAGGCTTTCGATGTCTCTTACAAACATTTGTGCCGTGTCTGCACTTCGTAAGGTGATTAATCGCGATTCCTTTTGTCCTTTTAAAGCGTTGCGAGAAAGATGAGCCACAGGATAGCATAGCCACCGCTGCATATCTGTCGTATCCTTAACCTTAACCTTACCGTGCCATTCATAGTATCCACCACGGTAATCTCGAAAAGCAGACCGCCCACCTTTCTCGTACTCCAATGGCACCTCCACTTTAACCCGCTCTACCGGAAAGCCAGCGGCAACAAAAGCGGCCTCCAGTCCCCTCAAAACAGGATGAATATCTTGCGGATCGTCCAGCTTCACCACCTTACTAATCATCGGCTGCTGCCGCTGCTGCCCCGTCGGTAGCTCAATCAGAATGGGTTTAGCCTCGATGGTCGAACAAAAGTCTACGAACTCCTGAATCAGGGGTTCGCCTAATTCGGTCGTGGTAAGGTGAATTTCAAATAAGGTCGGCATCACGATCAGGGTATTGGTAACAGTCCGAAATAAGGTGATAAAAAATTGATAGCCGACGATAAGTTTAGCTCGTCCGCCGAGGTGAGCGATAGCCCTGACTCCCTGCGGGGCTGCTGCGCGATCGTCGGCCGAGTCAGGTCGTTCCTCCCGACTCGGCCGATGAGCGATTTCTAACGATTCTCGCTTTATCGTAATTTTTATTACCCTAAGTCCGAGTTAAAGTAGCCGGATAAGTAGTTGTATTGTCAGTTTAAAGCCCCCCTACTCCAACATCCCCAACTGGTTCATCCGCTGGCTTTTGCCAATTGGCAGGTCGAAAGACAACTTCCCCCAGGCGGTGCCTCCCCAGGACGTAAACACCAGTTTGTCGTTGTTCCAGCGGTTGATCTCAAAGCCGAAGGTCTGTTCCGTCAGTGCTTCGGGTGCGGGTTTTGTACCGAATACGCCCTGGTTATTGACGTAAACGGGCTTATATGGCTCGGTGGAAAAGCTGATTTTGGTCCAGTTGCAACCGCTTTCACAGGTGGCCGTAACGCCTGCGGCCGTGGTCTCCAGCGCAATATTGAAGGGCGTAATTTCTTGCTGGGCGTGAAGAGAGGAAAGACCGGCGCTCAGCAAGAGAGCAAGGGCCAGGTAAGCAGTACGAAACATGGTTAGTCGTTTTAATCCTTGGAAAGTATCAGAAAGCAAATGGCCTGGACGACAACTTTGTTTTTTACCACCCTACCCTGCATCCTGCGGCCGCGCCGAATGAGCAAACAGAGAGGCCATCAGCACAATGGCCAAGCCCCGAAACCCATTTAGCGAACCAGTAATTTCTTCGTCGCCATCACTCGGCCGCGCTCGTTGCGCAGGCTGTAAAGGTACATGCCAGCGGGGAGGTGGCTAACGTCCAGACGAAGCGCTACTTGCTTACCAACGGGGCTGAATTGCCGCTTCTGGATAACCCGCCCCAGGGTGTTCATGAGGCTGAGGGTATATTCTCCGGCGTCCAGATCGGACATCTCGAAGGTCGCCCAATCGGTGGCCGGGTTGGGGAAAACGCGCAGGCTGGCCCGGCTCACGTTCGGCCCCCGGGTGGAGGTCGATTGCTGCGCCCGCTTGAAGTTGAAGTTGAAGGGCACCCCGGTTTCAGTACTCGTTGCGATTTCAGCGATCGGTTCCTTGCTCTCCGGGTTCCAGAAGAGATAGGTGGTCGTCACGTCCTGCTGGCCGATGAAGCGGGCCAGGTCAGGACTTATAACAACGATGGTCCCCGTAACGTCAATGAAGGGCAGAAAACCAGTCTTTACCTCTAGCCGAATAAAGACACTCTCTTCCTGCTTTTCGCGTAGCACGTTGTAGAAATTACCTTCCAGACTGGCCACACCGTACGCATCGATGATACTCTCGCGGGTTGACTCGGTGGTAATGCGCAGGGAGTCGACGCTACTGAGGGCATCACCGATTAGCTCCAGTGCCTCGGCCGGGATACTATCGGGGGAAACCGTAATGCTGTTGGACGTTGTGCTCGTGGACACATCCAGGTAGCTCAGTGGTGCGCTACGAACCGCGCGAGCCGGAGTAACGGCCGTCGAAATAGCAAAGCTGGGCAAAAGCGCCAGGCTTGTATTAATCCCCACCAGGTTAAACTCCGTGGCCGAGACTTCGTAAAAACTCTGGGTTACCGCCGTGGTGCGGACCTGGACGGTGGCGTTGGGAAACGACGTATTGCCCGTAACGTCAGTTACCGGCTCGGAGCGCTCATTGTCAACGGTCGGGGAACCAAAACCCCAGGCTTGGTCGGCACCCGCCGTGCCGACGTCCACCGTAGTAGTAGAGAGGCTATCGGCCGTATTGGAACGCAGCGTATCGCCCGCCACCGGAAAGTAGGCGTTGGTCAGCTGAACCTGGGCGGCCAGCGGGGCAAAAAGCAGCACCAAGAGGAATGCAGTTAAAAATTTGGTCATTTCAGGATGTTGATAATTTCAGAGCTGGCCACAATATACGTGACGGAGCGGAGAAGAGCGGCGGTTATGGGTTATTTAACAGGAGAGAAGCATTAGCTGCGCTGAGCCCTTCGGGGTTCTTGGTTTTCCTTCGTGGCGGCTACGCGAGAGCTACCGCATATGATAGCTACCGCGCGTGACAGATAAGCGATATTTGATAAGGGGTGAGCGATTTCCTTTTTGCCTGCTGCAAGGATAAAACGGGTGTTTAATCGCGTGGTGACGGTCCTGCTACCGGTCTACCCGCTCCAACGCGCCCGCGTCTGGCGTATCCGTATCGCGGAGGACGCCCTGCAGATCTGCGGGCAGGCCGGGCAGGAAAGCCCCGATATTGCGCGCTACGCTAAGGGAGTCGAGTCGGTAATCGTCGTCAGATATACTCACGAAGAGCGGATCATTCTGTTGGAGGTTATAGCAGTTGATGCAGTTTTCGGTGTAGAAATTAGCGTAAAGCCCCTCCTGAAAATCGAGAAAAGCCTGATCAGTTCTGATGACGGAGTTTTCAATGCGAATACCGAAGGCTCCTACCTGCCCTGCGGTTAAGTCCTCCAACGATAGCTCGCTCCGCCGGGAGCCGCTGAGGATGGAGTTGCGGATGGTGGCGGACATGGGAGAGACAACACAGTTCTGATTATTGTCGTCGCAAACGAAGTTGGTCAGAATCATCGCCGAAGCATCGACGCCGTAGTTCGCGATCGTCGTATGCTCCATCAGCAGGCGGCCGCCCTTTATGAACTGGATGGCGTTGCCGAAGTTGGAGTGAAAAAGCGAGTTGCGCACCGTCACGCTCGCCTCGAAAGCCGAGATAGCGGGGCCGGCCGAGTAAGCGATCACCGAATTTTCGATGCTTACTTCGGCCGCACTATCGAGCGTAATTCCGGCAATCGAATTCAGCAGGTGGGTGTTTTCCAGGCGGTTGCCCCGACTGCCCGCGCCAAAGATCAGGCCCCGGTATTTTCCCGGATCGGTTTCAAAGTCCGGCTCCAGGCGGTCGGTACGGATGATGACGGGGTTCTCCCGCGTGCCGAGGAAGCGGACCGAGCCGGTTGCCTCCGTGAAGATGATGCCGTCGTTGAAAAAGCCGCTGCCGGGGAAGTCCTCATTGCGTTGCACACCGCCGTGGATGTAAATGCGGGTGCCCGGCAGTGCCTCCAGGATACAGTTCTGAATGACGACAGAGCCGTAGATGACGGTGGGCAGGGCGGTGGGCAGGGTAGCCACGCCGTTATCACAACTAATGCCAAAAAATTGCCCCCGTCCAAAGCCATTCAGGTAAAAAGCATTCTGCCCAAAGGCCAGCAGCACCACCGATTCCTGGGCGTTTCCGGTTTCGAAAATCAAGCGGTCTTCGGCGATGAAGGGGCTTGTTTGGGCGGGCTCGGTGGGGTCGACCTCCACTTCCACGAAGACGAAGATACTGTCGTTGCCCCAGATCACGACGTCTTTGGCTTCGGGGCCGCGCAAGCCATCCACGTTGAAGATGAAATTCACGCCCGTCTCCCCCGCCACGCTGATCCGGTCGATCATGATGGGCTCGTCACCGTCGTTGTAGACCTTCATGATTTGGGTGGCACTGCCGCGGGCGACAAAGACGGTGTCGAAAGCCACGGTATCGGTGCTGAAGCGCAGCTCGACGCTATCGCCGGTCAGGAATTCGGTCTTGACTTCGCAGGAAGTCACTGCGGCAACAATGGCCAGGGCGGCGAAGAGAAAAAGAAGTTGTTTCATTGGCTTTATTAACTGCGAAAAGCAAAGGTACGAGGTATGGTGAGACTGCTTTAACGTGGGGGTGACGGTTGTCGCTTCGCGGCTGCGTTTGTGGTTCAGGCGCGGCCGCCGGTGCAGGGTATGAGCCTTCTTAGTCCGGCATTACCACCCGCGTCCCCGCCCACTGCCCTTGCCGTAATTCGAGCAGGACGTTGGGGCGACGTCCATTGCCCAGCAGGACGGGAATACCCGCCATGGCCGTTTCCGAGGCGATCCGGAGTTTGGTGGTCATGCCGCCACGGCCGAAGCTGGTTTTCTTTTCCTGGACGAAGGCGAGCGCGGAGTCATCTCCGGCTATGACGGTTCGGATAAGCTGGCTGGCGGGGTCTTCGGGCGGGCCGTCGTAGAGGCCGTCGACGCTGGAGAGGATGACCAGGGCGTCGACCCCGAGCATGCGGG
>Ga0136553_1000420_pt1 | contig 14763 bp, 8 predicted proteins | sample AntRauTorckE5430_FD_101384 | JGI IMG/M metagenome (GOLD analysis project Ga0136553, IMG submission 101384) | Saline lake microbial communities from Rauer Islands, Antarctica - Metagenome Torckler E5 #430 | ecosystem: Environmental > Aquatic > Non-marine Saline and Alkaline > Saline | place... | reverse complement strand
TTGACTGTCATCTACGAATTTAAACAAATCGATTGAATTTTTTTGCAAACTTAGCGTTGATCGCAGATTACTAATGGTCCCTCCCTCGTCCCCTTGACCATTAGATTACCATCTACCTTATATTATTGCATCATATATTGAACCTAAATTGAATAAATTCTAAACCTCACAACACGACCTAATACTGCCACAGCCCTTCGTCATCACAACAACATAAGAGAAATGGCAAGTCAGTTCTCACGCACCTCCAACCTGACATGTGCTTTCGGTCGCAAGATCAGCCTCAGTAACAGGAGATTTAAGGTCCAATTTGATTTTTTTTCCTGAATAATCTCCAATTTTGTAGATTGAATTCGAATATATGACAACTGTGAGATCTTTATCGCAAAAAGAATCTTGCAAACCGTAAACGTCAGCTAGGAAGCGACAATATTCCCTCATCGGATTTCTCTCTGACGAACTAAATGTATTGGCCACATTGGAGATAGTTTCCTGAACTTCTGCTGAAGTACTATCACACGACTTAAAATGCACATGTGCTAGCATAGTCTGTTTATAAAAGTCTCTCTTTCCTGTCAATTTCTTCTCCCACTTAGTTGACCCTGAATTGCAATTTTGACACCTTAAGTATATCGGCCCAAAAGCAGATGACCCAATAGGGTCTCCCTGGTATATTTCTAGATTGCTCAGAAGAACTTTTTGGCAGTATCGAAGTGACCTGCACTTTCTTGTAGAGAAGGAATTAAGAAGCGGGACTCCGTTGAAAGGAGTTAAATTTGTTGTACCATCATCAGAGTTTGACACCAATTCTCCGAGAGAAAGTTTTTGATTTGTCAATGATGCAGTCATCAAGTCATGTTCAGGCATCTTTGGCTTGACAATATTGATTTTCTTTTGTCTTATTGGACTATCATCTCCGATCACTTTCCTCTTCTTTTCATTTTCATCAAGCATGATAAAGACGCCCGACCTAATCCTGCTATCAATCTTATTCGCGTCCAAAAAGTCATAACACATGGCTACACAGTCGCAGAACTTTTCAAGGCTCAGGCATGTGTCATCCGAAGCCTTGAGCATTTCCCGCTGAATTTTTAGATTTGCTTTCAATGAGTTAGGAGCGTGTAGACACGCCTCGATTAAATGAAACATTGCAAAAGTTTTTAGAGCAATTCCCCATTTGCTCAAATCCTTAATGCGCATTTTGTGAGAGCAGTACTTGCACTTGATTTCGACAAGCCTATAGCCAGTTGGTATATACACATCTTCATTATCTGACGAGGCCGTCAGGCACATTTTCTCGAAAGTTGATCTGAAAAACGGTGCGAGGTGTTTAAAGACATTTGCAAGATTCATATCTGTGAATAGCATTTCATCTTTTTGTTTAGAAACTCTGAAGTCCAATTCAAGCAAATTCTCCATAGTTGTCCTAAAGTCACGATCACAATCAGCACCAGTCTTTGAATTAGTTAGCGATGATACTGGCAGATTATCTTTCTTTGACAGTAGCGATGTGTTTACTTTCGCCACCACTCTTTCCTCTGGCTCAGGATCTGAAATCTCAGCATCGTTGTCTTCAATTTCAATGATTTCAGGACTCGCCTTGTCCCTGGGTCTCTTAGACACGATCTCGATTGCACTTGGCACTGCCGATCTTTTCTTTTTCAGTGGACTTATTACTAATAACGGATTTGTGTTAACAGCAGTATTAGCGTTCTTCAAAATTTGTTCTGAATGGCTTTTCCTGGCTGATTGCTCAACAATAAATTTCCGATTGGCAGCTTGATATGCCGCCAAAGCTACTTGCCGATCGCGATTCTTCTCACATAGATTTTCATGATATATTGCTTCATCAAACGACCGAAAGTAAGCCCTCTTACAAATATCACATGAATAGCAGCTCCCCCTTAGTGGTTCCACAGATCCCACTGGAATCTCTTCTTTTATGGGTGATGGAATGTGTATACTTAATGCAGGATTTATGAGGATTTCTTGGGAAGGAGGTGCTTTGGAAGCTACCCGGATCGGTGATGATCTAGTTCCATTCGAACTTCCATTTCCATTAATCTTTGAATCTTTGCTATTTTTTCCTCCTTGACAGATTTTTTCATGGGCAACTGCCTCATCGAATGTTTGAAAGTCTTCCACTTCACAAATATCACACGTCCACATAGTTTGCATAGACTTTCCAGTAGCAGCATCAAAGGTAATACTTCCTACTTGAGGATGTTGGTGTTGTCCAGGGTGCATATTTTGCGGATTTTGCGGAAGAGCAATAGGTGCTGGTGCGGTTAAAGATGTCGGATGCTTGACTGTATTTTGTGGGATAGCAGTATTTGCAGGATGACGATACGTATGCTGCTGGTGATAATTAATGTGATGAAGCTGTCCTCCTTGATTCTGCACATTAGTCACCGGAGTGATTCTATCATTGATTGGATTCGGTAGCCGCACACGTGTATGCTGCATCATTGATGGATGTTGTTGTTGTTGTTGTTGTGGTTGTTGCGATGGTGGTTGTTGTTGTCTGTGCTGCTGCTGCTGCTGCTGCTGGATCTGAATAGAAGGGTGATGGCGCCGAACAGTATTGTAATGACTTCCATTAGCATTGGGATTGGGGTTAGGATTGCCATTAGGATTGCCATTAAGATGTTGCCCTGATTTCACCGGAGGAGTAGACCATGATTGTCCCTGGTGTATTTTATTACTAGGAATATTAACATTGTCACTGTCGTGATGCTGTGCAGTTGGTGCCGTTGTAGTAACCGACGCAAGCTGAGGTTTCGCTGACACCACAGCCACTTGCTCCGGGGGTCCTTTGCATATAGTTTCATGAAGTACCGCTTCCTGAAAATCTTCGAAACAAGCAACCTTGCATATATCGCAATTCCATGTGGTTATACTCATTGCTGCACCATTAATGATCGTTGTTGTGATGGGGGCGTCTGTGGTCTGTGGTCTGTGGTCTGTGGTCTGTGGTCTGTGGTCTGTGGTTGCTCTATGGTCTATGGTATGTGGTGCTCTATCGTATCCTTGAAAAGTATTACTGGCTTTGAGCCTTTGAGTTGGGGATAAGTATGTAGGCCCGCGATAGATAGGGCCTTAGGTGTGTGTTGGGGCAAGCTAGCGAGGTTGGGGGTTGGGGGCTGGTTGGGGGGCAGCTTTTCTCGACAACCAGCCATTTTGTCTAAAAAAGGAACACATCACCGAATAGGCCCCGTCTACATCTAATATCTAATCTAATCGGTATGAATCATCATCATCATCATAAGAGATGTCCCAAGCTAGTCGCTCCGGGAGCAACTAACTATTAACAATAAAATAAACAAGTGAAAGTACTTCAACACCAAGTAAAAATATTAATTGTCTTCGCACCTCAGCTTAAATACTGAGCCCTATTCAACATTATATCGGTAAGTATAGCAATACATATTGAATATAATTACACGCTTCCTCTGCAAAAAAACGCATCAACACTTTAAACATGTGAACACTTCAATGTGGATGAAATGGACGACGAAATTGAACAAGAACCAGTCGTGGGACATGATCCATACATGTTCGAAAGTGCCATGGACAGAGAAGGAGCCCTAGGACAAGAAGTATACGACATACGACCAGGCAGAGGCAATAGTCGCCGCAAGAGAAGAGGAAAGTTCCGATCCATCCATGACCAAAGTAGGCAAACACGAGAGTCTCGCGATTCCTGCTTTTGCTCTTATTCCAGCTCTAGCCATCTGCGGCCTACTCAACCTAACACCAAAGGTGGATAGTAACATCTAAGCGGAAGGCTGTAAGGCGCTTCCCTCAATAGCTATTTGGATGTGAAGAGCAGGACCTGAGGACGAGCGCCTTCCCCATCAGGTTCTTGGAATGCAAGGCATCCTCATAAGGATGGCAAGATGGAAGTGCAGGAGGGATTATGGACATTGTCGTGGAGGGAACTTTAGAGTAGCCACCAAGACAATCAACCTCCTGTCAAGATATCTAGAGAGTTATCCAACAAAGGAAAGTTCCCACGAAAATTCCATCGTTCAAAATTGTTTCGTGGAACGGAAGAAGTTAGCGCACCTTCTCAGGCACCTTCTTTCTAAGAACTTCCAGATATGGATAAAATAGCTTGAAACCATATCCCGCCAAAAACTTTCCCTCACACAAACTCACAAACGCATCGGTACCACGATACAATAAAGAAGTAGACTCCACAACAACAGCAGAGTTGCACACAAAGGTCATTCATACACAGTTTACAGTGGATTAACATAGCTATGGATCCTATCGATACAAAGGAGGATGCATCAGAACCAGCAAAAATATCACCAACAAGCGCAGCCAGTCTACCGGAAGAAGAGCTCAGAAGAAGCTCGTCACCACCACCGCATCTAGTAGTAAAAGTTGGCAAGCCAAACCAATCAAATTCATCAAAATCTTCTGGTCCTGATGGTGATATATCTGCTAATGACATCCTTTTTGGTCGAGGAGGTGGAACCAATAGGCACGAGGGAAACATTTTCTTCCGAGATCTTGTTTCTGAACACCAACCAAAGTATATTCAAGCACGTAAAAGTGATAAGACAATGATTACAAAATCAATCGTGGCTCAAGTTCGTGATAAAGGCGGAAGATTCCTTAAGGAGGAGGAAGGCAAGTGGGTAGACGTAGGAGACAAAAAAGCAGCTGAGAAAACAAGCCAAGCGCTTAGAGAAGGTTTATCTGGTAGAATGAGGAACCTTGTCAAGGAGGGCGGAGTTGGTTTGCAGCAGCTGAAAAATATTGGATACTCAATATATGAGGATGAAATAACTAGAGACGGCGTACAGCAAAGAGTTGAATTGTTTGAACGAAGCATGAAGAATCGACAGATGCACACACAGATTGATTCGCAAGTTTCAACCGATGAGGATGATAGGAAACCTTCTGCAAAACGATGAGCGATACATTAGCGTGGAGGTGCGTGGGAGTGTTAGTTCACAGCGATATTGTCAGTTTGTTTGGAATAGAATTTGTCAGTCATAAGAATACGAAGCAGTAAGGGATATGCACATTTTTGGAATGAGATAGGCATTCGGATGAAGTAATGGTGATGTAAACAAAACAATCTCAAGCCGTTATGGAAGCCGATGAAACAATTAATTTGAGAATGGAATTACTTGCATTATGATTGCCTACCAAATTGTTTTTCTATCACACTCTCTAGCTAGAGAGATACTTCTACTACTACTACGTAGCAATAGTAGCTTTGAAATCTCTTTCTCTGATAGAGAGAGAGAGTAGCTGCTCTCTCACTACTCTACTACTCTAGCTATGAGAGAGAGAAATTTGATTGCCACGAATGTCTTTTTCAAACCTCACCGTTACTGGTTTTTTTCACGTACGAGCAATTTAGGGATAGTCTCATGCTTTTCCTTGTGCTTCTCTTCTTGACCACAAAATATCTTAAAATATGCACCAATGAACTGGATTCCTTATTCCTTCCTTCTCCTCATTATTAAATATTAAACACTGAGAAGTGAAACAACCGATGTTTAGCACACGCCGACTGCTACTATCCACTTATTTCGATTGTAAATCTTTCTGCCCTTCCCATGCAAATGCTGAATAGTAATAGCTGAATGGAAGAAACTTGATAAAAAGTAATAAGCAATATTTCAAAAATAACACATCAAAAGTAACATCAGCATGAATACAGAAGGCTTAACACCGGACAAGGAATCAGATTGTGATTCTCATAACCTTCGAAGATCCACTCGGCTTAACACTGGATTGACTGTTTCAGAGGCAACCACTGTGTCCCTAGGCACTGCAGCTGAACAACTCATTACACCAGCCGTATGTGTCATTTCTCGATCCAAATCTTCGACTACCACCAATGAAACATCTCACAAGGATATCAGAATCATGTCTTCGTCAACCAATATTTCAATTTTGACTCAAGGCACAGCTTCTTCATCTATATCTGTACAAACAGACGCTGCACACAAATCATCCCGAGCTTATTCGACAGCAAGAAGGAGTATGAGGATTACTTCTGCGCGCTTGGAATACAAAAGAAAACAAAGGACTCGCCTCTTTATTAATCCTTCCAAATCGACAGACTTTGGTAATTATGACTACCAAGGTAATGAATTGCCACATCAGAGCGCACATGTAGATAGTGATTTCATTCCTCCGCTGAGCTTGAACAACAAAAGAGCGAAGATGTCTGCGGAAAAGCATCTCGATCCTTCCAATGATACCACAAAATCCATTGCGTACGAAAGTACCCCCACCTTATTTGCTTCATCTCATGATTCACTCACACTCACATGTTTGTACAAATTTGTATATGGCTCTCAGTATTATGATTCTCTTATGGAAAGAGAAAGTAATGAAGTTGCCAAGTTAAACAAAGAGTTTCATCAGCACTCTCCATCTCTATTCCGATGTGGTGCTAGGCCTAGAACACGTAGCATCTGCAAAGAGGAAGAAAAAGAATATTCTCGGCTTGCATGTCGATGGGCTCCATTCTACATGGCTTGCAACTTCCAATGCCATATATCATTAGAGATGAGGTCAATCCTTGTTGGTTGGATAATCGGTGTGGCAATGGAATTTAAGTTGCTTCACGAGACGATACACTGCTGCATAAAGGTGCTTGACAGAGGCTTGAACAAAATCAAAATGACAACAGAGGCATTTCATACATATGGATGGTAAGTATTCCCGACATTGCTTGTATCCATATTGCTGTCTTCTGTCCACTGACACAGATTCTTTTCGCTAAAGTGCCTGTCTATTGATTGCAGCCAAGTTGCACGAAGTGAAACGGATAAGGGCTGTAGATATTGCCTTCTTCACTGATAGTGCATGTACTACAAACGAAATCTGTAGCATGGAAATGCAAATATGCATGACTCTTCACTTCGACTTGCAGAACGTCACTTCATTTCACTTCTTAGATCATTTCCTAGACGCTTCCTTCACGCACATCTCTCGCGATAACGACAGAGGTGATGCGACCGTCAGATACAACCCAAAGCTGCATGCGATGGCACTCTTCGTCATAGACACATCTCTTTTGATACCTTCATTAGTGGATGTGAAGGAGAGCCTTATTGCCGCATCGGCGTTATATCTATCACGGGCTATTGTAGGCGTCAACGAAGTGATTTGGAATGAACAGCTCGTTTACCATACTGGATATAGTGTCGAAAAACTTTCTGAAATTGTATCTCTCGTTCACAATTTCCTACAGAATGTGGAGGGTAACGAAAATATGAAAGCAATTTTGAAAAAGTACAATTCCTCTGATTATCATCACGTCTCACAAAAGGTATCTATACTTTCATGCGATCTGAAGCTACTTTGATCGCTGCGCCAGAGGCTTCGTCTATCTTGCGCAAACAAGTATATATTACACATACAAAAAGTCTGTCTGCTAAACCAAATAAAAATATATTACTCTTTATTTGGCGTAAAATAATACCTTGGCTTCTGTATAAGCTACTGTTGTGTGCAGTTGCGGTACCTTACGCATTCATAGTTTGTCGATTTAGTTACAGAAACAGTGAACCACTAATTGCCTTAGTCACAGCGCCTGTTATTCTCATCTTGCCATCATCTTGCAGAGTGCACTCAACGATTCCACCTCTTTCTGATCTCTGCAAACCCACAATGAAGTCTTTCTCCAATTGTTTGCCAAAATACGGTCCTAATACACAGTGAGCTGATCCAGTGACAGGATCTTCGTCAATGCCAACCTTGGGACCAAAGAAGCGTGAAAAGAAATCTGCCCTTTCACCTAATTCTTTCATTTCCTCAGGTACGACGCAGCAAACAATCACTCCACGCTTGTATCCATCAAAATCCTTCATCGATCTAAAGTTGCAGTCTTCGGCCCTAGGCATGGATAAGAAAGCATCTGCCGTTACTTCTACCAGTAAGTCGTCCCCGGCATCATCAAGACCAATATAGCATGTGGCAAACTCAAAGTCTTCTTCGCTCAAAGAGGAGAAAAGTGATTCTTTAATCATTTTCTTAGTGGCACTTTCGGCTACCGATCCTGCTTCCAATTGAACAGTCTCCTTCGAGGGGAACTTCATAATGATTTTACTACTTCCGCTTCCATTCGCGGCTGGTTTGGTCTGTAGCACATCATTATTTGCATGGAACGTGACCCACACATCTCGCTTCCCTGTCTCTGCCAGCTTTTCACAAATCACGGAAGATGCAGCAAGAGTCGCATGACCACATAGATCGACCTCAGTTCCATTACATGTGTAGTACCGAATACCATATTGCAGGCCGTCTTCTGATTTCTTTTCCCAGATAAAGGCAGTCTCACTCAAATTAAATTCTCGAGCCACAACCTTCATCCATTCCTTGTTATCTTCAAAAGTGGGATCAAACTCTTTAGCATCAGCATAACCGTCTCCATCTGCATTCAGATGACCATCGTCGGTAATCAAGACGACCCCCGCTGGATTCCCTGTTCCTTTACCAGATATAGAAATTGGACTAATACCAACCATGCCACCTGTATTTGGCATGGCAAAACTATCCATCACCCAGCATTCGTACGTCTTCTGTGTTTCTGGAGCATCCTTCTGCAGATCTGTCAGCATGAGCTCACAATCATACCAGTCCTCCTTCCCGTGACAAATCTGGCTCTTTCCCAAGACCCCAAAGCCACTTCTTAAATAAAACCCCACATGTTTCATTTTTGAAATCAGTACAATCTTTTCAATAGGATATTTCAACTTGGCACTCTGATTGGATCTAATTTGTTCTACAGCATTGAGATAATTCTCCATCATTCTGGAACCTAGTCCCTTGGAACGATATGCTTTGTCTACCACCACGGAATGAATGGCGAGTACTTTCCCCGAAGGATCATGAGTTTTCATGGATTCTTCATCAAAGGTGTGACATCTAGTTGCAGTGATGAAACCAATAATTTGTCCAATTCCATTGAGTGAATTACGGTTATCTTCAACAATAGTAGATATTGTGTTGGTGTCATTGCTCGAGGTACTGGTTATGGTATTGGTATTGAGATTGGTACTGTTGTCAAAGGAGGAACTAGAGACGATATCATTAGTGCTGTCTTGAGTGTTCTCGTGAAGACTTGACTGGGGATCAAGCAATACGGCACAACGGAAGAAAGACGCGGCGTGGTGTTGACGGTATTGAATTTGTGACCTAGTCGCATTTTCGTCCGGTGGATAAGATGCCTTCTCGAGCGCATAGATTCTTGCCAGATCAGTTGGACACACGTTGCGAAAGAGAAGCAGTGGTTCGGTATCACTGGGTTGTTCGGGAGGCGGTGTCGAGGTCATTATGTGGATATGCTGTGATGAGGTAAAATGGAATTTAGGAGTTTGAAGTTAGAACAGGGAAAGAGAAAGGAAAAAGTTTGAGAAAAGAGTGAGAGCCGCTGTGGTTTCATTGCAGGCCCATCATCGCCCATCACCCATCATTCATGCAGCAATGCTTCAATATTTTTCCAGACTATAATCTACTATTCCATTCATAGATGTTGCCAGTTGAATCCCCTCGACACAAAGTAATCTCCTCTCTGTACTGATCGTTGCCTTGATGCAAATTCTTTTTCAACAGATGATTTCGCATGTAACCAATGGCATGAGTGTGACCTATTACCTTATGAATGGTCGTATAAATGACGCAGAACTATGATGATCATGCAGGAGGAAACTTCTCTCTGTGTGATTATCTGAAACAGGAAGGTGCGTTAGAAAAAGGAATTGGATGAAATAGGAATAATTCATATATGTGAGGGCAGGCTTGCACATGGCGGCGTACTGCCTGTTGGGGTAACTGACTGGAACCGTAATGGTGGTTGGTTGGTTGGTTGCTCCTTCTAATCCTGGTGTGTGTTATCTGGTGTCTTGCTAAAATCCAGACCGTCTTCATGTTCCATTCCAATACTTCTTGCTTTGGCTCATGTGGTTCAACGAGAGCTTGTCTGACCCCTGGCACGACATTGTATCATTGTATGGTGGTATATATATATACACAGCAGAATTTAACAAATAGGATAGGATGTATCATATAACACACAGTATTTATATAGCGTGCAGTGTATCCATGAAAGCCAACTGGATAGCTTACCTTTTTCAAAGAGTGCGACGCTACGATACGAGAAGGGAAGATTGAGTCGGCTCACGAAGAATACAAAGCTATGATGGAACTTGAAGAAGACACCCCAACTTCCGCTAAGAACACTCAGTTCAATTGATAGAAGGGAGATTAGGAGGGTTGGCAACAAATTGGTTGGTACCGCCGGTACGTAGGTACTGTGCTACTATCGTACTGTTGTAAGTAGCGAGTAGCGAGTAGCGCCGTGATAGCTTCAGTCGGATAGATAATTGGAGGCTAGTAATTATACGATACTACCATACGAACTGTACATAATAGCAGCTCTACAGGTCACACGTACACGTGCTAGCTAAAACAGCGGTGAAAAAGGCTTCTCTCAAATTTTTTTAATCTCAATCCTACTCAATCGTTGATCCTAATCTTTGATCTCACATCGTCGTGTCATCGACGATGCAAAATTCCCAAGCATACAATACAGCAAGGTATGTACTATAATAGCAAGTTCTTTCACCTTACTAGCTTGCTATCATAATAATATGTTACCACATCTTTATCATGCGGTCCAGAAATATACTCTTCCTCTTTGCTCTTTGTTTTACTTCACATCTTCAATATAATAAGACGGTTTTATAGACGTTATAAATCAATTGTTTGCGCATGTTTGCGCACAAAAAGGTGCGCGCTGCTTCTTCCTTGGTATCTAAAAGCACTCGCACTCGCACGCTGTACACGCTGCTGTATTATTATTAGCGTGGCACGTAGTTTGAAGTTCATTCTTTCAACTTTCAACCGACATGCGACATGTCACTACCTCGTAAGCAACATACATTCCAAATCCAACACCGAATAATTCCATATCCACCACAAAGCACAAAGCTCGCCTACAAAAAGGATATCTTGGCACTCATAGCAGCAACATACTTCATATTCATTGAGCTGCGCCTTCAGGGTCATCTAGCCTCACAAACGCAAAGGGTGTGGATCCAATAATAATGAGTCAAGATGCAGAAGTTTCCCAAGGGGGGTATCCAGTGGAGATCGAATTATCATCATCCCTTCAAAATCTTCATGAAGATCTAAATAATGCACCAAGTTACAACGCTAATGGTCATCGTTCTAAAGTTTCTCGTGCCACTACTGCTAATAAAAAAATCAACGACTGGGAATTTACGATACCGTCGCGTTCCATATTCCTAGCCTATCCGGGTCATAAATCTAATAATAATGCTCCCATAGTAGAGAATCCAAAAGCAGCTCCATTTCTGGGATGGGAATTTGCATCAAAATTCACAAGCTGGAAAGTTCGATCTCAAAATATCCTAGCAATCACCTTTACTCAGTCTCTCCATGCACTGCCTATACATACTAACAAGAATGTCGCAGTAGATTACGTACAGCGTGTGTTCAAACGGAGCAAATGTGTCAATGCATGTTTCAAGAAACCTAAAGTTTACGTTGAAACATACACTGCGGAAGATATCTCAAGTGTTAGATTCTTGGAGAAGACAGAGTTGAATATGCGCGGATTCGAGGAATGTCAAGGGGTACAGGTTTTGCTTCGAAATAAAAACATTACCGAGACCAGATTTCCTGCTCGGTTCAAGAGTGTGGTTCACAACAAACAAATGCCTCATAATGGACAAAGTATTTTGGAAAAGAGTGGATATGATCAAAAAGATGAGGAAGGCATGGATGATGGGATCCCTTCTCCACCCTGGCATGACAAACGCGCTTCCGCAAAGATTAGACATCCCATTATCGTCACCTTTGTAATGCCAAATCTCTCGCACAAGGATCACATGGAAAGTGGTCGAAATAGTGTTCACGGTAATGATAACAAGACTTTGGCTCCCCCATTGTTGTGGAAAGTGCAAATGCCACCAGACGCAAGTATTGCGCTTGAAGCCTTCACCGTCTTGGATGGGAATTTGGACGTACATTCAACAATGCAAAAAGAAATTTTTAACGATAAGGATGCAGAGTCGCAAGATTCTTATAGCGATAGTGATTGCTCGGCATCCCACCCCAGCAATATATATATCAATGGGTATCAAAGCTGGTCATTTGCTGGTAGCGTGGCGCAAGGAGACGAACAACCTAAGCCTGCAATGCCTGACTTCTTGAGCAAAGCATTTAACGATGGAGCTGATATCCCCCCTGCTCCTACTGAAGAGGAGGATGAAATATGGGTTCGAAATGATGGTAGTGATACTTTAATGCGTGGTGGATATGTTCAGAAAGGTTGCTCAAATATGAAGAATGACGACAGTTACAGTGGTAACTTTCACAAGATCGCATACTACACATCAGACTTTTATACCTGTGTATCATGCAACGAAAGCGAAGACGATGACAATGATGATGGTCTCAACAGTGATTTAGCAACAAGATCGGCGAAGGCTAAGCTGGATGAGCATGGCGGACCGGCAATGGTCCTTGGATTTCTATCACAGAGGAAACAATATGGACTTATCACATTAGATTCAGATCTTTGCCGTGTTGCGATGCATGCTTCCATGCAAGGACTTATTGCATCTGATAAAAAAGGGATTAGTACTGATTGGGCTTACTGTCAAATATTGCCGGGCAATTGTTATGATGAAGAACCAATGGCATCATATCTGAATGCGGTCAGTTCATACAATGTTGCAAAGCCCTTTCAAAGTTTTCCGCCCTTGACTGGTTGGTGTAGTTGGTACCATTACTATGAAAATATTGATTCAGCGTCTCTCACAGACAATTTTAAGAGATTGGCAGATCTAAAGTCGAAAATTGCATCAGATACGGTAATTATCGATGATGGATATATGACAGCTTGGGGAGACTGGGATTCTTTGAAGCCAAAGGGGTTTCCGAAAGCAAGTGGAGGTATGAAAGCGCTTGCAGATAGCATTGAATCCAACGCAATGATTCCTGGAATATGGATGGCTCCTTATGCCTGCGATAAGAATTCAAAGCTTGCGAAAGCACACCCAGATTGGATCATTCGAAATAACGAAGGAAGGATCGCTAATTCATCCAACTGTGGGAAGTTCTTTTACGGGTTGGACGCGTCAAATCCTGCTGTTCGTGAATATGCTTTCAAATGCATTCGCCGAGCAGTGCAAGAGTGGGGATACAAGGTGTTGAAACTAGACTTTTTGTATGCAGCGTGCTTGCAAGGAAACGGAAAGTATGATTTGAGCATGTCTAGAGCTGATACCATGTATCTTGCACTGCAGACTCTAAGAGCTGCTGCTGGACCAGACACCTTCATCATTGGTTGTGGCTGCCCTATTGGCCCTGCGATTGGACTCCTCGACGCTAATAGAATTAGTGCTGACACAGGGCCAACATGGTATGCAGATTTTCCTTTGCCTTGGTGGGATCACGGAACGCTACCAAGTTTGCGAGCCATGGTTAGAAACTCTATCACTCGCTCATCGATAGGGCATAGATTTTGGCACAACGATCCAGATTGCATCCTTCTTGGAAAAACTACTAGGTTAACAGATGTTGAGATTAAAAGTGCGGCTACTGTTATTGCGATGACTGGAGGGATGATGCTGCTATCTGATGATTTGAGTAAACTCTCCAATGAACGATTGAGGGTTGCAACCAGAATACATCCCGTCACAGGCGTGACAGGAGTTGTCTTGGACCTTCATAATACTAGCCAAAGTGGCATTCCGAGTTTGATGAGACTTTGGTGTACTGATGAGATTGAATTAGACATGAAAGAAATGTCTGCAGGGGAGATTGCAACATTAAACGCAAAGAGAACTTCTTTCATCTCTGGCAGATCCTCATGGACAAATCCATGGGATCGTGAAAGAAATTGCTTGCCTGTTGCAAAAGGTCTCGGATCTTGGTCCGTTGTATCATTAAGCAATTGGTTAGACAAAGAAACAATAGTGTCTTTACCGATGCACGCTGCGTTGCCACCAAAGCATGTTGCCCCAAATGATCTTCATCTTGGTTACCACGTGTTCAGCTTCTGGTCTGCAAAGTATGCTTGGGTTTCAGTAGACCAAAGCATGAAAAGTATTAGCAAAAAGCTAGGGCCACATGAATCGGAGATATTTCATGTAAAGCCAGTGTCTCTTAGCAAAGGTCAGTTCATTGGAAGTGAATTGCATTTTACTTGTGGATACGAGGTGGTAGAGTTTAATTCGACAAGTTCAACCATAGACTTGAAGCTACGAAACGATTCGAAACGGTCAGGGTTTGTTTACGTGTACATGCCTTGCTATGCCAACACAATGACAGTGACCATGAGCGGCATGGTTGCACGAGGTGAAATTGTTTTTAGAACACCAAAGATTGGTCACGACAACACTTTTTATGGCGGTCATGTTGTTCGAGTATGGGTTGTCATCAATGGAAATGGGTCAAAAGATGATGGTAGAGTTACTGTTAGAATATAGACATGAGAGATTCCAGACTTAACAGCATATATACATTTGATTGGAATATTGTACTAATGAATCGTTTAAAATCCTAGTATGGAGTGCACGAAATGTATTGTTAATTATTTTTCTTGAAACCTGAAAAAAGTGCAAAGCGTTGGCCTGTGTCTGAAGCGCGAATCGAGTAGAAGGGCGGAGAACTCCTTTCGATGGAGAGAGGCCTAAAAGGCCTTGCTCCATTCGATTCCTTAGAGTTCGCCGAGGGGCGAATGCCTCTTCA
>Ga0136553_1000419_pt1 | contig 14765 bp, 10 predicted proteins | sample AntRauTorckE5430_FD_101384 | JGI IMG/M metagenome (GOLD analysis project Ga0136553, IMG submission 101384) | Saline lake microbial communities from Rauer Islands, Antarctica - Metagenome Torckler E5 #430 | ecosystem: Environmental > Aquatic > Non-marine Saline and Alkaline > Saline | place... | reverse complement strand
TGGGACCTGACCGAAGACAAACGCTTCACCCTGACCGACAATACGATCGGGCAGCTGGAAGGGCTGGAAGAACCGCTCTTTGTCCGGGTACTCCTGAGCGGTAAGCTGCCGGCCGATTACCAGCGATTGGCCGATAAGGTAGACGAGATACTGACGGATTTCGCGGGGTACAACAGCTTGCTAGAGTACGAATTTGCCGACCCGCTGGCCGGTAACCAGGAGCAGCGAGAGGAGCGACAGCGTAACCTGGCCGAGGAAGGCGTACTGCCCCTTACGGTTTACGCCGCCGAATCAGCCGCCGAAAGATCCCAAACACTGGTGTACCCCTACGCCCTGTTGTACTACGGTGGCCGCACCCGGATCGTGCCGTTGCTACAGCCCGCACCTCCCGGATTCAGCCCCGCCCGGCAACTCAATAAAGCAGAATCCCTGCTGGAGTACAACTTCAGCCGCGCGATCGAAGGGCTGACCAATAACGATAAACCGCTGATTGGCTTCACCCTCGGCCACGGGGAACTGTCTCCGGAAAAGACCGCCGACCTGGTGAGTGAACTCCGTAAAGACTACGACATCGGCCCCATTTACCTGGACAGTTTCGTTAATATCCCGCAGGAAGTGAAGCTGCTGATCGTTGCCAAACCGATTATCCCATTTACCGAATTCGAGGTGTTTAAAATCGATCAGTACGTAATGGGCGGCGGTAAGATCCTCTGGGCGCTGGATAATATCGGTATGGATTACGACTCCCTTCAGGGCCGCAATGAGTTTTACCCCCAGCCCCGAGACCTGGGCCTCAACGATCTCTTCTTCAAATACGGTTTGCGGATGACGCCGGTGCTGGGCCTCGACCTGACGAGCACCCAAATTGGCATCGTGACCAGCAGCAACGGTGGTCGGCCGCAGGTAAACATGACGCCTTTTCCTTACCACGTCATGGCCATCCCCCAAGGGGCCCACCCCATCATCAAGAACCTCGACCCGGTCGACCTCCGTTTTCCGACGGTGCTGGAAACGGTCGACGACGACAACCCGGACGTTAAAAAAACGGTGCTCTTGCAGTCCAGCCCCCGCTCGCGCCGCAAGCGATTGCCCGCTCCCATCGACCTCGACGCTCAGAAGTACAACATTGACCTCGACCGCTTCAACGAGAGTGGTCTGCCCTTCGCCTACCTGCTGGAAGGCGTCTTCGACAGCCCGTACGCCAACCGCCTCAACAGCGTTCGGGAAGAAGAATTACGGGCCGCGGGTATGTCCTTCAGGGCTCGTTCGCAACCAACCAGCATGATCGTAATTACCGATGGTGACGTGATGGCCAACTCCATTCAACGCGACGGTACCACTCGGGAACTAGGTTATAATATCTGGGATAAGTTCACCTACGCTAATAAGCCTTTCCTGCTCAACAGCATCGAATACCTCCTCGACCCGGACGGGGTAATCGGTTCGCGGGGTAAAGAAGTAAAACTCCGGTTGCTCGACCGGGAAAAAGCCCGGGCGCAGACCGGTTTCTGGCGAGCCATCAACATCGGTCTTCCGCTACTGCTACTGGCTATTTTCGGCCTTGTTTTCAACTGGCTGCGGCGGCGGCGATATGCCCATTGAGCCATCAATCGTTTCCGCTTTCTAATCTTCCCTGAAAAAACCACCGCCCTACCTAGTCCAACGATCAAAAGCTATACCCCCCGATGAACAGAACGCTACTCCTTCTCCTCGCCGTCCTTTTACTAGGCGGTTTCGCCTGGTGGGCCACCACGGCTGGCACGACGCCCGAAAGCATTAGTGACCGCTCACCCGATCGGCAGTTTGGCATTGCCAGCTTCGATGAAGATGTCCACCGCATCTTCATCGCCGACCGTAACGGCCACAAGGTCACCCTTAGCCGCGGCGGCATTACTGGTTGGCTGGCCGACGGCCGGCCCGCCAACGAGAACATCATGAAAAACCTGCGCGACGCAGCCACTAACCTCAAAGTCAAAAGCCTGAGCGCTGAAAAGGCAAAGCCTTATATGATCAAGGACCTCGCAACCAGCGGTATCCTGGTCCAGCTGTTTGACAAAGAAGGACAGAAACTACGCGGCTACTACATCGGCGGCGGTACCCACGATGAACTCGGTACCCACGCCATTGTGGAAGGCAGCGAAGAGCCCTACGTAGTCGGGATGCCATTCTTCACCGGTAGCGTCCGCGCCATCTTCGGTATGTGGGGCGATGAGTGGCGCGATAAAGTGTACTTCCGCATCAACCCCGACGAGGTGGAATCCCTCAGCATCGAGTACCCCACCCAACGCAACCGCAGCTTTGTACTCACAAAAACCAAAGGTAAATTCCGGGTTGCCCCCTTCTACGAAACCGGTCAGCCCGTAAAGGAAGTCTCAGACGGCCGGGCTGAGGGCATCCTCGCCCGCTACGAATCTTACTACATTAACAGCTACGAAAATACCGACACCGAAACGGCAGCCTACGCCAAAACCATCCTCCCTTTTGCCAACATCACGGTCAAGGAAGCAGGTAAGGTGCCACAAACCATCTCCATCTTTCCCCGCTACCTGGGCGAGACCCGGATTGATGACGGAAAGAGCACGAACGAAGTCAGTAGTGCAGAGCTTCAGGCCTACACCGCCTTTGTCAATGATGGCCAGGACTGGGCACTGCTTAATGTGGAGACGACGCGGCCTTTGCTGGTGAGTTACCAGTCGTTTTAGGCCATTTCAACAGATTTGCGCTAGAAATCACTCGTTGGCACGCGTCTTTGGGGTAAAGGGAACCCAAAGTAAGCAGAGGTCGATTTGACTCGTCCGCCGAGTGATTTAGAGACGTTCATACCCGCTCGTCGTCCCGAATGATTTCGGAACGACGAGCGGAGGAAGGTTCTCCTGGTGGACTGATTCAGAAGTTTCGTTGGTAGAAACAGCGCATAGCTATCTGATTAACAACTGTTTATTTCCGTTGAACTGTAAATAAGCTTTTGCTTCAGCCCACTAGCCCGGATCTTCGGTAGCGACCTTAAAGTTGTGCCTCTTGTCGGCGTAACCCAGCAGCACCGGACTAGCCCAGAGACGCGGGGATTCGAATTTGGTTCCCACCCAGCGGTCTAGGTAATTGATGGTAGACGTTTGGAGGGCGTGGTCAACGGCCTCCCCCTTGTTAAGGGCCTCGAGGAAACCGGTGGAGATATCGAAGCCAGCCTTATCGGCCACTTCCCAACGCTGCGCCAAAACGGAGCGGGTTCCGCCAAAACAAAAGGCGCGGGCTAGGCTATTGATTCCTTCGCCGTTGGCCACCCCTCCGTTGTCGGTATGGCAGGCGTTGAGGATCACCAAGGGTATGCGGAAGCTAGACTGCTGGAGAATTTCGGCCAGCGATACCAGCTCTCCGCAAGTCTCCTCACCAGCGCACCGGGGAGCCAATACGATGGCGGATGCGTAGGGGTTGATCTCGTCGACAATTCCATGGGTAGCGATATGAACGACGGCGTGTTCGGCAAAGGCGCAAAAAAAGTTCTCTTTGGTTACCTCCGCGTTGGCGTACACCTGGCCCCCGGTGATCTGGGCACCGGTTCTTACTTCTTCAACGGCAAAGGGCAAAGGATTATACCTAAAGCCGCGGGGTCCGGTTAGCAGACTAGTCTGTTCATCCGATATGACGAAGTCGGCATCGGCGGCGAAGTCGACCCCAAAGCCAGCGTAGGGAAGGCTTACCTGGCCGGAGGTGCTTTGGACCGAGCGCAGCGACTGCCAACTGTAGGCGGTGCTAAGCGCGAAGTCTTGAATGAGGTAACGGTCATCATTTTTCAGGGAGGCGAAGGCCACCGCCCACAGCGCCCCGTCCGGAATGAAGGCGAGGCGGGTAACGTCTCTCGGTAGCTCGGCGATGAGCTGGCCGAGCAGCAGCTGGTAGAGGGCTTGGCTTGCGGCGGGGTAGTCGAGGTAGGTATTGATCAGGGAGGAGAAGGTGTCGGGCAGGGCAGTTTCGTAGTAGGTGATGCCCCGGGTAAGGTCGGTCACCGTGGCGTAGAGGGTTTGGCGGCCGTGGTAAAAATCGATAACGGCCTGGTGGGGATGCACCAGGCTAGGCAATTCAGTGATCGTGGGTAGCGGTGGTCGCGCGAGGGCGGCGGCGAAGAGAGGGTAGCCGAAGGCGAGGCGATCATCGAACGCGGCCAGGCGGTTGGCGAGCTTAAGCACTTCGTCTTGCCGCTCGGGGCGGTCGACCGGAGCGGCGGCTTTCTCGTCCGCCTGGGCGATAACGAGGTCGGTACGCAACCGCTCCCGCAGTTCGAGTTCGGCGGGGGGGATACCCGCCAGTTCGGCGATCTGAGCCCCGTCGAGCCGCCGGCGCAGCGCATTACCTTTGGTCGCGGCGATGATCCGAAAAGTGGCCGCAACGTATTTTCTGGGTTGCCTCCTGTGGCGACCGAGCCGGCGGGTAAGGCGGATGGCCCCTTCATAATGATCACGGAACTTAGGTAGCGCATTAAATAAGGCTGCGGTCAGGCTACCGCGCTGGTTGAGGTTGTACAGCAGGCTGTCCAGTTTGAAGTGACAATCCAGCGCCAGGGGCTGAAGGACGGGGTTCGGATGCTCAGCGTAATAGCTGAACTTGTGCAGCAGCCAGTCCATCAGCAACTCGTTGCGGTACACCACGTTTCCAGAAAGCACGGGCAGCCGCGCTGGCCCGTCGACCGTAGCTTTACGTACCAGGTAGTTGAGACTCTGCTGAAAGCGGGACTCGGCCAGGGCCTGGTCGTTGTGCTGGCCCGCGATGCGCGCACCCTGGAGGTAGAGGTTGCCGTAGTGATAGGCATCCTCGAGGGCAAGGGCGTCGGCTTCGTGCTCGAGCTCGCAAAAGAAAGTCTCGGCGTACCGCGTTTGCCCGGTGGCAAGGTAGTATTCCAGCAAGTGTACGCCAACACTCCCCGCTCCCGTACAGGGGTAAAACTTCCCCTTACTGTCGGCGCACTGCCGCTGAAATTCCTCCCGGGCGCAGCTTAGATAGTCGTAGGCGGTTTCGTAGTCCTTCGTCCGCAGCGCGCCCTCGCCGTACAGCGAAAGGGCGAAGCCGTAGAAGTCCGGCCAATCGGTCAGGTCGGTAGTGTCCAGATAGCTCCCTACCGCTTTAATACCTTCCCGTTCCGCTCCGTTGGCGATCTGCAGCTGGGCCCGCGAAATTGGAGCGGAGATGGTGGCGAAATCCGACCGAAGTTCTTTCGGAAAAGCAAGGATGCGGTCAAGGATCAATAGGCCGAGCTCATAGTCCGCTACACCCATGGCGATTACCGCTTTATCATCCAGGATTTCGCTATAAACTGCCGTTGCCCGGACGCTGTCGGGACCATAAATAAGGGGCTGTACTATCTTCTCGGCCTGAAGCAAATACTTGCTCGAGGCCTCCTGATCATCCAACCGAGCGAACATCACCGCCTTCGACCGCAGGGCGTCGGCAATCCTTATTTGCTCCTCGACGCTTTGCGGCAGTTGTTCCCGAATGGCCAAACAGCGATCAATGATCTGTAGCGCACGCCAGTATTTTCCCATGCCATTGCATACACGGGCGTAGGCGTGCAGAACGTCCGCAAACGCCGTACAAAGGGTATCCCCCTCTCTCTTTACAATCTTTTCCTCCAAAAACAGCAAGCGTTCCTGGTACCTTTCCAAGGTCTTGGCCTTGCGCAGTAGTTGGCTGTATGCCTGGCAGCCGTCGGTTTGGCCATAGCTGGCTAAAGGAAGCAACAAACCACAAAATAAGAAGGACAAGATAAAGGGTAAGCGCATGGTAATAAATAGGTAGGTGGGAAAAACTATAGCTAGATCTTAAGCGAAACAAAAGCACTCCTTTCCAACTTCAGCTCCTTGCAGCCATTGAGGGCGGTAAAGCTTGTCGGCGACGGGATACCGTAGGTGAGCAGTATACATATAGTGCTCCATACCAGACAAAATTAAACAAAATCTAGCTACGCAGTTTACTTTTCAAATTCGCCCTCTTGGGCAATCGCAAAGCCGTTGGCTGAAATACGGTACGGGGGTTGGTTCGTCCGCTACTGGGTTCACAATAAACTCGCCATAGCAATTGAGCTTTCTCCTAAAAAATTAATCTTTTTGTGGCTTTTCTATCGCCCCTAACGCCGCCACTACCTGCTGGGCGATCTCCTCGGCAATACCGGCGGCAACGAGCATTTCAAAGCAGACCCAACCTTCGGGAAGGTTACCCGGTGCGGCGTTAAAGAGCTGATGAATGAGGGCTTCTTGAGCCGGGGTAAGGCCCGTAAGGAAGCGCTCGTAGTAGATGGTGGTTTGCTGGGCACTAACGAGCATAGGGAAGGTGCAGCAAGAAAGCAGCAGGAACAGGGAAAAGAGCGTTTTCATGAAAGTGATTTTTCTGTCCAAAGCGGAAGCTTTTGTGACTACCGCAGCGCGAAAATGTATTTTCAAAAAAGAGTACCTCGCGCCGTCACAGCTTCGCCTTTTTTATCTTAGAGAAAAAAATAAGTCCTCCATGATCACCCATGCTTCTACCCTACCGCCTTCCGACCCGGAGGGACTGCGCGAAAAAAACTTCGGACTTTCCATCGAGGAGTTCCACACGATGGTGGAGCGGTTGCGCGCCGGAGACGAGACGCTGTTCGAGCAAATCCATTTGGCCCAGTTTGACTACTGCCAGCGCAAGCTGCAACAGTTTGAGGGGCTTAGCGAGTGGGAAGCCTACGACGCCACCATGGAGACGCTGTTGCAAGTGCGAGACTTACTGCTCCAGAACAAGCTGCGGTACGGTAACCTGCGCTTCCTCTTCGTCCGGATCGCCAAGCAGTTCCACGAACGGGGACGTAAGAAATCTTCCGTAATCCGTAGCCTATCTGACAGCGAGTACGCCCTAGCCGAGGACCTCGACCATCACTACGATGCGGAAAACTTTGACCAGCTGGAGCGGGCGTTTCGCCAACTCGGCACCGCGTGCAAAGTCTTACTCACGGCTTTTTACTTCAAGCGCCAAACGCTCAAGGAGATCGCCCTGGAGGAATGCCTGAGCCACGAATCCGTCCGCCAACAAAAAAGCCGCTGCGTGAAGACGCTGCGCAAAAACTGCTCCCTTGCGTCTTTCTAAACTTTAACAATACAACTAATGAAACCAGATAACCCCCTCCTCCAGGCCCTTCCGGACTCCCCCGAGGAAGATCGCTTGCTGGGCGACTTCGTTCGCCAATTAAACAGAGCAGCCCTGCGCACAAAATACGCCAAACGGCTGACCACAGACCACGGCATCGTCGAACCCGAGTGCCCGCGGGTTTCCACCGTTTTAGCGCCCGACCGCCCCTTGCGCACTGTGTGGCGTTCGCGGGTGGCCCAAATTGCCGCGCTTACCCTACTGATTTTTTCGGCAGGTACCGCATGGTACTTCAGCGAGCGGGCCAGCGCTGAGCAGGAGCTGCTGGCCGCCTACCTGCTCGTGGAAGACTATTACGTGCCGATTACCCGGTCCGCCCCAGCGCAGCAGTTGCCGCTTACCGTGATCGAGCGGCAGCTGCTCCTGGATTTCGGCGCCCAGCGATTCGATAAAATCACGGCCCTGATAAACGTACCGTTAACACCGACCGGTAATTTCTTTCTCGCGCTATCTTTCATCGCCACCGAACGTCCGGAAGAGGCACTTCAGACGCTTGCGCTCATCTCCGCCGACGATCCTGAATACGGGGTCGAGGCCGACTGGTACGCCACGCTGCTGCGCTTGAAATGGGGTAACCGCGCCAAGGCCATCGAGCGGTTGCAGTACTACGCGGCTTCGGAGGAATTCATGTCTGTGCGGGCGCGAGCGTTGTTGGAAGTCGTTAATAAACAGTAACGTGGCGGCGGGCCGGACCTTACGGCCCTTCGTTCGCGACCACCTCGTTGATAAAGCCCCTGCGCCACCGGCATAGGGGCTTTTCGTGTCCATTCTGACCCCTTGGTGCCGTTTTTCAGGGCGCGGGCGCGGGTGCAAGGCGGAAGAATTAAGGAGCAAGGTTGGGGCGGTTCAGACGACTCACAAAAAATAAATTTTCCCTGAAAGGAGGCCGTCACACTCATTGGTCAAAATACTTAGGATAATGTAACCGCGCTTAACGAGCGCAATCAACTTCATCTCCCTAAATTAATTCCGATGAAAACACTTTTTATTTCTTTCCTGGTCGCTGGTGGTCTGTTCTCCTCTTCCACTACCCCCATGCCTACGGCTAATGAAAGCCTGGACCACGACTGCGAAGTTACGGTGGGCAGTAATACCGTAAAATGCAATGATTGCAACTGCGAAAAGATATTGCGCGATCTGCTCAAAGCCCAGTAATTTTTTCTCTTTTGCCCCCCGTGATGGTTTTCAAAGGCCATCACGGGGTTTATTCTTCCTCTCTACCAATTCTTCCGTCATGAACAAGCTATTCCTTTTATTCATCCTTTTGCTGTCTGCTTTTTCTGCGGACGCTCAGTCTTCCGCCATAGTTACCTACCAGTGGAACGATGCGTTCGGGCACGCCCCTAAATTTCAACTGCTTATCAATGAGAACATCTCCGTTTTCCGCCATCACCAGCCCAGCGTAGACTATACGATCGGCGCGAGTATGGAAATCACCATCGGCCACAATCACTTTGATTTCTGGTACGACCATGGGAAACAGCGGCTACTCGAAACCCGCGAAACCATTCAAAATGTAGCCACCCAAGCGAGCTGGGACCCCGCGGAGATGAATTGGGAGATCACTAACGAAACAAAGTCGTACCGGGGGTACACCGTCCAGAAGGCCATTACGAAAGCTCACCTGACGTGCGAACCGGAATACACTTTCGGGAACGCTATCGCCTGGTTTGCCATCGACCTTCCCTTTCCCACCGGGCCGATGCGTTACTATGGCTTGCCCGGGCTCATCGTTGAGCTCACCTTTACCGAGCGCGGGCAGACCTGCCTGATGACGGACATTAGCTTTAAAGAAACCGAATGTTTAGAGTGGCCAACGGCTAACAGTGGCCTGTTGATTACCAAAGAGCAGACCCTTTTCCCTTCCCTTATTAGCGGTAAGGAGTTACGAAATTACACCAAAACGGGATCGAAGAAGTGAGTGCGTGTCTGCAAATAACCATCATTGCACCTGCGTCTACGCCCAAAAAAACCGCTAGCTGAGAAGTCCCTAATCCGATGATTGATCTACCCGTCAATTCTACCGCCATGACACTCCTACGCCCCATATATAGCGTATTATTTTTAGTGTGCGTACCCTTCCTGATAACCGCTCAAACCATAAGTGGCCGGGTGACAAATGGTTGCGACGGCAGCGCGTTATCCTTCGTTACCGTAGTCGTTACCCCATACGGCGAGCCGACGATATTGGGGTTCGACCAGACGAATGATGAGGGTCTTTACCGTATTAAGCTGCGCGAAAACGCGCCGCTGGATATAGAAATAAGAACCAGCCATCTTGGCTACTCCATTATGACCCAGCGCGTTTTGCTCGACGGTGCGAGCGGCGGAACGATTAACCTGCCGATCGTGATTTACCCCAAGGGAGCGGACCTCACGACGGTAGAAGTGAAAGCCGCACGCCCCGTCACGGTCAGCGGCGATACGATCATATATGATTTCGAGCATTTCACCAGCCTGCGGGATGAAGACCTGGAGGACGTTTTTCGCCGCCTTCCGGGTTTTGAAGTACGTCCGGACGGCTTGATTACCATGAATGGTCAGGTGATCCGTAAGCTACTCGTTAATGGCGAAGAAATGCCGACCAGCGATCCGGCCATGCTGGCCAAAGCGTTGCCAGCGGATTTCGTGACTAAGCTGGCCGTTCGCTTCGACGAGCGGGACCGCCGCATTAATGAAAACGCGCTGGACGCCGACCCCTTCGCTGTCATCGATATTGAGTTGAAAGAGGGTATAAGCCTTGATCTTTTCGGTAAGGGCGTCCTTAGCCTCGGGGTGGGCGAACGCGCCGCACCAGGGGGCCACGGCAATACCTTTTCGCTGACTAAGCGGGTTCGCTGGCACGGCTTTGCCGACCACGACCAGTTCGGCGACGAGCACATCGATTTAATGATGCTGGAGAATATTGGCGAAGCCTCCTTCAGCGATCAGTTTGAAGAAAGCGACAACATTGCGGACTACGCGGACAGTGAAGGCTACCAAAACGGATTTTTCGGTTATCTGAAATATTTTGAACATCGGGAGCGATCCGTGGCGGGAGTAGCGGCTAAGCTTCCTTTTCAAAAAGCAGACCTTTACGTAGGTACTTACAACTATCTGGACCGCACCGCGCGCGCTAGTACAGACGAGTTGCGCACACTGAACGGAACGGCGTTTAACTGGCAGGAAGCGAATACTGACCGGCGGTTATCGAGTTTCAACAAGGTCGACTACCGCCTCCACGGCACTTCGGTGGGTTTTCGCGCTTCGGCGGGCTATATCCTTGATGATTTTCGCAACCAACAACTCACTACGGAAGCACTTACGGGCTACCGCTTCGCCAACAACGCCACGCCACGGCGCAACGTTGGCTACCTTAATGCCCGAGCGGATTTTCCGGTCAAGCAGGGCCACGAGCTAAGCCTGCGCCACGAGTCGGCTTACCGCAACGAGGGCCTGTGCGATGATCGGGTAGCGACCGACACCACGCTGGCACGCCAATTATTCGGAACTTCATTGCCCGCGTTTAATTTCCAAACCAACTCCGATAGAAGCGGTTGGCAGCACGCCACCGAGTTGACGGCGGTCTACGCGCTCAGTACCCCTCTAAGCCTGCGGCTGAATGCCCAGCTAAACGCCATATCGGAACGCCGACAAACCGATGCTGAGGCGACCAGCACTACCGAACCCCTACCCTTCCCCACTTCATTCATTTTACCGCCCACCTCGCGCCAGCAACAACTGGCTCAGCTCAGCGCGGGGCTGAGATACCGCGTCAACGGTTGGCGCATCGACGCCCAGGTGGGCCAGCTGCTGACCTTCCACCCCTGGGCGGGCCGACAATACCAAAACCTTACGCTAAAAGCCGCAGCCCGCTTCAAGGCTACGGGATACGATCACCTCGAAATGATCTATGAGCGGCGCCCCGGGCTATTTGCGCTGGGTAACTTCTTTGACGAGACCGCACTCATCGGCAATCAATTGCTCCAGCAAGGCGTACCCGGCGGACTTTCCCCGACCGACAATACCCGCGTGACGGTGTCGGGGGGAAAATACTTTCATGGCCTCGGGCTAAGGCTAAGCACGTATTCCAACTACTACCGTACGTTCAACGGGATGGTCTTTAGCGCACCAGCGGAGGGCTCGGCACTCACCACCCAAAGCGCGGGCCAGCAGCCCAATGATTTGGCTCAGCTGAGTCTACGGATTTTAAAGCAGTTTAAGAACAGCGGCTGGAAAGTGCTCCTTCATCCGTCTATGGTTGGCTACCAGACGCCGTTAGCTACCGAAGGCCCGAAGAAAGATTTCGTGACTGGCATCAATTTTGATCTGGCACTGGAACTAACGTTTGACCAGGCCGACCGGCCATGGTCCCTAACGGTCAAACCCAGATATACCTATTTTAACTCTGCTACCCGCTCCGGGCTGCGCCTGGGCGAACAACGGCTGTGGTGGACTCACCTCGTATGGCAGCGCAGCCTCCTCTCCGAGCGATTGCTGGTCGGAGCCGAAGCCACCGCCTTCACCACCGGGCAGGAGGGTTATAGTAGCGGCTTGCTGTGGAACCTTCAGCTGACGCTGCCGGGAACGCGTCATCGTTTGCAACTGGCGGTAGAGAACATCTTTGACGTCCGCAGTTTACGCCGCAACGACCTTTCTCCCTTCCAGTGGCGGAGCATGGATGCTCGCATGATGGGTCGCTTTGCTAAGCTAAGCGGAACGTTTAGGTTACACTAATCGAATGCTTTTTTATGCCCTCAGACCAAAAAGAGTTTTCTGACATACGTCACACTCCGACAAAAAATTTCTTTAGTCTGTAAAGTAAACCGCTATGATAATCGAACTACTACAAACGGCGAACCGAAGAATCAATATGGTTCGCTTCTACATCATAGAAACGGCCCTACCCGAACGCAAAAGCAAGATGAGCTATGTTTTGCTAAGCGGATCAATTGGAGGGGAGCAACGCCAAATTGGCGAATTTGTCTGGTGCAGCGGCTGGGCAGCCTTTGACCAAGCTACCGGGAGGTTGCTGCTCTACGTAGCGGCTACCGATAGCACTAACGACGACCACCACAAGCGTTGCTCTTCAAGCTTTTATTTAAACAACGACTGCCTGATCCCAGCCAACGAACTTACCGCACTGGGGATACGGGAAGGCGATTTATACTTACCAGCACGGGTCTACCCGGCAATCCACCTCGATAATTACGCATTATCAGCCATTGCGTTATGCCGAGCCAAAGAAAATAAAAATACGGCTCTTGACAACAAGCCGCTCCCCTTATCAATGGCGTCCTAAGAACACGAAAGACAAAGATCGAAACGCCTTCGATCTGCTTTAATCATCATTTTTTTCCAACCTTTTAATTAATTTCAACCATGTTCTCCCTTAAAAATTATTTCATTCCCCTATTCTGTTTCTCACTGGTGGCGCTATCGTCGTGCGAAAAAGAAGCCCCCATCAGTCCGGATGTTTCTGCGGCACAGTTATCCACTGCTGAGACTTATAGCGCTGTCCAACATATTCTTGTTCAAGCGCTGCAAGACCCTGCTGTACGTGCGTACGTCAAAAACCGGGCCAGCGATCGGATGACTTACGACTATGAAATCGTTTACGGAATGGTAAAAGACGAGCAGCTAAGCGATGGCCGTAGTCTTGAGCAAGCCTTTCTCACGGCGGAATCTATATTATTGGGTAGCAAAATTGATCAGCCGGTCGTCAGTACGCTGCCAACGAAAGCCCCCCTTCTGAGCATAAACGTGCCCCATGGCCTTTTCGATTGGGACACCGACCAGTTTATCCCACCCGTCATCCTGGATGCGGAGGAAAACCTGGAGAACGGCCGTGTCTCCGCCATGTACCCCGACGGACACACGAAGATGATCTCCCTCGAGCAAATGCCCAACCATGCCATCATCACCCTAGAGCAGAACGAACGCATGGTCTTCTACGACAATGCCTACCGACTCGACCCAGGCCTGATCATGGCAATTGCACCCGAGCCTGGTGACGTTCAAAACAGTGAGACGACGCAGTGCTTCATGTTTGGCGGCGAAGAAATCTGTTTCAAAAAGGCAGAATTCGGAGAGGAAAACGGAGCCTTTGTTGAGAAAAACAACTGTCCCATCGGCTGGAACATGACCAAATTTATTACTGGCATCCGTATGGAAAACATCGGTAGCTTCGAACCCTTTGGCCGGCCAGAACTTCGTTTGCGCATTTTCGGCGGCAACAGCAACATATTCACCGGCAGTGGACCCACCGGAATACTCATCGTTGACCCCCTGTTCAACCCTAACCGCCGCAGTGTCAACGGCCGCTGGTGGAACCTTAACCACCGCTTATTATTCTGGTATGAGCACTATGGCAGCATCCTTACCTACCGTTGGGAAGAAGAGGATAATCCCATCTTTGCTGGCAGCGGGGACACCATTTCCTTCAACATCGCGCTGGAATACAATGGCCAGGGCTACGGAGCCAACGTAACCTTCCCCCGCGGCGCTGGCGATGACTATATTGGTACCACCATCGTCGACAAAGACGAGTGTGGTCGAGAATACTCCGTCGGAGCCGTCCAGTTCCGCCTGAGCTTCTAACATCCATTTAACCCACCGCCGGCTTTCTAACCAGAAAGTCGGCGGTTTTAACCCTTCTTACCATGAGACTTTTACTTTTTCCCCTCAGCGTCTTCGCCCTGTTAACTTATTCCTCCTGCGACAAGGAGCAAGCCCTGCTCGACGACGTGGCCGGCGAGTGGGTGCTGGCCTCGGTCGATTACCTCACCACCGACGGCCAGCTGCTGCTGGTAGACACCGAAGGCGTCCGCTTCAACTTTGAGACCTGTGACTCGGACCGCAACCAAAGCTCCGACCGCTGCGACCTCACCGTCACCCTGGCCAACGGAGAGCAGATCTTCCTTGAATTCGAAGCTCTCCGCGCCCGCACCCAGGATATGCGCACCCTCCAGATCCTCGGCACCGAGCTCAACAGCATCGAGACCGATCAATCGCTGCTTCACCAAACGGTGGTCGGCAGCTTCGGCTTCGAGGTGCGCGGCAACACCCTGACGGCAGTCAGTTCCCGCAACGGTGCGTCTGTCACCATCGACGGACAAGCCATCGCTACGGGGCAGTTTACCCTGCGCCGATCGTAGCCACGAGCTGTGTAAGTTGATTGATACCGCGGCATACGTACCAATAATCCTTTACGGTCAGGAAGTTGACTTTTTGAGGCTTCCGTAAATCCTGCTTTTATCCAACCTTCCTTTGCACCCGCGATCGCGCCCAGCATGAAATACTGCGAAGCACAACAGCTCAGCCCCTGGCGACCTTGCACTACTTCCTTGTATTTGTCAGTTTACTCCTGAGCGGAATGCTCAGGGGGCAAACCCTCAGCGGCACCGTTACCGACGCCGAATCAGGCGAAGCCCTCTTTGGCGCAAGCGTCTACTTACCGGCTTCCGCCACGGGAACGACGACCAACGCCTACGGCTTCTTCGCGGTTTCTCCGATGAAGGGGACCAAGCTAATCATCGTGAGTATGCTGGGCTACGCTGCGGACACCCTCCGACCAGACGAAATAGGGGGCGGGGACGCAGGTGCAAAGACGGTTGAAATAGCATTGC
>Ga0136553_1000417_pt1 | contig 14766 bp, 14 predicted proteins | sample AntRauTorckE5430_FD_101384 | JGI IMG/M metagenome (GOLD analysis project Ga0136553, IMG submission 101384) | Saline lake microbial communities from Rauer Islands, Antarctica - Metagenome Torckler E5 #430 | ecosystem: Environmental > Aquatic > Non-marine Saline and Alkaline > Saline | place... | reverse complement strand
TTACTATCCAAGTGAACTTCACGCTCTCCGACGGCCAAATTGGCCAGACGGTAAGGGTCAGCTTGAGCGACGTAACCGGCCGCTTAATCAGGGAAGAAGCGTTGGGAGATGGGTTGCAATGGAATACCGATAATCTACCACCGGGCATATACCTAGCCACCTTTACCAGCGGTAAGCGGCGGGTAACGGTGAAACTGGTTAAATGATGATTTTGATGGTTCGTCTGTCTATGTTTTGATGTGGTCTTGGGTTCAATAGCCTCAACTTCCTTTTCGCCTGAATAAGTACAGACTCCTTCGTGCCATTGCGGGTTGCGTTGGAAGAAAATTTCGGAAGGGGGCATTTTTCCGTAACGTAAGACTGGCTACTACAATGTGCTACGGCGGTGATTTACCGGACGGAAGGAGGCGGGGCTGTCCCGTCGGTTGGTTCTGTTTTTTAGTCGTTTTTTGTTGCCTGGTTTTTCTTGGTCATGGCACGGTGCTGAAACTTGGTGCTCAGCCCTTCCAATGCCAGTTCATAGGTGGTTTCGTAGGGGAGGATCTCCATTTCAAACGACTGGGTAGCCAGGTCGATGGGGTTATCGTGCAATAGTTTCAGGTCCCGCTCCGTCTTGCGACGTACTCCGTTGCGATGAAAGGCGACAACGGGGAACTGTAGCAGGATTTTGACGAACAGGTTGGAGCGGTAACTTTCGGTACGCTTAATGTGGCGGCTACGGTATTTTTCGATGGCCTCAATGCGGTCAACGGTAAGGTCGAATTGCTTGAGCGCGATGCTGTATGCTATCTGAAGAATGAGCACGGGGATGTTCATCCCTCTTTTGTCGCGGCTGAAAGCGGGTACGTTATTTAGGAATTTGTTGAGGCGGAATTTACCCCATGGGTCTATTGTCTCCCCGGTGTCCAGCTGGCCAACCGCCTCCAGATAGTAGACGTAGGCCCGGTGCAGCAGCCAGCGGTCCTGATAGCGTTTTGGTACGGCGGAGAGGGGAGAGAATGTCGCTACGGATTGGTAGGCGGCCAGTGCTTCGGCGTAGCGTGCTGCGTGCATGGCCAGCAGGAATTCTAATTCTTTGAACTTGTACCAGTTAGGTTCGCCCGGTTTCAGTAGTGGCAAAGCGGAGGTCAGGGTAGCCAAGCCGCTGGGGTAGTCTTTTTGAATGATGTGAACGACCATCTCATTAAGATGGAAGTAAGATTTTGGTATGTCTGCTGTATAGGGCTTGTTTTCCACCAGGTGAAGACCTTCCTTCAGGGTAGCCAACAGGCCGGGCACGTCTCCGCGGAGTTGGTGGCTCAGGCAGCGTAGACCGAAGTAATTAATGAGCATTCGGTAGGTATGCTCCATCTCTGGATAGGTGGCGTGCAAATGCGCCAGGCTTTGATCTACGCGCACAAGCGTATCCTTACGTGCCGGGGTGCTTACGCCGTAGCCAATGACGACCTCTTCGTAAGCCATCCGGACATCGTTTTCCATGTCATACAGCTTTCGAGCCCTGAGGTACTCGTCCTTAAAGTGAACATACTGAGTTCTAAATTCAGGCCGGTAAGCACACTGTCCCCGCAGATAAGAAGTACTTAGCATCAGCAGGTTGGTCAATTCGTATTTGAGGGATCGAGTATAAACCTTGCGCATGAAATGATCTGCGGCAACGGCGGCGCCGCGGCCGATCAGGATTCCGGCTAAAGCATACTCCCGGTTGGCTAGATAATACGCTTTTTGAAGGTCGGTAAACTGATTGTCTTTTGGGTCGATAAAGAATACCGTATTGGCCATGCGCCGGGTAAGACGCTGTTTGAGTTTACGAAAGCGGTTGTCTTTTTCCGTGCTTTCTTCCCCGTACAGCCGCCGCGCAATTTTGTCTGTGTCAAGATCGGGTTCGTCTTGCAGCAGGTTGAAAAAAGTGTCCACCAGGTCCGCTTCAGCGTCTTGGTGGGGAGTGATCACATTGATGTTTTTTACACAATAGCGATTGATGATTAAGGCGAGTTCCTGCTGGATTTTCATTGGACAATGGGTGAGGAGAGGCTACAAGTAGAGTACTGTTCCATTTACGCTTGGTCTAGGGACATTTCTAAGAGGAAAAACGGGAAGCGATCGGTGAAGTTTGGAACAATACCCAATATACGGTAGTCGGAAGCGATAACCAAACCCTTCTCATTTGGCTAATCCATAGCACGTTCCTTTGAGGGGCTGTCATGTAAGAATTTGATTATCAGTAACATGCGTTTTTTTAATCTATATAAAGTAGAAATCGTCCAGGACGCTCATTAGAATTAAGTGTCGTTTTATGTCAAGTAGGGAGAACATAGTTTTGCATCATTCAATAACCGCAAAACTACGTACGCCATGATTGCTCTTCTCATCTCTTTCCTCCTTCAGATCGGTGTCCTTGTCTCTCCCCAGTCCTATGAGGACCTCAGTACTGCTGAGCAACAGGAATACATGGACATCTACCAGTCCCAGATCATCACTGAAGACATTTACGCGATGTAATTTGTGCGTGTAAGTATTTGATAATCAGTTAATTATTTTAGATATAAGTTGATTTGGTTTGATATATACGGGGCTTATGTCCCCGGCGGTTGTACTTCCACAACGGCTTTTCATCCACCACCTTTGCATCAACGAGGAAATAACAATAACTCACTGCTTCAATTCGCCAACCATGAAATTTTCTACTTCCATAATCGCCCCTTCCATGAGTTCGATAGTGGCTTCCACTTCTGTGGTCAAAAGTCAATACGACGTGCAGCAGACATTCTGCCCTGGTGCCGGATGGTTGGGCTGGGGCTACGTTGCTCTCTTGCATGACCTTAAAGCTACGGATATGCCTCAGGCCTGATCGCTATCATCAGCATAAATCACTTAACAATAATTCTTCTTGATATGCTTTGCCACTCAGTTCAACCACTAATTGATCGCCACGAAGTAAGCCGCTATTTACCACACCGCGTGCCGATGATTCTGGTCGACCGCCTCCTGACAATAGTGGATGGTAAGACGATCGGGGAATTCACCGTCCACTCGCAAAACCCCTTCGTCAATGCTCATGGGGAGATGGTTTTGGGAGGAGTTGTGGAGCATATGGCCCAAACGTCTGGCCTCGGCCAAGCTTATGAGAGTTCACTTTTGAACGGTGCCCGGGAGGCAAGCCTCTCAGAAGAAGGCAAATTCGGCTTCATTATTAATATTCGAGCATTGAAATTTAGCCGCTTACCCCACGTGGGCGAAACTATACGAACCGAATCGTTTACCGCTACACATCACGGAAACCACAGTACGGCGAGCTTCACATGCTTCGCTGGCGAGGAACAAATCATGACCTGCATTATGGGTTTGATGGCTCCGGGAAACAACTAAAAAAACTTGAAATGTTAGAACTATCAGATTGGTGCGCCCGGCGTACCATGGTGCGTTTCTTCGCTGTACCGACCATTTTGTTGATCCTGATCGGATGGATGTCGACGGGGCTCGCGGCCCAGGCAGGTCCCGGATTTTCGGCATCGGACAAAACCGTTTTGTATGGAATGGTGCATGATAAGAAGGGGGCCCCCCTGGTGGGCGTCAGCCTGCAAGTTGATGGTACTTATGACGGGATCACTTCAGAGCTGGACGGTAGCTTTCACTTCGTAACGGAAGCCACTGAAGAAGTACTTCTGATCGTGAGTATGTTTGGCTTCGAGTCGGTACAGCGGCCGTTGGAATTATCCGGCCAGGACAGTCTTTTTCTTACCATCGAATTTGGTAAGGAAACGGTGAGCCTAAACGAGGTGGTGGTGAGTGACGTACGCCATTTGCAGACGACCGACAAGGCGCGAAGTACTCAGTTGAACCGTATCGAAACCCTCACTACCGCTGTGGATGGCAACGTTCAGTCAGCTATTCAGACCATGGCGGGCGTACAACCTCAAAGTGCGACCAGCGGACTGTTCATCCGGGGTGGTAGCGGGCGGGAATCCCAGGCCTTTGTTGATGGGATGCTCGTGGACAACTTTAACTACACCAGTCCTGGCAATACCGCCGGTTCCGCCCGGTTTTCGCCAAATATGTTTAAAGGTACCTTTTTGAGTACGGGGGGCTTTTCGGCCAAATACGGCCAAGCCATCTCCGGTGCTCTCATTCTGGAGACGACCGACGTCCCGAATAAATCCAGTGCGGATTTTGGCATCAGCCCGCTGTTTGGGGAGGCGGGCTTTGAAAAAGTCAATAAGAAAGGTGATTTTTCCTATGGTGCCACGGGGAAATACCAGAATCTCGGCTTATTTCTTCGGCTTATGCCCAGCCGTAAACAATTCACTACCTACCCGCTAACGTACGAGGGGACGGCCAGTATGAAATGGCGACCGAATGATGGTACCCAGTTAAAAACATTTGCCAGTTACGGCGACTCTCGCCTGGGCATTTATGACCAGAACCTGGATGATCCGAATCAGCTGGACCATACCCTGCTGCGCAACCGCAATATATTCTGGCAAAGTACCTTATCTCATGACCTCTCCAACCGTTGGACTCTGACAGGTGGCGCTGGCTGGGGCAGCCGGCAGACCGAGGTAAATCAGTACAGTTCGGGTGAAGACCTGACACCCTCCGGCCAGGCCTTTAAGGTCGACGAGGTAAACGATCTGGGTCAAGTCCGCTTCAACTTCGGATACCGCAAAGGAGCCAACACGCTCGATCTCGGCGCGGAAGTACAATACCGTAAAGATGTGGTTGAAACCGGTGACTTGCTGGGTCAGCTTTCGGACACCTACGGCGCGGTTTTCGCGGAGCGTGCCGGGCCGGTGCTGGGCCGCCTTCACGGAAGGGCGGGCCTACGAATTGAGCACAGTAATCTGCTGGACCAAACCAACTTCGCCCCCCGCTTTAACCTGAACTATGTACTTGGCAAGCAGGCTCAGCTCTTCGCAGGCTGGGGGGTTTTCCACCAGCGGCCAGATACGCGTCAGCTGTACCAGACCGCTGGCCAGCTGAACTTCGAGCGGGCCCGCCACTTCACCCTAGGATACAACCGGCAGAGTAATAAACGTAGTTTCCGAGCGGAGCTTTATGCCAAGGAGTATGACGAACTCGTGCTCTTCGATGGTACTGATGGTGTCGTTCCCTACAACAATGACGGTGGTGGTCATGCACGTGGTATTGACGTGTTTTACCGCGACCGTACCCTGAACAAGGGAACGGATATGTGGCTGACTTACAGTTACGTAGACGCTAAGCGGCGGTTCGCTCACTTCCCCGTTTCTGCCCAGCCGAATTTTGTGGCCAGCCATGTGGCTAACGTTGTCGCTAAACACTTTTTTCAGAAACAACTGCTTAATGTTGGGGCCACTTACACGGTAGCTTCGGGGCGCCCTTATTACAATCCTAACCGGCCCGCCTCGGAGTTTAATGCAGATCGGACCCGCGCTTTCCACAACGTCAACTTCAACATCGCTTACCTGCCTAAAACGAAGAAGGCACTTACCGTGATCGTCCTCACACTTTATAACGCCTTCAATTTTGACCAGACCCTAAACTACGAATATAGTTCTACGAACTTCAATGACCGCCGGGGCATTGGCCCGCTGACAAGGCGATACCTCTTCCTCGGTCTTTTTATCAATCTCGGTATCGACCGTAGGGACGATATCATTAATCAACAATTTAACTAAATATCCTTTTCGATGAAAAAATTAACATTCTTTCTCTTCGTCGTCTTCTGTGTTCTCCTGATGAGCGATGTCTCCGGGAGTACGGTTGCCTTCGACACCTACTTCTCACCTGCCACCACCGTTTCCTCCGCTACCGAAGGTGACTTGTGCTCAGCCGTTGCTGGTTTGCGCGCCGCCATCACGCCTGCGGAAATAGAAGCGGCCGCCACCGTGCTGGAGGCGATTCGTAAGGAGGAACCAGGAAACTGGTTGGCCCATTACCACACGGCTTATGCTTACGGCCGTATCGCTCACTCCTGCAAGGAACTCAAGAACGTTGACGGCTGGGTCGAAAAAGCGGAGGGCGCCATCGCAGCTGCTGCTGAATGTGAAGGTGCGGATGCCAGTGAGATTCACGTTATAGAATCTTATCTCAACTACGCCAGTATTAGGGTCAGCCCAATGGTGCGGGGCTACAAACTAAGCAAAACTGCCATGGGGAAACTCTCCAGCGCCCTCGATATCTACGCCAAAAACCCTCGCGCCTACCTGCTAATTACCCAGCACCTGATCAACGTGCCTGCAATGCTGGGCGGAGATCCCGATAAAGCCTGTGGCTATAACGAAGATGCCCAAAAAGCTTACGGTATAGAAACTTCCGTTGAAGACCGTGACCCCCTTAGCCCATCCTGGGGACGGCCTGATAGCGATGAGATCGCCAGCTCTTTCTGCGGCGAAGATTCCGGTTCCAAGCGTAAATAAATCATTTCACCATCCACAATTATCCATTATGTTACCTATAGAAAAACTTAAGTTGGAAATCATCGAGGAACTCGCGCTTGATGTCACACCAGCGGAAATCGACCCAGCTAGCCCACTTTTCGGTGGAGGACTTGGCTTAGACAGCATCGACGGTCTGGAACTGGTCGTACTACTGGAAAAGTATTACGATATCAAGGTCGGCCAAGAAGAGGACATGAAGGACATCTTCTCTTCTGTCAACGCTATGGCTGGTTATATCAGCCGGAAGCAGTCTGCCGCAGCAGCCTAATGGATACGTTTTTGGAGTGCCTGATCAAGACATACTAAGCCTTGGCGCGGAGCAAATGACCGTGATTCGACCTACTGACGTGGCCCAAAGCCCCGCCAGTGTCACTTCCTGGTTCTCGCGCCGTCGGCATATGAACGGTCAGGCACTCCTTTATCCATTTCAATTACTTTCCATCAGGCATCCACCCGGTGCCACAACTTTCCTTACCAAACTATGGAACCGATATTCATCACCGGTATGGGCATGAATTGCTCGTTGGGCACTTCCCCCGAAGACATTCACAATGCCTTAGCTACGGATGCCCGAATGGGAATTACCGACATCGAATTACTGGACACCCGGCACCGAGGCTCCTTCCCCGTTGGGGAGATTAAACGAGAAACGGGGGACTTGCGCTCGGAGGTGAAAAACTCCCGACGCAAAGACTTGAACCGTACTACGATCCTAGCCACCATGGCCATGGAGCGGGCCATTGAACAAGCACGCAATGCCCACCAGGTGGGCGGGCGGTTCGGGCTTGTTTCCGGAACTACCGTGGGGGGGATGGATTCTACGGAAGACGGATATATTGACCATGTTGCCGGACGAGTCCATCCGCTTAATTTCTTTCAGCTAGGGGATTGCGGCTTTTGTGCCGAATACCTAGCCGATCGCTTAGGAGGGGTGAATTACCTCTCCACAGTAACCACGGCTTGCTCTTCTTCGCTCAACGCGATCGGCAATGCCGTTCAACTGCTCAGGGCCGGAGAATTGGACGTTGCCGTAGCCGGTGGAGCGGATGCACTATGCCGCTTTACCATCAATGGCTTCAACAGCTTCATGCTCCTGGACCAGGACCGCTGCCGCCCCTTCGACGCGACGCGATCAGGGATAAACTTGGGAGAAGGCGCTGCTTATTTCGTGCTGGAAACGGCTGCATCGCTGCGTAAAAGCGGTAACGAGCCGCTGGCCATCATATCCGGCTTTGGTAACCATAACGATCGTTTCCACCCGACCTCTATTTCACCCGATGGCGCCGGTATCCGGCGCGCAATGGAAAGTGCCCTTCGCCAAGCGGGGCTGTCTTCGGACCGGATCGACTACGTCCTGACCCACGGCACCGCCACGCCTAACAATGATGCTAGCGAAGGTGCCGCTATTCATGGCTTATTCTCTCCCGAAGCGATTCCTGACTATGTGTCTCTCAAATCCAGTTTCGGCCATACCCTGGCGGCCTCTGGTGCGATCAACACCGGGGTGGGGATCATGAGTATGCTAACGGGGACGAAATACGCGAACTACAACTGGAGCAATCCAATGCAGGAACTAGCGGTAGGACCGTTAACCACGACCCAAAGTGGGATAGATGTAAATAATGTACTCATCAATGCCAGCGGAATGGGCGGATACTGCTCTTCTATGGTGATCAATAAAGCCTGAACAATGCAACCATTATACACTACCGGCACCGCCCGGATAGGAGGCGCGCTTCCTGTTGCGGAACCCGACTATGCAAGGTATATACCAAAAAATAAACTGCGCCGGATGGATCGACTTACCCGTCTTGCGTTGCATACTGCCCACAGCGCCCTAGAAGAAGCAGGTGTTAGCATGGTTGATGGGGTGATCATGGGCGTGGGCCAAACTACCAGTAGTACGTTAGATAGTATGCTGAGGAAAATGATTGCGCAACAGGAGGGGCTTACCAACCCGACCAGCTTCATGAACAGCTTGCTTAGTACTGCAGCTGGCCAAATTGCGCTTCAATTGGCTTGTGAAGGCTACACCAATACCCATTCTCAGAGAGGGTTTTCTGTCGAGGCCGCACTTCTAGACGCTTCCTTGCAATTGGGGGATAATCCAGGTCAAAGTTTTGTGGTCGGAGGTTTGGATGTGACCCACGATTCTTATGAGGAACTCTCCATAAACTACGGTCACTTCTCGGCCAATAAAGCTATGGGCGTGGAGCGAAGGGTAGGAGAGGGGGCCGCAACCTTCGTGGTCACAGGACTACCCACTCACCGTGCCACGGCCTGCATTCGCCAGGTGTACACCGCTTACTTACCTGAGGCTTCTGGGAGCCAAACCCCGGCAGACCCCGCGCAAGCACTTTTTGCTAACGAATTTCCAGCCGTTGATCTTATCCTTAGCGGACGACCAGCGGGAAACGAGGCGCAGAATATTTACGACCAGCTTCTGGCCAAGTTTTCAGCCAACGTTCCCGTCATTAATTACAAGCTGGATACGGGGGAATTCCCTACCGCCTCCGCCCACGGATTACATATGGCGGTACAGAAACTCAATGACGAAACGGTAGAGGGTGCCGAAACTCAGACAAATAGAATCCTTATCATCAATAATTACGGTGAACGCTATTATAGCGCCATCCTGGTAACTCGACCCTGAACAAAATATTATGCATTTTACTGATGACCTTTTTTCCGTTACGGGAGAAAACGTAGAAGCTACCAGCGGCAACTTTACGCTACGGCTCAATGCTTCGCATTCCATATATCGCGGGCATTTTCCTGATAATCCTATTACCCCTGGTGTGTGTTCGCTGGAGATATTTATAGAATTAATGGAGGTTAACTTCCCCTGGTGTGGCCAACTGGCCGAAGTGGAAACCATCAAGTTCCTCAACTTCATCAGTCCCTTGGCAACATCAGAGATTACGGTTGACCTGCAAATACTGGAAATCAGTAGTGGTATTTGGCGCGTACGCGGGATGCTGTGTGCGGATAAGAAGCCAGCCGTGAAAGTTGTAATGCGGTATGGACTCAATACTTCACAAACGCTCTAAATAATATTACAATGACCAAGCTCCTTGACTCACACGTCGTTACCAAAGTAAAGCAGCTCCCGGCAGAGGTGTGCCGCTCCCTGACTTACGCCGGCTCCAGTAGCCCGCACTATCGTGAGCTGTTCGCCCGCTTGGGCCTTAACCCAGCGGATATTCGCACTTACGCTGATTTTCGCCGTATACCCTGTACCACTAAAGCTGACATCGCACCGGACTACCGCCGATTCGTCTGCGTTTCTGCGGATCGTATCGTGGACAGAGCCTGTACATCAGGAACCACCTCCCGGCCTACACCTTTCGTCTTGACGGATGCAGATCTAAGTCGGCTTACCCGAAATGAGGCAAGTGCCTTGGCGACCGCGGGCATCGGCCGTGACGATACCGTCATGCTTTGCTGCACGATTGATCAACGATTCATGGCTGGCCTGGCCTATTTCTTGGGCTTACGTCAGTTGGGCGCCGCCGTTATCCGCCAGGGAGTAAGTAATTTACTCGGGCAGTGGGACTGTATTCAGCGCGAGCAACCGACGGCTATTATCTGTGTCCCGTCATTTTTACTACGGATGATTGGCTTTGCCAGGGAGCAAGGCATTGATTACCGTAGCAGTTCGATACGCAGAGTGATCTGCATCGGGGAAAGCATCCGCCGGCCGGATCTGTCCTGGAACGAACTGGGCCGAAGACTACACGAAGCCTGGCCTGAGCTTTCTCTACACAACACTTACGCCTCCACCGAAATGGGTGCGGCGTTTACGGAATGCGAAGCCGGAGCTGGCGGGCATCATAATCCTGACTTGACGGAGATCGAAATTCTTGACGATCTAGGCCAACCCGTACCGGCTGGCCAGACCGGAGAACTGGTGGTCACTACCCTCGGTGTCGAAGGTATGCCACTAATCCGTTTTCGTACTGGAGACTTGGTCAGGCTACACACCGAACCTTGCACCTGCGGCCGCGCCACCTCACGGATCGGACCGGTAATCGGCCGTAAGAACCAAATGCTCAAGATACGCGGGACAACCGTCTACCCGCCCGCCATTCACGATGCCCTCAATGGACTACCCGGTATTAATAATTATATTATTGAGGTATTTAATAATGCTTCCGATCAGGATGACTTGAAGGTCTACTACACCGCTATCCCGGATACCGATGTTTTAAAATTACAACGCTGCCTGAGAGAGGTCTGTCGTGCTCGTCTTCGATTAATGCCTTTGATGGAAAACATTACAGAAAAGGATATGTATCGAATGCAGTTTCCTAATGGCGCACGCAAGCCAAGGGTTTTCATCGATCTTCGAGGCAGGTGTATGGACGTGGGGTAGGTAAGTACCCACACGACACTTACTTATGCCACTCCAGGCGTATTTTACTGATAACTAGTGAATTACGGCCACTAAATTAGCAAGTAAGTTTTCGCCGACTACTTATATGATAGTGTGTTTTTCATACACCCGTCCAGAATTGTTGCCTGAAAGGAGTAAATTCCTTTATGTCAGCTATTCTGGACGGGTTTTTTTATTCATTTAATCATAGCCTTACAGGAATAAATTAATAAAAGGTAAAATACTTTAATCATCGTGTAGCGAATTGGCTTTTCATTCCGTCTAATAAGTGAATTTAAACAATAACAAATGTTACTAACTTCTAACCCGCTGGCTACCTTCCATAATGAGGAAATTCATAGCTACGAACAATATGCTGCGGGGAACGAAATACGGTTCATATCCGCTAGTGCTCTCCTGGCTCGAACAATGTTTGACTGGTTCGGAGATAAGGTAGGAAAAGAGCCCGTGAGTACTGTAGAGCTGGCTCGTAACTTCGGGATCGGCGAACCAGATAAGCCTCTCTTTGCGGCTACGCTGCAAATTTTAGATCGGGCCGGTTATCTAGTAATAACAGGAGAGTCAGTAAGAAAAGCCCAATTTGATGAAGCCGAACTGAATGGGCTTGTGACTGGGCTGAAAACTGAAGGCTTGGCGACTTACCGGAAAGGCCAATGGTTACAAGACGCAGTTGGCCCTGCGCTTGCCTTAACACTATCTTGTATACCCCGCTTGCCCGAATTTTTCCGTGGTGAAACCACCGGATTGCAGATACTTTTTTCTCCGGCAAACTATAGCCTTTCAATGAATATCTACGGCGGCCACTTTCAGCAGGTGTACTATGACCTGATTGCCGAACGGATTGTTGCCCAATGCTACTCAATCTGGGACCGTGAACCAAACCGAAAGGTTCATATCCTTGAAATTGGCGCGGGAAGCGGAAAAGGTTCCGTTCGTATTTTAGAAGGCCTGCGTGGGCACGAAGACAAAATCTGTTTTTGCTTCACCGACATTGGTAATAGCTTTTTACGACGGGCTAAGAAAATTTTTCGATCCTTCGAATGTGAGATGGAATTTCGCTTACTCGACATAAGCAAAGAACTGAAAGCACAAGATTTTGCCGAGAACGACTTTGATATCGTTTTTGCTACCAACGTCCTTCATGCCACACAGGATTTACGGACTACGCTAAGCAATGCTTACCGTTTACTTGTTCCAGGAGGAAGCATTTTCGTGAACGAGATCGTAGCGGATATGGCAGCAAATACCCTGAGTTACGGCATGACACCCGGATGGTGGTTGGCAACAGACGGCCTCCGTTTACCACTCTCACCGGTGGCCACCAGTAATACTTACCGCCACTTGATGACGGAAATCGGCTTCCAGGACCTTGCCGTAGTCGGATATCCAGGCGTACCGGAAAAGGAACAAGTCCAAGCTATCATCAAAGGCACTAAAAAACTAAGCCAATCATGAACAGGATCAAAGATTCAATTAAGCGAGCGGGCTATGAGGTCTGCTGGATAGGGGCAGACCGCCTTACACTGGAAGCACTCGAACAGCTTGTCTTTGGTACCGCCAAGGTCGGTATGACCACCGGCACCTGGACGGAACTGAAAGCTGGTCACGATTTCCTTCGGGGGTTTGCGCACAACAAGGTAATCTACGGCGTGAATACAGGTTTCGGACCGATGGCCCCGTATAAAATACCGGACGACAAGCAGATAGAGTTACAGCTTAACCTTATTCGCAGCCATTGTTCCGGTTCCGGTAGACTCGTTTCCACACGACAAACTCGCGCCTTAATGGTCGCCCGCCTCAGTAGTCTGACAAAAGGCTACAGTGGCATTCACCCGGAATGGGCGGAGCTACTTATCAAAATGATTAACGCCGACGTGACGCCTTGCATCTATGAGCACGGAGGACTCGGAGCCAGCGGTGACCTGGTGCAACTTGCCCACCTGGCACTGTGTCTGATCGGGGAAGGCAAAGTCCGGCAGGGAGAGAAGAAACGAAATGCTGCCGAGGTTTTTGCCGAAAAAGGCTGGACACCCCTGCGCCCACGTATCCGAGAAGCACTCGCTGTTCTCAACGGAACTTCAGCAATGACCGGTTACGGCTCTGTCAATGTTATCCGTGCCCGCCGTCTCTTAGAATGGTCGGAACTTAGCTCCGCCTTACTCATCGAGATTGTTGGTAGCTACGACGACTACTACTCCAAGGAACTGAATGGCGTAAAGGCCCATGCTGGCCAACAGAGCGCCGCCCAACGGCTTCGCACCATCCTGACCGGCAGTAAACGACTGCGTGATCGGTCGGATCACCTCTACCGACCCCACGAAAATAAACAGTTGGACGATAAAGTGCAAGAGTACTACAGCATCCGTTGTCTTCCACAGATTATGGGGCCCATCCTGGACACTCTTATCGATGCCCAACAAACCGTTGAAGACGAACTCAACAGTGTAAGCGACAACCCCATAATCGACTACCGAAACGAGAATGTATTTCACGGCGGAAATTTCCACGGCGATTACGTCAGCCTAGCGATGGACAAACTGAAGATCGCTATCACAAAACTCAGTCTACTGGTCGAACGGCAGTTGAATTACTTACTCAACGACAAGCTTAACCAGCAGCTCCCTCCTTTCGTCAACCTAGGGACACTTGGCCTCAACCTTGGAATGCAGGGTGCGCAGTTTGTAGCCACATCAACGGCGGCGGAAAACCAGTCGCTATGTAGCCCGGTCTACATCCATACGATCCCGAGTAATAACGATAACCAAGACATCGTCAGTATGGGCGCCAACGCAGCCCTAATGGCAAATCGGGTGATCGAGAATACGTACGAAGTACTCGCCATAAAGCTGCTCACCGCCATCCAGGCCGTTGATGCACTAAAAATTCAGGATGACCTGGCACCCACTACCAGAAAACTTTACGACACGGTTCGCCTGCTCGTGCCTGTCTTCAAGGAAGACGGCATAATGTATGAAGCCACTCACCCGGTGCTCAAACTCTTAACCGATACCGACCCGCGTACCCTCATCCAATGGGAGGCATCAGAAAAATATCCCAACCGATGAAAGCATCTGTACTCACCACCAAATATGCACTCGTTACCGGGGGCAGTAGGGGTATCGGCCGGGCCACTTGTCTTGAACTGGCCCGTATGGGATACAACATCCTGATAAATTACCTCCAAAACGCGGAAGCAGCTGCAGAAACCGCACGCCAAGTGAACGCCATCGGGCAAATCGCCGAATGCCTCCAGTTTGACATCAGTAAAGAAGAAGAAGTCGACAAGGCACTCAGTGATTGGGTCAAGCAAAACCCTGAGAATATCATCGAAATCCTTGTCAACAACGCTGGGATTCGAAAGGATAACCTCTTCATCTGGATCGATAAAAAAGAGTGGAAGTCGGTCTTCGAGACCAACGTAGATGGATTCTACCACGTCTCCCGTCGCGTCCTCCGCACTATGCTTAAACAGCGCTACGGTCGCATTGTGAACGTAGTAAGTATGTCCGGCCTAGCCGGTCCTCAGGGCCAAACCCACTATGCCGCCAGTAAGGCTGCTCTTATCGCTGCCACCAAGAGCCTGTCTAAGGAAGTAGGTAAGCGCAACGTAACCGTGAATTCCGTGGCCCCCGGGTTTATCCGGACTGAAATGATTGCGGATCTCGACGAGGAAAGCCGTGCCAAACAAATTCCGGTTAAAAGATTCGGTGAGCCGGAGGAGGTAGCCTCCCTAATCGGGTTTCTTTGCTCTGACCGGGCAGGTTTCATCACTGGTGAAACGCTCAATATAGACGGTGGTGGGGCAATTTTCTAGCCTTGCTCCCCCTGCCTCCCCAGGGCTGACGCATCATACAATAATAATTGCTCGACCTCCTGCCCAAAAGAACGAAAACAGGCTGTTTTGAATGCGAACAATCCATTTTCAGACTCTGGGAAATATTTCTTTGAGTATGA
>Ga0136553_1000416_pt1 | contig 14786 bp, 7 predicted proteins | sample AntRauTorckE5430_FD_101384 | JGI IMG/M metagenome (GOLD analysis project Ga0136553, IMG submission 101384) | Saline lake microbial communities from Rauer Islands, Antarctica - Metagenome Torckler E5 #430 | ecosystem: Environmental > Aquatic > Non-marine Saline and Alkaline > Saline | place... | reverse complement strand
CTCGCTGTAAAGCTCCTGAAGGGTCTTTTGATTGCTTGGTTGACTGTTTTTCATCTGCGAAAGGTAGTGAAAACGCCGTTATTCAGTAGTTTTAAGCTACATTGAGAATCGCTGGTTGCTGGCTGGAGAAACTAAGCATGGGCGCGGTCGATTTCAATGATTAGTTCGGCATCCTCCCCGATTGATAGCCCCATGATGGACAGCCGTAATCCGCTCGGTAGGCCCAAGCTTCGCTCCCTTGTTTCATACTTTGGCGTTATCTGGCAGAAGTCTTCGGGCTCAAAGGCCCTAGCCGAACCGTATTTCTTTTTCCAGGAATAGAAGGTCGGGACCTTGATGTCGTTGTCGGTACAGAATACCGCGACGGTCTGGCCGCTTTACTGCTGTTTAGTAAGAAAGTGCCGGATGGCGGCGGGGGTATGGCGCATGGTGGTTGTTCTATTCGGGGCAAAGCTCTGTCGCCGATTCTAGGTGGGCAAGACGTGATTACTCGGACGCTTACTTTCGTTCTACCAACCACCGGGCGATCGCTTCACCGAGCAAGCGCTGCCATTCCCTTCCGGACCGGCCAGGTGATATGGGTAGAAATAGCACGTCACAAGATCGTCCGCCACCCTCTTTGCTCTTTAAAAACCGTCCCTGCACCTGCGGCCGCGCGGCCGTTACCGGATAGAGCAAGGCCACCTTCGGCACATTAAGGTAGTAAGCATAGGTGTAAAGCTGCTGAAGATCGCCGGAACCTGGCCGCTCGTTGCGCGGCACTTTCCACTTCGCGTCAAGAATGGCCAGGGTATTACCAGCCGCGTCGGAAATCGTGATATCGGGTCGCAGGGTGGATGCGCCGTGGCGGTCGCTGCGCCAATAGGGTGTGCTGGATTGGCCAGTGACGCGAAGGTCCGGCAAATGGCGCCGCAGAGTGCGTTCGAGGAAGGTTTCCCACAGGCGATTGGCGTCGAACAATAGCGCCAAGAGATCCTGGTTGCCGCCACGCAGGGAAGGATGATGGCGCAGCAGCAGGAGCCGTGCTATGGCGACTGCCGGACGGTAATCCCGGGTTGCCCGATCGTACCGTAGGTGTTGAAAAAAGGCCTCACTGACAGGAACTTCTTCCAGTTCTGGCCAGGCGGCCAGCAGGCCGGCGAAGCGGGGAGCAAGGTCATGGCGTTCGTTCAGCCGGGTCGCCAGCGCCAGGCCCATTCGCAATATCTGGTTGTGGGGAGTAGCGAAATCGAAGCGGTCACGAGCAACGAAAAAGCGTTCTTTATGGACAAGATTATGCCGCAACTGCTCGGCAAAAAGCAAGCGGCCGCTGAGAGAAGTAGCGTTGGTCCGCTCACCGTGGTAAGCGCGGTGAAGACCGCGCCGGTGAAGGGATTCGAGTTGGCGCAGAAAGATTTCTAGGTAGAGGTGCAGCACTTCATTCGGGCGTGAGTGCAGGTGCGAAGTGGAGGGCGCGTGGACGGGCAGGTCGTGGGCAACGCGCAGCATATCGAGGAGGCGGGATCGCCAGAAATCTTCTTCGCCAGCGGTTTCTGCAAGGTGTCGGTCCGTTTTCGGCAGTATTTCAATCGTAAGGTGGCCGACGCGCAGTACGCCAACGTAGGAGCAAAATTTCACGCCGTTGTGGACGAGGGTGAAATAGGGAAAGTTCTCGCCCGTGCCGTGGAATTCCTGAAGGGTCTTGAGTTCCGCCCGGCTCAGCACGTCGGTCCGGAGTACTGCGTGCTCGTAAACAGTGATGGTACGGATCATACCTCCGTCTTATCTGGCTCCACTTGATTGAGGAGAATGCGCAGTGCCTGGACCAGACCGGTGGTTTTGCCCCTAAAATCCCGGATCTCATACCGCACGTAATCCCCGACGTCGTAATCTGCCATATCTGCCCCTGCGGGAAAGCTGGCGGAAGACAGGCGGGTGGACTGGCCAACGAAGCCATCCCCTAACACCAGCCGAAGCTGGCGGTAGTCTTCGTAAAAGTATTCCCGCAACAACGGGACGATTCCAGTGGCAAACTGTTCGGCAACTTCCCTGGCGGTTCTCATCTTCAGGAAGTAGCTGTGGCCGATGCAATGGTCGTGGTCCAGCAAGAACTCCACCCGTTCGTTGATGACCTCCATAAGGCGGGCGCGGTCAAGGTCGAGGTCACCTACGCGAAGGGTGCCCTCCAGGTTTTCGCGGACCACTACCGGTTCCGGCGGGACCTCCACGAAACGGAAGCGCCGACGCAAGGCAGAATCAAGCGCCACCACGGAGCGGTCAGCAGTGTTCATCGTGCCAATCAGGTAGAGATTGGGCGGCACCCCGAAGGTGTCACGAGAGTAAGGGAGCGTGACGGTAAGCTCCTCCGGCTGACCAAGACGTTTATCGGGTTCAAGCAGAGTGATCAGCTCGCCGAAGATGCGGGATACGTTGCCGCGGTTGATTTCGTCTATTATCAGGACGTAGGGAGGAAGACCAGGCCGGCGATAGTCTTCAGGGCTGAGTGAGGCAACTACATCAGCCTTAGCAGCGCCCACCAAAGAAACCTCTCCACTAAATGTTGACAGCGGTTTATACTTGCGAATGGCGTTCAGGACAGCCCAGTAAGCCGAGTAATTACTACTGCCGATGATCTCTAGAAAAGTATCCCGAATATTGGTAAAACCATCCAAGTCTTTAAGGCCGAGGTGTAGTTTGGTTAGCCTTGGTTTAGAGACCGTATACACACGCTTACCATCTTCATGTTTAATGCGGAAGTTCCCTTGCGCAGAAATAGCGTCGACCAGTACCGTCCCGCCGCCGCGCAACTCGAGTTCAAACGTTCCCGTTTCTAATAGTTCGGAAGCAACTTCTTCGGCCAGCAACTCATACTTACGCCCGAAGTCGATCACTTTTGATGTGGATTCGCTAGGCTTCTGTTTAGCAATCCCGTAGGCAGCTTCCTCGCAGAGTTGGCGAAAAATACCCGGCGTTGTTTCGTACGTCATCTCCCCTTCCTCCGGCACCACAGGCTTGATCCCTTCGACGAAATCTTCATAAGCCAGCGATTGATGGAAAGTAGTGAAGACTACTCGGCCTTCCTCCTTTAATTCCTGGTAGCGGATTTTCAATCTGGCACGACTGCCTCCGTCGTCGAAGTTGGGGTCCAGGAGCGCAACCGCTTTTGCGATTGTAGCGTAGGTTTTACCCGTACCGGGAGGGCCGTAGAGGATTTGGTTGAGCGGATAGGTACTCGCAGAATCAGCCTGCTTCAATGGCCCTGGTGCATTCATCATAATAGGATCTGACATAATGAAAGGAACATCCATCGCTGGTGTATCCCCAAATATGATATCGATATAATCCTGATCGGTGATCGAAAAAAGTGTTCCTCGGTACATGGTGGGCAACTCCTGCTCCTCCTCCAGCCGGACCCAGGCAACCGGAAACGTATGGACCAAATCGTCCGGCTGATAACGATAGTTCTCATTGGTGACCGTCCCGATGGCTAAAGTTTTGTTACCACGCTTGAGCCCGATTTTATCCCCGGTTTTAAAGTTGAGAAAGCGCTTAAGTACTTTCCATTCCGATTCTTTACCACCACGTTCTCGCAGGTAGGTAATAATGTCTTTGTTTGGTGCCCCCACTAATTCAGTAAGGTCCGACTCGTGGGTAAAGCCGACGCTAACTACCCCCTGTTCCAACATTTGCTCCGCAACCTCGACATCATCATAAGTGGAAGCCACCAACCAGTAATTACGGTTGTACTGCTCAAAAACCGACCAGGAGCGTCCGTACTGCTTGTAACGCCAGTCAATACGCGACCTGGTTTGATCGAAGTATTCCGGTGGTAGCCGTTGAATATTTAGTGCGGGATCTTCCTGCCGTAGCTTCGCTATTTCAGCGTCGATCGTAGCTAAGAATGGGAAGACATCTTTTCCAAAATCAGCCAGCATATCCGAGACACTTTCGTAGTGGTCACGGGGCGCAGGAAAACGCAGCGAAACGTGTTTACTCTCCGGATTACGGACACTCATGCGCTTCCACAAAGGACTATTTAATTCCTGCAACTTCCTGCCCAGTTTTATCAAGGCTTCGGCCTCAGCGTTTCCTTCCTTTGGGCTCTGGTGAATGTGTAGGTAGTAGGAAATTTGATCTTCCTTATAATAGAAATGTACCCCAGCGAAGCTCACCATCGCCCCAGTTGCGGCCGGTGCGTCGTAAAATTTTGTCGTTACTTCTCCATAGCGTTCCTGGCTATTAAAAAGGTCCAAGTCGGCCTCACCACCCCGGTTTTTACGCAGCGAAAAAACAAAAGTGAGGTCCTCGTTACGCCACTGTGCCAACTGATTATAAATGGCTTTCTCGTACTGGTGGTAGGTCATAGGGTAAGGTTATATTTTACTAATGGGTCTTAAAACTATTCCAGTGAGACGTCAACGCTGCGGCAATAACCATTTCCAAAAACGCTAAATCAAATTCTCGCTCTTCGCCAATGTTGTAAACGGCGACTCTGAGGGATTTTACGTACACCTGCTTATCTGCCCGTCTACCTTCTAACTCTGCTTTAAGCGCTGCTTTTATTGGGTGCTCATCTGAGCCTAAAATGATCTGCTCCTCCGCTGTAAACGACTGCTTAGCCATCAAATGCGCGAACGTAGCTTGATTCGATAACTTACCCCAACCGTGTTCTTTAAGCCGCTGGTACAATCTTCTCGTGATACCTACGTATTGGAACCTCTAGCCCTTTTTTGCCTTTTTCCGCAAAAACATAAATACCAACCTGGTCCTGAAAAGGGGAAGGTATTTCCGTCAACCATTCGTATCCATTGCCTTCCACGTCGACGCCGTTAAACAACGCCTTTTTATGCTTTATTCCGGAACTATCGATCAGGTCGCCTAGTAGCTTACAGTCGTCCTCCAACAGTTTGCCTTTAACGAATCTAGCTATTTCCATTCCTTCCGCCACGAGTTCTATCAGGCCTGCTTCACCGTCAGGACATTGTTCGCCTTTATAATTCATAAGCTATCAATTTTATTTTTTTAGCGATCCAGGACTAAACCTTAACCACAATTCATTGAAAAAAAAGCTCCTTCCTACTCCTCCCGCAACTTAGCCCCCAGCTGCCGCACGGCCTCCCGCAAACTCTTCATCCGCTGCTCGTTCTTCAGGATCGGGTTTTCCTTCGTAGAATAGGCCTTAACCGTCAGCTCTATGCTGACATCGTTGTTGACGAAGGGCTCTATGAAACAAGGGTAAATGCTGAAAAAATCCTGCACCGATAGCTTGCCGTCAATCACCACTTTATGCACTATCTCGGCCGGCTTTTCTTCGGTCTGCCCGGAAGGATCAGTCGTTACGGCATTACCCGTGCTGGCCCCTAAAAGCCCCGCTCCTTCAACCTGCCCGGCACCTGCGGCCGCACCCAAAACCTCCTGCCCCGGTGCTGGCTCCGGACGGGGAACATCATCTAGATGCACCAGGTGTAGGTTCTCATCCTCTGCGTCAAAGTGGAACAGGTCGCCACCGTTTACGATGTAGCGGGAAAAATCCGGCGCCTCCCCGGTGGCCACCGCGTACTCCCCTGCATCTAGGTAATTGAGCAGGCTCACCTCGATGGCGCTTTTACCCGTTATCATCGGGTAAGTATCGTAGCGCAGGTACGCCTCGTAAACCCGGTTCACCGCTATCGGCACCCCCGGCGTAGGCAATAGGTTGCCCCTTTCAAAGGTGCGAAGTCCCACTTTGCTCAACAACCACCCCTCTTCCTTCAGGAGCTCGAACAGGTTATTATTGATCTGTTGTTGCAGCGTACTACCGAACGAAAGCAGCGTCAGCGTCTTAACCTCACCCCGCTGTACGCGCGCCACGATCGTGTAGGCATTCAGGATGGCTTTGTTGACCTCCTTATCGGCTTCGTTCAGCCGGTCGGTAATCGTCTGCCGCTGGTCTGGCTCAAGGGTCGCGAACTCCGTCCGGATTTTCTTGGTGGCCAGGTAGGCGCGCACCTGCTCCTGCAACTTGAGGAAGCCTACCTCAGAGCTCAGTAGGTACAACATGGTGTTCTTGAAACTCCGGTCGCTGTTGCCGCGCGTATTGGCAATGCCGAGCACCTTAGTCCTGGCGTTTGTACTGATCTCCTTGGCGTCCGTCCGCAGCGAGGGCGGCAGCACCAGCAGGGTCAGCCGCTTCTGCTCGGGAATATCATCGTTGGGGTTAACGATGCAGCGGAAGTTGTCTACCCCGCGCACGCTGCCCTCCAGTCGGCTGATCACCTCGGCGTTGATGTCCGCATTCTTCACCTGCCCCTTGGCCTCGTTGACCAGGATGTTGATGTTGGCCTTGGTGTGGAACCAATACCGCTTGCCCTGGCTGCCCGCCGTAGAGTAGTGAAGGTAGTGAGCGCGGCTTTCAAGCTCGGCCAGCACGGTATCCACCAGGTACTGGCTGGAGCTCTCGGGCGTCAGCGCGTACTGCTTGATCTCCGGTACGGAAAGGCCTTTATTCGCCCCTTCGGCACCGAAAGACGCCAGCATAATGGTAGACGTTACGCCCTGCGCAAGCTGCTGCTGGCCAATCTCCCGGTTGTCGTCGTCGATACGATAGGCATTGGAATTGGGACCGCCGATGTCGGCAGAAAGCACCGCGCTGTACCCGTTGCCGTAGAGTGAAATCATCTTGGTACTCAGCGCGTCGAGGTTATGGAAACGGACGTGGGAGGTGTGAATCAACCCGCTGCCCGCCAGTGCACCACGCCGCTGCCAGAGTTCCCCGACGATGGTGGCCAGTAGTTGCAGCACGCCGCGCGTCCGCTGGAAATCGTGGTTACTCGCCCAGCGCTGCTCGAACACTTGGATGAGCCCAGGATGGAAAGGGTACGCTTTCTCGATCAGTTGACCGTATTTTGCCTTGCGCGATTCCGCAGGCGCAGCGTCCTTCAGCTTCTTTTTGTAGAACTCCAGGTAGCTGGCCGCAACGTCCTGCCGCTCGCTTTCCGGACCGATGTCTTCGAACAAACGGCGACGGATGACCTCGTATATCTCGTCACCATCCACCGGCTTGGTGTCCTTCCCCACCCGCGCCAGGCGGTTGGTGAGCGACGTCAGGATGGCCGCACCTTTTTCAGAAGCAGCTACCTCGGTAACGCTGGCCGGCAGTGTGGCGACCAGCACGATGCCGGGCACAGCAGCCACGGCCTCGGTCAGTTCCTGCATGAAGGAGACCGTCTGGCTGGAGAGGTCCGTCCCGCCCACCTCGATGGCCGAAGCACTCACGCAGTAATCCGCCAGCTCGTCGAGCAGGATCAGGGCCGGCGCGCAGTCTTGAAGTAACTCCTTGAATTTGCCCTTGGGCGCCGAGCGCAACTCGTCGTTTTTGCGGATGCGCTCGTAGGCCTTCGTGCCGCCCAGCTGGTAGGCCAGGTCGCCCCACAGCGTCCGGATGTGCAGCCCGTTTACTTCCCGGCCCTGCGCGGGGTCGTTGGTGGTGTTCGTGAATACCGCTACGTTGGCCACGTCGAAGGTAGCCGGGCCGCTTTCGGCGATCAGCTCGGCCAGGTCGGGCCGCTCGTTGGCTTTTTCGCCCAGTACGGCCAGGTGGTAGAGGCTGATCAGGCTGTGCGTTTTACCACCGCCGAAGCCCGTCTGGAGAGAGATCACGCGGTTACCAGCCTTGGGGTCGCCGTTGAGGGCACGGATCACCTGCCGGGCCAGGTTGCGCAGGCCAGCGGTGAAGTAGGTCTTGGCGAAGAAGATCTCTTCGTTGCGGTACACTTCGGGGCCGCGGTTGGCGGCTACTTCCGCCAGATTAGCGGCAAAAACCGCTTCGGCCAGATCTCCGTTGCGAATGTCTTCGTGGGGGCGAACTACGTTAAACCAACTCTTCATGGGGCATTTTCTAAGGGTAGTGGGGAAAACTGTTTCTATCGGTGCGTTTCATAGGGCGCGGCCGCAGGTGCAGAAGAAGGTTGAAGGAGCAAGGATGAACAGCACCGTTGTGAACCTTTTACCTGGTGTGCAGGACCCGCTACTTTAAGTCGAGTTGGCCCTGAGTTGTGGAAGTTTCTTGCCGTTCGCGGGCGTCGCGCAAGAGGACTTCCTGGCTGGCTAGCAGGGTGGCAACAATCTTGCCGTCGTCGTGATCGGGCGGCAGCAGTTCTTTCAAGCTGTTCATCACCCGCCAGAGGGGGCTTTCGGTCGTGGGCGCATTATCGTGGATGAAGTTGAGCAGCTCCGGCCGGTTGTTGTTGTCCAGCAGGCGGAACAGCCGGTGGATGCGGTCGATGTCGGGCGCATCGTCCTTGAGGCCGAGGTTGTTGTTGGCCTGGAAGCGCTGGTGGCTGTCAGCCAAAGACTGCTTATTACCATCGGCGATCAGGATGTTGTAGTGGTCTAGCCGGGAAGTATCGATGTTCAGCCCGATCTGGGTCACTTTGCGCACCATGTCGTGGTCTGCCGCAGCGAAGCCCGAACTGGCCAGCCACCCGAGGTAGAACTGGGTGACTTCGTCGGTGTCCACATCGTTGATGATGCTGCGGAAAGCCATTTCCCGTGCCAGGTCCAGTAACTCACCTACCGTGACGGAATCGCCGTTGGCTTTTTCCACCGCTTTGTAGCGGCCGAATACGCTGACCGCCTGGCCGAAACAGGCCGTGAGAAGGTCGGCGCCGCGAAAGCCGAGAGCGTAGAGTTCGCGGACAGTATTATCGATCTTTTCGCCAATCTCTTTCTTGACTTCGTTATAATCAGCGTAGCCTTCCTTAGCGGAAGGTGTACAGGCAACAGTAACGGACGAAGAAAGAAAGGCCTTATTTGTTTTTAGCGCACCCGTCATCTCTGTATCGTTTGCCCAACTGGCTTGGATATTCATATTGCTACCTAAAATGGAATCACACAGCGTCGTCCAGGCCTCGGTACTCTGGTGGGCGAACATGATACTGATCACATCTTTGGTTTGGACTTGAATGGCTGAGAAAATTTGAGAAAGCTTTTTTTCGAAGTGCTGCTTTGCCGCCGTGATACTCCCGTCATGATGGTGTTTAAGTGCAGTACATTCTTCGGCTTTTGGAGTTTGGGGTGTTGCGAAAACGCTCGGAATTACATCAGCCATGGTTCGCTTGAGCCACACGTAAAAAAAATCTGATAAATCCGCGTAAGCAATCGCATCATAGTACGGTGGGTCCGTTATCACTGCTGAGAGTGAGTTCGGCGCAAATTGCGTCACCTCTCCACTAGAAGAATTATTGCATTGTGTAGCGTTGAAATTAAAGCCTTCAGCATTTATATATTTAATGATCCAATCTATCTGATTAAGTGCACTACCGGTGTAATTACAAAAAGGGTTACTCTCCGGATAGTCAAAGATCATTGCGATTGCTTGACGCCCCATTATTCTTTCTAGCGTTTCTCGACCTGCATGCCAAATACCGAAAGTAGTATTTGCAACCGCTACTCGATCCACCCACACTGCCAAGTAAGTAGTTAGCGCTCGTTGATAGTCAGATAACTGGTCAGTGTCCTCACGCCATATCGCTTTGAGTTCATTTAGTTCGTCAACAAAAGTTTGCAATGTGGTTATCTGGCGGGGAGAGAATAACTGCCCCCATTTGTTAACTCCCCAACTGAAAGTATCTCCACCCGCAGAATTACGCTGCATAGTCTCCGCTGGAAACTCATCTGAGAATTTTCCTATCTCAATAATATCAATTTCAGCTTGAGTTGGCAGTCTATAGCTTTTGCCGCTTTTACCAGAAACGATAGTAGCAATCAATTTTGGTTTCAACCCTTCTTCATTACTTTGTTTCTTAATGAGTTTAACTGGTGTCAAGTTGTCGCAAACAGGGCAAGTTAAATTCCCTCGTTTCACCCATCCATCAACCTCATTCTTACCTTCTATAATCTTGAAGCTTATCGACGTCCCATTTATTATAGGAATCATAGAAAAATATTTACCTATCTTCTTGGACAGGTAAAACTGTCTCAATAGCGGCACCTCCGCTCCACAACTAGGATTAGTACAAGTTGCCGTCCGCGCCCAATAATAAGCGACGACCTCCTCCCCATTCGGGTCGGCGGGGTAAAGGTGGCCGACCTTAGCTTTGGCACGTTCCAGCAACCGGTGAGCGTAGTGGGCTACATCGTGGCTGAGACGATTTTCGACTTTGGTTTTCTCGCCAAAGGTGTGGCCTTCCTGGTAGCGGAAGCTCCAGGCGGCCGTGCCGTACTGCCGTTCGTATTCTGCGCGGGAAAAAGTGATCGGTTTGCCGTAGCGCTGGGGAAATTCCAGACTGGCCCGCTGGATGATGTGGGCAACGGGGTTGATGTCGTTGCCGAAGCTGCGGCAGCCCAGGCGGGCGGCTTCAAGCGGGATGGCGCCGCCGCCGGCGAAGGGATCGAAGACGCTGGGCATCTCGGTGAGGTAGTGCTCGATGGCTGTGGCCAGGTTTTGCTCCAGGCGGTTGGTTTCGGAGGTGTGCAGGTGGCGGTCTTCGCGGTCGTAGAGGGCCTGCTCGGCGGTGGTGATGGCTGCGTAGTTTTGCTCGTACATCCTCAACATTGCACCCGCGGCCGCGCCCTGGTCTTTCTCCGCATTGTGCGCCACGTAAATGAGCTTGCGGGCGATGGTGAGGATTCGGAGGTTATTCTTATTCTCCCACTTGATGAGGGAGTGGTCGCTCAGGCGTTTTTTGCTCGTCACATCTTTGCCCAGTTTTTCGGCGGCGACCAGCTCGTCGCTGAAGCGGCCGATGAAGCAGAGCAGGCGGTTGCGGGCGTTGTCCTCCATCTTGTCGGTGATGACCGTGTAGGGGATGTCTTCGTAGGGTTTGTATTCCTTGCCAGCCAGCAGCTGGTCTACGGCCGCCACGAAGGCGGGCGGGCAAGCCGGGTCAAGCGGATCGGGCACCAGGCTGGCAAACACGACGGCGCGGCACACCGGCAGCGGGCGGCGGGCCCACCAGAGGTGCAAGGTAGAAATATGGCCGTGGCGAATGCTTTTATCGCGGACGCTTTCGGTGCTCACCTCGCGGATGGGCATGGCAACTTCAATAAGTTTTCTGGCTTTGGCTTTGCTTGACATCGGAATAACGGTAGGGCGGTAAAAGAGAGATAACGTGCGGTAAAAAATGCCGGGCGGGGCGGCTAAGATAAGGTATGGCTACTCTATGCGTTCGGCGGTTCGTTTCCAGTCCTGCATGGTGACTTTGTAGCGAACGCCGGCGGGCACTTCGATCGGCCTGAGCACCTTTCCAGGGTCGTGGATGATGAACAGCTCCGGATTATCCGTTTCGCAGTTGATGACGACGTAGAGGTAGGCATCGCGGCCCAACTGGCGGAGCTTGAAGTATTCGTTGCGGGTCAGGAAGACCTGGCCGTCGGGGCCCTTGCGTCCTTTGACCTCGATGTAACGTTGCTTGAAGACTTGGTCTACGCTGCGCACGTCGTAACCTAGGTTGAGTTTGCCAACGTCCTGCGGTTTGCGGCCCTGGCTGACTTCGTACTTCATGCTAATCTCCATCGCGATGTCTTCCACATTATAGTCGCGGTCTTTCTCGTAAAGATGCTGGTACTCCAGGTCGGTGAGCGGTACGATGTAGGCACAGCCCAACACCTCCGGCTCGCGTTTGGAGAGCTTCATCATCTGGTCCAGCTTTTCCAGCCGGTCGATCTTGCGCTGGTTGAGGCGGACGATGGCCTCGCGGCGTTTGGCCAGCTTGGCAATAGCACGCTTCTTGCCCTGGGTGACCTGGTACTGGAGGTCGTTGATCTCCCGGTTGAGGTCGAAATTGAGGTCGTTGAAGGATTTTTCGAGCCAGCGGCGGCGCTCGTCGGCGTCGTCGGTCACCCGCTTATTCACCTCGTTGAACTGGGGAACGGTAATGTTTTCGTAAACCCAACCGCTGACCTGCTCGTCGTCGATGGGTTCAGGGACTTGCACGTCTTTCGCAAAATCGATGGGCGCACTAAAGTCGAGGAAGCGGGCGGGAGAAGTTTTGGAGAAGGCGTTGGCTGCGGGATCGTAGGCGATCAGGTTGATGCGGGCATCGGCAAGGCTTTCGTCGGCGGCCGTGTAGCGGCTGTCGGCGATCTTGGACCTGGTGAGGAAGGCAAAGTAGGGCTCCGTCTCGTCGGGGCTGACGAGAATGGTGCCCTTAAGCGCCTCCTCTTTGTAGCGTTCGCGAATGACCTTGAGGACGCTGTCAAAGATTGGGTTACCCGGGTTGATGTAATGCAGCTTCCGGTACCGCGCGCTTTTATGGGCATCGAGGAAGACCTTTTTGTCGAAGCAATAGTAGCTATCGTAATCGGTGGCGAGTTTGTAGTCTTTGCGCAGGATACGCTCCACCTCTTCGGGGAGTTTGATGATAGAGTAGACTTCCCCGTCGGTGACGCGCATTTTACCGCCGAGGTCCGCGAAGGCGGCGTCGAAGAACTCGCGGATGTAGGTGGGTTGGAGGCGCTCTTCCTGGGACTTGGCCATGAGGGCTTCGGCCTCCTTATAGTTGATGGAGCTGTAGCCGATGGCTTCCTGCTTCTCTTCAATCTTTGCCTGAAACTCAAGCTGAAGTTGTTCGCGGGGTACGTCCAGTTTTTCGAGGGCGGCGTTCTTTTCGCCTAAGAAGACGGCGCGGGCGAAGTCTTGAAGATCGACGCCTTCGAAGACGTCACTAATAACGTCGTAGACCCTATCGTCGCCGAGCTGTTCGCGGATGATGTCGAGTTTGGTCAGCAGGCGTTCCATGACCATGCCCTCGCGGGTATTCTGGGCGACCATGTTGAAGACGAGCACGTCCTGTGTCTGGCCGTAGCGGTGGATGCGGCCCATGCGCTGTTCGAGGCGGTTAGGGTTCCATGGGATGTCCCAGTTGATGAGTAGGCGGCAGAACTGGAGGTTAATTCCTTCGCCGGCTGCGTCGGTGGCAACGAGGATTTGGGCGTTATTACGGAACTGGTCCTGGGCCTCGCGGCGTTCGTCTACGTTCTTGCTGCCATGGATGGTGACGACATCAAAGCCGCCGTTTTGGGCTAGTTTTTCCTCCAGGTAATCGAGGGTGTCTTTGTGCTCCGTAAAGATGACGAGTTTTTCTTTGCCATCCATAACGCCTTCACTCTGGAGAAGGCTGTAGAGTTTCTGGAGTTTTTGCTCCACGGTACCGCTGTCATAGAGTGCCTTGGCCTGGAGGTGCAGGGCTTTGACTTCATCGGCCTCATCACGGATTTCCTGGGCGTTCGTGGCGGTTGTGAATAGTTTGAAGCGGCGAGCGTCGGAGAGGACGTCTTCTAGTTCGGCGCGTTGCTCGTCGTCCAACTCGTCGTAATCATCAAGGGAATCCGCCTGAACGGTTTCGAATTTGTGCCGTTGCTTAAACAGGTCAGGTTGCCGCTGAATGATGTTGAGTACATCTTTGAGTGCTGCGTACCGATTGCCCAGCGTCTTCATGATGGCCTTAATGGACGAAGTGAGGCGGCGCTGCATCACCATCAGCGTCAGACTAACGTGGATGTTTCCGCTGGCTTTTTCGCGCTGTTCTTCAAGGTAGCGGGTGACGTCGTCGTAGAGTTTCTTTTCGGGAACGGTGAGTTTGTACTTGGTGGTTTTCGTCTCGCGGCGGCGGAATAGTTTGTTACCGTCCCAGTCCCTCATTTCCTCCTTGAGACGACGGATGAAGAATTTGTTGGCACCGGTTTTTCCGAGGTCGTTGATTCGCTCGTCAACGAGGGCGTCGTTGGCAAAGATATCTTCGTCAAGAAGCTGAAGGAGCATTCTGAAGGTGTCTTTACGGCCACGGTGGGGTGTGGCGGTAAGGAGCAGCAGGTGCTCGCACTTGCTGGACATCCGCTGAATAGCATCGTAACGTAAGGATTTATACTGGCGGTTGCCATTTTGGTATGCGGAGAGTTTGTGGGCTTCGTCGACGATGATCATGTCCCACTCTGTTTCGGCAACGTTGTTGATCACATCCTCGCGGCAGAGGAAGTCGATGGAAGTAACGACGCGGTCGGCGTTGTTGAAGATATTGGGATCGGAGTTGAAGCGCTCACGGTTAACGAGTTCGAAGCTGAGGTTGAACTTGAGTTGCAGCTCGTCCTCCTGCCACTGCTTGGTCAGGCCACCGGGCGTGACGATGAGGATGCGTTCGGCAACGCCACGGATAATAAGTTCTTTGATCAGCAGGCCCGCCATGATGGTCTTTCCCGCCCCGGTATCATCGGCCAGCAGAAAGCGGATGCGGGGCAGCGGCAGCAGGTTTTTGTAGACGGCCTCCACCTGGTGTGGCAGTGGATCAACAACGCTACAGTTGACGGCGAAGAGCGGATCGAATTGGTAGGCGGCGTGGATGCGCTCGGCCTCTACGAAAAGGGAGAAGGCGTTGGCGTCACCCGTAAAGTTGAACTGCCCTTCTTCGGTGATGACTTCCAAGGCAGCGACTTCGTCCTGGGTCAGGACGAGGGTTTGCCGCCGGTTGGTGTTGTTGCCGAAGAAGGTGAGCCCTACGTCTTCTCCCATCGGTTTTACCCGGAGGATGGTGACGGGTTCAGAGGGGGAAAGATTGAGAACGATTTTGTTTTCTAGGTCGCGCATTAAACGGGTTGCTGGGATGAACGGTAAGGTCGGCTTTAGTTGGGGAGCCGCAAAAGTAGTTCGCGGAAGAATTGTGCTATTCTCGAATGATGAACTTAAAAAATAAGCGTTTCCGAGTTTAAACCTAGTGGACTACCCCGTAAATATCGTTATATTGCAGCATGATTACATCACCAGTTTCCCTTGTTGAGTCGATTTTGGTCAAAATCCTTCATTCTGGCAAGACCAAATCTAGCGCTAAAAAACG
>Ga0136553_1000415_pt1 | contig 14827 bp, 11 predicted proteins | sample AntRauTorckE5430_FD_101384 | JGI IMG/M metagenome (GOLD analysis project Ga0136553, IMG submission 101384) | Saline lake microbial communities from Rauer Islands, Antarctica - Metagenome Torckler E5 #430 | ecosystem: Environmental > Aquatic > Non-marine Saline and Alkaline > Saline | place... | reverse complement strand
TGCTCGTAATCCGGTTTCCTGGCGCGCTAAGATGACAGAGCCAACCGCAACGCACTTAGTCCGGGCATTACTCGGGAAGCGAAAAACCTGCGGAACAAATTGCAGTAGCCATGCACCATTTGATTGTAAACTGATGCAACCAGAGTTTGCCATGCTAAAGACAATAGTGCCGAGCAAGTTAGTTGATCCGCTCAGACTGTCCCAGTTGTTACTATTCACGCCACCGCTAAATCTGGCTGTACTTCCATTAACGATTAAGCCAGTCCAGCCACTATTATTAGGTGTTGTCACGGACTGAAGTGTTACAGGACCGGTGACATCTATGGGCACACTAACGAACGCTGGCGTGAAAACGGTTAGATTCGGTCCGTTAAAATAACTCACATCCATGCTGAACTGGTTGTTACCAAGATCGACAATATCGCCGTACACGATATCACCACTCTGAGCGTGAAGTAAGGAGGCCAAGCATAGGCTTAGCGCAAGAGCAATGCTCCTGAAGAAGGGGGGGATAAACATAATGGTATAGGTATCAAGGTTTATTATCGTCGGTTTTGTTTTGCGACAAGAGAGAAAAAGGGTGGTGAAATAACAATTGTTAAAGGTAGCAATCAACTGTGTAATTCTGATTACAGATTACAATATACACAAGCAAATCAATTAATATCGCTTCCAGGCTAAATTTTAACATTTAGTCCCCCATATTTTCCTGGTGCTCTTTTGAGGTACAAAGCAAGCAATGAATAAACACATCATAAGCAACATGGGCGCAAACAAGTCAGCAACACCATCAAGATCCCCTCACTCCCTCCTTGCTCACCACCTTTCTTTGCACCTGCGGCCGCGCCCAAAAAAAGGTTCCGCCACGCTCCGTGTGCCGTAACTTCAGTACGCGGAGAAAAGTGATTCCGGTGAATAATTGTAGTTATCACCCCGCCCAAAAAAAACCTACACCCTACCCCGCCGCGACAGTAAAACCGCCACCGGCCGTGTACTCTCAAACTGCGCCAGAAAAGTGATGAGTGTAAAGGTGATCGGCACACAAAGTAGCATCCCGACTATGCCCCAGAGCAAGCCCCAGAGGATGAGCGAAAAGATGATGACGAAGGGGCTGATGTTTAGCGCATCGCCGTACAGCCGGGGCTCCAACAAGCCACCGATGCAGAGCTGGATAATGCCCACCCCGATGGCCACGATCAGAAAGGGCGTCAGGTAATCGAACTGCACCAGGGCCATCAGGCTGGGCAAAATGGTGGCCACGATGGACCCGATGGTGGGGATGAAATTAAGCGCAAAAATGGAAAACGCCCACAAAACGGCGAAGTCAATACCGGCGTATTCAATGACGAAATAGCTCAGCAAGCCCGTCGCAAACGACGCCGCGAACTTGACGCCGACGTACGCCCGGATGGCCCGATTGAGCTTATCGATCACCCCCAACAGCCGCGTCCGACGCTCTTTGGTAAGCTGGAGCGCCGCCAGCTTATAAGGAAAGGTATGCTGCTCGACCAACAAAAAGAGGGTGTATAACAGCACCAGCAAGAACTGGCGGGTCGCGCTGGTAAAATAACCGAGCAAACCCAACAGATAGCCGTTGACGTCAAACTCCTCCGACAGTGTTTGGAGCGTAACGGCCTCGTCGTAACCAAAGCCAGCCAGCACGCGGGCAAACTGCAACTCCAGGTTGTGCCAGTATTCCGGAGCCGTGCCGATCATGTCGTTAATCTGGTGGCCAACCAGGTTGCCAACCAGCACAATCACCCCCAACACCAGCACGGCGGCGACGGACAGGCTCAGCCCCCGCGGCAAACGAACACCAAGCCGGGACACCATCCGCAACAACTGGTCAACGGCGTTGATCAGGTACCAAAGCACAAAAGCCAGCACCACCGGAACCAGCAACGCCTTGCCGAAAACAAGGAGGCAAACGAAGAGACCGGCCAGGGCCAGCGAGTAGGTGATTTTTTGTAAGGGTAGCATTGGGGTTATTAACCTTTCTTCGGGGGAAAAGGTCGGTAAGAACGGGATACTTTTACGATTAAATATAAGCTTACGCACCGCCTCAGGGCAATCGCCAAGTTTAAGGTTGAGGACCTCCCGCTCTACGGTCTGCGCACAACTTTACGTGGTTCCCCTTTACTTACTCCGGTAAAACTCCAGCACCCGCTTCGAGCTACGGTGAGCGAAGAAACGCGGTTCCACGCCGTAGCGGTTCAGATTAACCGACGGGCTTGCGGAGTCGTCGAGGTAACGATCCAGCAGGGCTGCGTCAACCTCCTCCGGCAAGCGGGCAATGATGCGAGCCTTGGCCAAATGCCACTCTTCGCCAATGGACGGGCGGATGGCGCGAACGAAAATGAGGTCGACTTCTTCTTGGGTAAGCATACACTGATTTTTTTAATTTGGCGACTGATCGACTTACTGATATATCCGGGTTAAATGTAAGCAGGAATGTTCCTTTTCCCTAACTCCCTTTCCCCTTTCCACACCCCTTGCTCAATCCCCGATTGAGTCAACAATAAAGTCAGGAATAATCCCCGCCGAACGAATCTCCGTCTCCGCACTCTCCGCCCGGGTATTACCGCTGAGCACGAGGGCGGTGGCCACCCCAAAGGTATTACCGCCCAGAATATCGGTGTGCAGCGTATCGCCCACCATCAACACGTCGGCCGGGCTGAGGTCGGGGAAGTCAGGAAGGATGGAATCCATGGCGAACTGAAACATCTGGCTGGCCGGTTTGCCGAACTGTATAAAGCGGCGACCCAGCACGTATTCCACCAGCCGGGCAACACTGCCGGTAGCCATCGCCACCTCGTTTTTCGCAACGGGATACAGCAGGTCCGTATTAGCTACCACCACCGGCACCTGGTACCGCCGCAGCAGGTTGATGACGTGGTTGATGTCCGTATTCTTGTCGTACCCCTCATCGTCAAGAAAGGCAACGGCTTTGATGTCGGCCGAATCTTCCAGGTCGACTTCACTGACGGGCACGGCCCGCAGCCCCGCACCAATGATGTACTCGGCCGACTGGGGCGTACCGAGGTAAGCCACCCTGCCTTCCCTGATTTTGTACTCCAGGAAATGACGGGTGGTCGCGCCGGAAGTGATGATCTCGGCGGCGGGAATATCCGTCAGTCCGTAACGAACCAGGTTTTTCGCCGCTTCGACCGGTGAGCGAGCAGCATTGTTGGTCAGCACCCGGATGATTTTGCCCTCCGAACGCAGGCGGTGCACGCACTCGACCACGCCCGGAATCAGGCCGTTATGGTTGCGCAGCACGCCGTAGCTGTCGAGTAAAACAACCTTGAAGGGCCGGCTTATGTCGGAAAATTTTTCAACGGTCATACTGGGGGGTGATTAGCGTCGCTACTGTTGGCGGCGGTCATGTCAAGGGCGGTCAGCAGTAGGTCCACGTCGAATTTCTCGTCGATGGTCGGCAGGTGATCGTGAATGACTTCGGCGGCCAGTTTTGCGGCAATCTTGGGTTGGAAGAAGTAGCGGCCCAGGCGGAGGACGTAGTTCAGCAAGAAGAAGCGGTAAGCCTCCTTCACGAAGAACACTTCCGGGCGGGTAAGTGGAAAAACCTCGTGATAAGCCCGCAAAAACTCCAGGAAGCGAGGTTCCATCAGCCGGTCGATCTCGTAGGTGAAGACGGTCTTGTCGCCCACGTCGGAGACCACCCGGCTAAGGAAGTAGAAATCAGTCACCCGGGTCGACATCCGAAACCAGTCATAATCCCAGCGGCTCGACAGCTCGCCGCTGCTATTGACCGAGAAATTACCGATGTTCCAGTCGATGAAGACCGGTATTTTGCGAAAGCCGTGGACATTGATCCGGAAAGTGTTGCCCAGAAACAGTTTGCAGTGCTGCTCGATCACCGGAAAATACTCCGGATAATCCTGGCGGGCAGAGCGGAGCAGGGCGTTGACGTCCGTCGTCATGTTGCGGCTGCTCTGCGGCAAGGTATTGCTTACCAGCGTACAGTCGCGGTGGAAGCCCGCCATTTCCCGACCGAGCTGGCGAACCTGTTCCAGCGAGAAGCGTTTGGGCGGATTTTCTTCAATGTGGATGGGGCGGTAAAAGATCACCCAGCTGTCCTGCTCCTCGTCGATGTGGCGGTGAAAAAACAGGTTTTGCCCCTTCATCAGGGCGCGGCTGAGGAAGTCGCCGTAGCGCACCGGCAGGTTATTAGCCAGTACGTTAATGATGGTGTGGTCTTCGGCAAAGTTCTCGAAAGAGCCGAAGAGGGTCACCTTGGCAATGATGACGTTGCCGTCTTCCAGCACGACTTTATAGACCGAGTTGGTACTCACTTTGGCGCTGATGTCCTCGATCGTCGCTATCTGCCGGGTGTGGTCGTAAGCACGCCAGGCGTAGCGGATGGTATTCTGGTAATTCTTCATGTGATTTCAAGGTAACGTTGGCGTTCCCAATCGGTGACGGCTTGTTGGTACCGGCTCCATTCCCACTGCCGGCTTTTGAGGAAGTGGGCGCTAAACGCAGGTGCAAAGATGGGGGAACGGGCAAGGCCGACCTCCATGGCAACTGCGGCCGCGCCCAGATCCCGTGGTAAGGCCTCCCCCACCTGCTGGTCGTAGGCACTGCCCGTGACGGCGGGGTCGGTCAGCTCCAGTTTATTTTCGATGCCGTACAGCCCGGAGGCCAAGGCGGCAGCGATGGCCAGGTAAGGGTTGGCATCCGCCCCCACCACCCTGTTTTCGAGGCGGATGGCTTTTTCGCTGCCGGAAATGACGCGCAGGGCCACCGTTCGGTTATCAACGCCCCAGTTGGCCCGCGTCGCCGCCCAGGAGCCGGCCACGTAGCGTTTGTAGCTGTTGACGTTGGGGGCGTAAAACGGCATCAGCACCGGCAGTAAGGCCAGCTGGCCAGCCAGGTAATGCTCGAATAATTTGCTCATGCCGTGGGGGCGGGCAGCGTCATGAAAGGCGTTCCGGCCGCCCCGCCACAGCGACTGGTGCAGGTGGCCACCACAACCAGGCAGGTCGGTGGCGGGCTTGGCCATAAAACTGGCCACCAGGCCGTGGCGGTAACTGATCTGCTTGACGCCCTGCTTGAAAAGAACAGCCCGGTCGGCGGCCTCCAGCGTTGGCTGGTGGGCCAACGCCGCTTCGATGGCTCCGGGGCCAGTCTCGGTATGCAGCCCCTCCAATTCCAGCCCGAAAGCGGCAAGCTGGCCGAAAAGGTCGCGGTGAAAATCAGCGTAAGCCCCCGTCCGTAAGCCCGAATAGCCGAACATCCCGGGTGTCAGTGGTGTCAGGTTCTGGTACTGCTTCGCGGCCAGCGTGGCGGGCGTCTCCCGGTAGGCGAACCATTCGTATTCCGGGCCAAAGCGTGCGGTGAAACCCAGCTTCTCTGCCCGGTCGACCACCCCACGCAGCAAGGTCCGGGGGCAGGCGAAGGCAGGCTCCTCCGCCCCCGCCAAACGGAAGTCGGCCAGTAAAAAGGGCAGCTCGTTTTCCCAGGGGATGTTGCGGCGGCTGCCCAACACCAGGCTGGCCCGCGCATCACTAAAACCAGGTTCGGCCAGGCCATTCCCGTAAAGCCCGTCGCTGGAATCCCACTGAAAAATGACGTTGCAAAAACCAAGCCCCCCCTCCAGACCCTGCAACACCTTCTCCCGGCTGAGGTACTTGGTCCGCAGTACGCCATCCAGGTCAGTAATTCCGACCTTGACGAAGTGGTGGGCTGATTGGTTCAGCCAGTCAATGGTTGCTTGCATGGAGTCTTGCTTGTTCTGGCGATTGGCGTCCAACTTACGACAAGCTGGAGAAAAGGCATAAGAGAAAAGGAGGCAAAGAGGTACAGTTCCTCCTTTTTGCCTTTTCCCCTTACGCCTATCTGAATTCCAATACCTCCTTTACCAGGCGCCGATCTAACGAATCCGTAAAAATCTGTGCCCCTTCCATATTCAGGTGGGTGAAGTTGTAAAACCAGCGCGTTTCCCGTTCGCCGAAGCGGCTCATGTCCCACCAGAAGACGGAGTTGCCATCGACTACCGTATCAAGGAAACGGCCGCGGCGGGCGATCAGTTCGAGGTTAACGGCATCGTTGTAGGTGTGGTGTTTCGGCAGGTCGAGGAAGATGATCTTGATGTTGCGGTCGCGGCATTTGGCGACCAGTTGTTGGAGTAGCCCGGTGTTGATGGCGTAGGCCTCCTCGTCACGCAGTTCGTTGTGGTCCTGGGTGTGGCGGAGGGTGTAGGGGTGAATGGCGATGCTGTCTTCGTTGTAGTTGCTAATTCGGAAGTAGTCTTGCTTGGGATTCATGCTGGTGGAGAAACCGCGCGCGTCGTAGGTTTCCTCGCGCAGGGTGTAAAGCAGGATGCGGTAGGCCGGGTGGCGGAGCAGGAAGTGGTCTTTAATCGTCACCCGCCCGCGCTTGAAGCCGTAGTAATAGTAGATGCGCCGCTTCTCGTACCATTCCTCCTGGCGCAGGTGTTCGAGATAAGGTGGTAGCAACTCAATGATAATGAATTTAGGCTGACTCCGTTTCAGTGCCCAGTCGGCGATGTGGGTGGCGGCGTACAGGTCGCCGGCCGTCAGCCCGAGGTTGTGGGAAAAGGGCGTCAGGCGGGAAGCATCGAGACCCCGCCAAAGGTGGGAACTACCGAAGGCGATGCCCTCCAGCCGGCCGGCATTATCCAGCAGAAAGTCGCGTTTCAGCGCCATCTTGGTTTCATCTTTGGTCAGGATGTAGTATTCCAGACCACCCAGCAGGACGAGGGTGAAGGCGAGCACAACGGCAAAGCGCAGCAGGAAATCTTTCATACGCTAGAACTGAAAATAGATGAATTCGGAAGGCACCCCGCCGAACATTACGATGAGAAAAATCAGGGCGAAGTAGATGCCGAACCGTTGGGTGATCGACAAATCCCGGCCAGTAAAGTCCAGCCCGTGCTCCCGCGTCCGCTGCACCCACTCCACCGCAAACAACACCAGGGTAAAAGACACGAGAAAAGACGGCCGCTGCGGAATGGTGAACAGCGAAGGACTGAACACCTGCCCCAGAAACCCGAAACCTTCCGCCACCGTCGGGGAGTAAAAAAAAATGGCGACCAGGACAAACGTCATGAAGGTGCTGCCCATCTGCCAAAGCTCCAGCCAGGTCGGTAGCACCCGACCGTGGGCTACCGGCTTACGGAATTTACGTCGCTTTTTACGGAACAACAGCGGCATGAAGATCAGTGCCTGCAGAAAGCCCCAGAGGAGGAACGTCCAGTTCGCCCCGTGCCAAAACCCGGTGATGATGAAGATGATGAAGATGTTGCGGGCCAGCTTTGGCTTGGAATGTCCCTTCAGCAGCGGGGAGAGATAATCGCGGAACCAACTGATGAGCGAGATGTGCCACTTCTGCCACAGCTCGGAAATGTTGCGGCTGAAGAAAGGATAATCAAAATTCTTCATCAGGTCGAAGCCCAGCAAGCGGCCGGTGCCGATCGCGATGTCCGAATACCCCGAAAAGTCGCAGTAGAACTGAACCACCCCGACGATCATCGACAGCAGCAGCGTGCTGCCGTCCTGATTCGGGTAATCGTTGAACATCTCAGCGAAGTGAACGCCGTTATTATCGGCCACCACCATCTTTTTGAAGAGCCCCCACAGTATTTGCCGGCAACCGTCGGCCGCCTTGGCGGGGTCGAAGACACGCTGCCGCTGGAACTGCGGCAGCAGGCTCGTCGCCCGCTCAATCGGCCCGGCCACCAACTGGGGGAAGAAGCTGACGAAGGCGAAAAAGCTCACCGCATCGTCGGTCGGTTCAATCTTGCGGCGGTACACATCGATGGTGTAACTCAGCGTCTGGAGGGTATAAAAACTGATGCCGACGGGCAGCAAAATATCAAGCGTGCTAAAGGCCTCCAGGTCGTACACCGGCGAGATCAGCAGCTTGAAGTTGTCGAGGAAGAAGTGAAAGTACTTGAAGAGGCCAAGCACGCCGATATTTACGCCGAGGCTGAGCCAGAGGAGGTATTTGCGGTGGCGTTCGTCGGTGGTCTTGCCCATCTGCCGGCCCACCAGAAAGTCGACCAGGCTACTGAGGAAAATGAGGGTCAGAAAACGCCAGTCCCACCAACCATAAAAGACGTAGCTGCCCACCAGAATGAGCACGTTTTGCCACTTCAGACTGCGCTGAAAGACGAACCAGTAGAGTGCGAAGAAGATCGCCAGAAAAGCCGCAAATTCGAGGCTGGTGAAAGTCATAGAAAGATTATGGGCGGGGCCGCAGCTGCAGGGCGGATTGGTAAAGGGCGACGTCGGCGGCGTTGAGCTCGAGTAGTTGACGGCGAAGGTCGTCGATTACCCCTGCCCCTTCAACATTTTTTGCACCGGCGGCCGCGCCCTGATTGAGGTGGTGCGCTTGCGGCGGCTCCCAGCCCAACAGCTCGGCCAGGCGGTCCAGGTCGGCGTCGTAATCCTCCAGCAAGCCGACGAAGTCGTAGTCGGCCAGCTCCAGCCCGGCCAACATTTTGTGCATCACGTTACGATTTTCTTCGCGGCGGCCGTAGGTCAACAGGTCTTCGCCAGCGCGGTGTTTGTTGGCTTCGTAGACGGCGCGGTTGCGGTCCGGATCAGTCAGCCCGGCCAGGAAAAAGCGATGGTTGCTGACCAGCCGGGCCACCGGCTCGCGCAGCCAGCAGATGATTTTGGCGGCGTGGTGACGGTGAAGTTCGGCCACTTCGGCGTAGTTCAGGTGGCCGTGAATGGCGCGGATGTTGGCGGGCAAGGCTTCGTCAAAATCAGCGTACTGGGCCGTCATCCGTTCCACGTCACGCCGCTTGAGCGGATCCGTCACCCCCTCCCCATAAGCCTGTTGCAACGAGCGGTGAAAACTGGTGCCACCGGTTTTGGGGAGGTGGAGGGAAATGAGTTTTATTTTTGGTACACCTAGCCGACGTTCCCGCAGGGCCAGCCCGTGTTCGTACAGGGCCATGTCGAGCGGATTGAGCGCGGCGATGGTGGCCCGGTCTTCGTCGGTCACCTGCGGGCCGGTACCCGTCACATTGTACTTTACGGCTTCGACCGGCGGCCAGCCGAGGTGTTTGCCCATCGCGGCCAGGTCTTCGTCGTAGTGCTCCTGAATGGCGACGAAGGCGAAGTCTTCCAGCGCCCGCCCGGCCAGGAATTTGTGCTGGCGGTTGCGGTTCATGTCGTCGGCGGCGTACTCCAGCAGCGAACGTTGCATCTTCCGCAGAATGTTGAGGCCCTTCGCTTCCTCATCCAACTCCTCGGCCAACCGCTTTTTCAGGTAGAAATGGTTGGAGATCACCCGGTCGACGGGGTGCCGCAGCCAGGTGATGGCGGGCAACTTTTCAACGCCCGCAAAGCGCTCTGCCACCGCCGCCGGGCTAAAGTGGCCGTGCAGGACGCGGACGCCGGCGGGCAACTCGGCCGCTTCATACAACTGCTCGTCGAGCCGCACTTTCTTGCCCCGGGCGTTGATGTCCAGCCGCACCACCGCACTTTCCCCGTACACCTGTTTCAGGATGTGGCGAAAGCTGGTGCCGGCCGTCTTCGGAATATGAACCGAGATCAGCTCCGGGCGAATGGAGGGGTCCGGCTTTGGTTTGGAACGAAAGAAGTTGCGTAGGATAACGAGGGTAATTTTGTTTGCCAGGGCGAAGGTACGCGGCACATTGTGTTTTGATTCCCGATTCTCAATATTCGATTCTCCGTTCTCGGTTTGGCTACTGCGAGTGATCTGGCTAATACGATAAGCGGAATGCTTCAGGCGTAACAAATATCACGTAGATAATCCCCGTCATGCCATGTACTGACGGTAAAATATCCAATCAAATATCGAGAAGCGAAAATTCTCCGCGCCTGTCTCGCCTCCAACGTGCGGCAGCTATTCTCTTATTCCCTCTTTCTCTTATTCACTTACCTTCGCCCCCATGATCTGGCTAGCCTCCTTCCCCCGCTCGGGCAATACCTTTTTCCGCAACGTGCTGCACGAGGTGTACGGCATCAAGTCCAGCACCTTCCACCGGGATCCTGCGCGGGACCCGGACCGCAACTTCGCCAACCGGGCGGTGGTGAAGACCCACGAGCTGCCGATTCATTTACCGGACGAGCTGCGCGAGCTGCCCGCCGTCTACCTCGTCCGCGACGGCCGCGACGCGCTCAACTCCATTGCCCACCACCGCAGGGACATCGTCGTGCCCGGCTCCGACTGGTACAACAACCTGCTGGAGGCGGCCCTCGCCCACCAGGAAGGCTTCTTCGGCGGCTGGTCTGAAAACGTGCGGCAGTGGACGGCGCGGGCCGCCATCGTCATCCGCTTTGAAGATCTGATCGCCGACCCCATCCGGGAAGTGGAAAAGCTGCGCGCCATCATCGAGCTGCCCGAGCCCGACCGGGAGAAACTGCCAACCTTTAAGGACCTTAAGTTTGGCCGGCCAGCCTACGGTGGTGGGCGGGGCGATAAATTCAGCGCCGAGCGGGTGGCTAAACACTTCCGCGCCGGCAAGGTCGGTGGCTGGAAAAACGAGCTGCCCGAAGAAATGCAGTGGCTGCTCAACCTCGTCCACGGGCCCACCCTGGCCCGCTTCGGCTACCCGGACGTGATCGACGCCACCACCCTACCCCACCGCCAGGTCCTCATCGAAGCCAGCAAGCTCTACGGCCAGGACAACGACGGCGTCAAACGCTACCTCGCCGGGCTGATCGAGGGGCTGTCCGTCCTGCTGCCCTTCCTGCCCAACTACGACATCAGCCTCTACGACCGTGGCGGCATCCAACCGATCAAGGCCCAGGCCCGGCTGCCCCTCACCGAATTCAAAAACCTGACCGAGAAGGAAGTCATCCTGGCCGACCGGCGCACCATGGGCTACGAAAAATACCTGCTGCTGCTGAAAAACACCGTCCGCGAAGTCCTGCCGAAAAGCCTGTATGGTCAAATGGCCGCTTACTACCTGCGCGGCCCCTTCCGCCCGGTCCTCGACCGGGTAAAGCGCGGTGCCCGCCGGGTCAAGGCCGCTACCGAAGGCGACGTCAACAAAGAAAAGCTGCGCACTGCCGACCTCGTCCACCTGCCCCTGCCCCAGCATTTCGATGCGGCGGAGCAGACCGATGCCCCGCTGCTCGTCACCGTCCACGACCTCACCCACCACATCACTCCCGAATTCCACGACCAGCTGAACATCGGCCTGGCCGAAGACGGGATGCGTGAGCTACTGCGGCGGTCAGCCTATTTCCTCAACGTTTCGCAAGCCACCCAGGCTGATCTAGCGCGGGTGTACGAGCTTCCGGAAGACGCCAGCTTCCTCGTCTACGAAGCGGCGGATACCCACGTGTTTCGGCGTAAAAAGAAGCAGGACGGTAACGCCAACTGGCCCGCTGCCTACCTCCCCACTGATACCCCTTATCTCCTCTGCCTCTCCACCATCGAGCCGCGCAAGAACCTCCGCAACACCCTGCTGGCCTTCCTGGCCCTTAAGGAACAACACCCGGAGCTGGAGGCCACCCTCGTCGTCGCTGGCAAGCGGGGTTGGAAGACGCGGGAGATCTTCGCTGGCCTTGACCTCGAACGGCCCGACCTCCTCTTCACCGGCTTCGTCAAAGACCTTGACCTGCCCGCCCTCTACGCCCACGCCACCGCCCTGTGCTACGCCTCTCACTACGAAGGTTTCGGCCTGCCGCTGCTGGAAGCCATGGCCTGCGGTACGCCGGTAATCTACGGCAATAACAGCTCCCAGCCGGAGGTCGCCGCTGCCGGGGGCATCCCCGTCGACGCCGACGATGTGCCCGCCATCACCGCCGCCATGTACACCATGCTGACCGACCAGGAACAACGCGATGCCCTCTCCGCCGCCGCCTGGAGCCAGGCCCACAAGTTTTCGTGGGTGAAAATGGCACTGCAAACACTGGCCGTCTATGAAGAAATCATCAGCCGTCAGTAATCAGCACACGCCTGATTACTGATTACTGAAAAAACTTTCCCGCCAACAAACCAAAACCAAGCTCCTCACCATGACCATCGCCATCATCGCCGATCCGCTGGACAACCAACGCGCGGGCGTCCACGTCTACGTCCGCGAGCTGGTCCGGGAGCTCGCTGACTACGAGGGCCCGCATACGTTTCTGCTGATCCGGGAAAAGGCGGACCCGGCACTGGACTTACGGCAAATCGAAGTCGCCAACATCCACGCACCGGTGGGCTACGCCTCGCTGCGGCTGTTCGTGCTCATTCCGCGCTTGCTGACGAAGCTGGAGGTCGATGTCGTTTTCGAGCCCGCCCACTTCGGCCCCTTCAACCTGCCCCGCAACATCCGGCGGGTAACGATGATCCACGACCTGACGCCGATCCTCTTCCCCGAGCACCACCGCTTTCACAGCCGCTTGCTGCAACAGCTTTTCCTGAAACGCATCCTGCGGCGGACGGACCTGGTGCTGACCAACTCCCTTCACACCAGCAGCGACGTAGAGCGAGTCTATCCTTTCACCAAAGGCAAGGTGACGACCATCCACCTGGGCCGCGACGAAAGCTTCCGGCCTGATGCCGGGCAGGAATTTCGCCAAACTTACGACCTCGACCACCCCTACTTCCTCTACGTCGGTACGGTAGAACCCCGCAAGAACCTTTTGCTGCTGCTGGAGGCTTACCAAGCCTTCCGGGAGCGGCACCCCTCCCCCACCCCGCTGGTAATCGTTGGGCAGAAAGGGTGGAAATCGCAGTCCTTTTATGATGCGGTGGCCGCCCACCCCTACCAAGAGAATATCCGACTTACGGGCTTCGTGGAGCAACGCCTGTTGCCCCAGGCATACACCTCGGCCCTGGCCCTGGTGTACCCTTCCATCTATGAGGGTTTTGGATTTCCCGTTCTGGAAGCCCTGGCCTGCGGCACCAACGTCGTCTGCCCCGCCAACTCCAGCCTACCCGAAGTGGGTGGCGAGCTGGCCTATTACTATCCCACCCACGACGCTGCGGCCCTGACCAATCGCCTGCTCGAAGTCGCCCAGGGCGGCCCCGAAGTCGACCAGCGGGCGGCGGCGGGACCTGCCTGGGCGGCGGACTTTTCGTGGCGGACGTATGCGGCTAACTTTGTGCGGGCGGTGGTGGGCAGCTGACTTTGCGCTTGTTACTTTCTTTGCTCAATTCGACCGGCTCAACACATCGCCTGCAGCACCGCAAAAAGTGGTGAATAAGAGAAGGAAGGAATAAGAGAATACGTGGGTAAAGACTGGTTGGAGCTAGAGATTTTGCTCCCGCGATTAACGCTTGTCTTTTGCGCTCAACCAATGTGGCTCGCGTTAGATGAATTTTTCTTCAAAATGCGTGCCTGATCCGCGTATTCTCTTTACTCCTTCATTCACCACTAAGCTCCTGCATCACTAGGCGCCCCAACTGATACATGTGCACCTCATCCGGCCCGTCCGCCAGGCGAATGCTGCGGGCGTAGGCCCAGAAAGCGGCCAGCGGCGTATCCGCCCCGGAGACGCCCATACCGCCGTGGGCCTGGATGGCGCGGTCGATGACGTTTTGGGCCATCGTCGGGGCCACGATCTTGATCATCGCCACCAGTTGTTTGGCGTGCTTGATGCCCTGGCGATCGATCCGGTCGGCGGCCGAAAGGGTCAGTAGGCGGGCCTGCTCGATCTCACAGGCCGAGCGGGCGATGTCTTGCCGAATACTCGAAAATTTGCTGATCTCCCGCCCGAAGGCCGTGCGGGTCTGGACGCGTGCGCACATCAGTTCGAGGCTCCGCTGGGCCGCCCCGATCAGGCGCATGCAGTGGTGGATGCGGCCGGGACCGAGCCGCCCCTGAGCAATTTCGAAGCCCCTACCCTCCCCCAGAATCAGGTTGCCCGCCGGCACGCGAACGTCGGTCAGTTGAATCTCGGCGTGGCCAAAGGGGCTGTCGTAAGTATGAAAAGCGTCAAGCGGGCGGATGATCTCCACGCCCGGCGCGTCGGCCGGCACGAGAATCATGCTTTGCTGTTCGTGACGGGCGGCTTCCGGGTCGGTTTTACCCATCACGACGTACACCTGGCAGTCGGGGTGCATCGCGCCGGTGCTCCACCATTTTCGGCCGTTGATGACGTAATCGTCGCCGTCACGGACGATGCGGGTTTCGATGTTGGTGGCGTCGGAGCTGGCCACCTCCGGCTCGGTCATCAGAAAGGCGCTGCGGATGTTGCCGTCGAGCAGCGGCGTCAGCCATCGGTCGCGCTGTTCGGGGGTGCCGTAGCGGGCGAGCACTTCCATATTGCCGGTGTCGGGGGCGTTGCAGTTAAAAATTTCGGAGCACCAGAGGTAGCGTCCCATCCGCTCGGCCAGGGGGGCGTATTCGAGGTTGGTCAGGCCAGGGCTGTAGTCGCCATAATCTTCGGGCAGAAAGAGGTTCCACAGTCCGGCGGCCTGGGCCTTCGCCTTCAGGCCGGGTATGGCAGGGTGGATTTGCCAGAGGTTGGCGGCCGTCCACTGGGTGTATTCCTTGTCGAGGGGGGCGACGTGCTCGGCCAGGAAGGCTTCCAGGCGGGCAATCAGTTCGTTGGTCTTGTCGGAATAGGCGAAGTGCATGATCAGAAATTGGGCGCGGGCGCAGGTGCATAGAAAGGACGGGGAAGGAGCAGGCTTTAGAGAACCGCTTCGTAGGGCCAAGATAGCAATTTGACGGGCTTCGATCTGGTGCAGGGCAAAAAGGCGGGTATTTATCCGGCTACAAGCCTTAGTAACCCCTAAATAATATTTAGGGGTTACCGTAAAACCGTAAATAATATTTAGGGGCTGTCGAGACCGGTAAGTAGTGCCCGACTAACCGCTTAAGGCAGCCGCGAAGCGAAGTCGGTGCTGGGGTACGAAGTTCTAC